>ENA-UOUJ01000095-UOUJ01000095.1-activated-sludge-metagenome-genome-assembly--contig:-NODE-95-length-78530-cov-15.587385_pt1 | contig 78530 bp, 59 predicted proteins | sample MGYA00249839_ERZ747224 | MGnify/ENA primary metagenome ERZ747224 (study PRJEB28782, sample SAMN03220277) | activated sludge metagenome | biome: wastewater; feature: sewage sludge; material...
CAACCAGCCGTTTGAAAAAAGAATTATTCTATTTTTACCGGACAGCAATGATTCGGATTTAATGCTATCTGCCTTTTCAGGTATTGCACAACGATGCTTATCTTTACACTATGGCAAAAAAAGAAAAGCCCATATTTAATAAACGTATTTTTTGGGATGTGGTATTTGAAAATATTGACTACGATGCCAAAGCCAATTTTGTAATTGAACGGGTGTTTGAACGGGGTGATGTGGAAGATATACGCAACTGCCGGCGCTATTATGGCGATGAAAAAGTGACGGAAGCATTGTTGAATGCAAAGTTCTTACCTGAAACCAGGATGTACCTTGCCAGTGCTGTAATCAATAAACCGCTTAAAGACTTCAGATGCTACACCTTGAGACAGTTAAACCCCACACTTTTTCCTTATTAAGGCAATTAATGGAAATACCCGTGTTAAAAGATTTTTCTTTAGTAGGTGGCACGGCTTTGACATTATTGTATGGACACCGCATGTCCGTTGACCTTGACTTATTTTCAAATAAGGAATTTGCAAATGATGAAATCGTTGAGGCGTTGACGAAAAAGTTTGGAGATAATTTTATCATGGAAGAGAAACCCCCTAGATTCGGAATCTTTTGCTATATAAATAATGATAAGGTAGATATTATCCGCCATCCTCATCCATTAATCAGAAAAGAATCGCTTATAGATGGAATCAGGATGTTTTCAACGGAAGATATTATTGCTATGAAGGTGCAGGCTATTCTCGGCCGGGCAAAGAAGAAAGATTTCTGGGACATCGCTGAATTACTAAGCCATTATTCCGTTGATGATTTTATCAATTTCCACAGGGAAAAATATGCAAAACAAAATTTGTTAATAACCGTACCCCAGGCCCTCACCTATTTTGCCGACGCAGAAGAAAGTGAAGATCCCATCAGCCTGAAAAAACAAAGCTGGCAAAGTATAAAAGAAATCATTGCCCAAAAAGTAAGTGCATACTTAGCCTGATTGCTTAATATGAAAAATAAAGCGGTCGGTATGCGACAAAGGAGGCGTCAGACCGCGATCGTACCAGGGCTTCCAACCTTTGGAAAGTTGGAAATCCTATGGACGACATCATTGTGCGGCATAAGGTTTTAACCCAAAAATTTGCAGGTGGTAATGCATAGCGCTTAACCGGTTGCATTCCGATATGTATATAATAGTATATTGCAAATATTCTATTATATTTTTTGGAGTAATTCTTATAACAATGCGTTTGTTTCTGTATATAGGTGTGGCGCTCGTGTTATCATTGCTGAATGTGAACTGCCAGTCTAATAAAAGGGATTCGTCAGCCTCATCCCAAATTGATCAAACGTATATAAACGATAGCATACAGCTCTATGCTTCTGAAGCTGTTAAAGTGCCCGCATCCCGGCTTACATTTCCCGATGGCATCAGGCACGTTGTTGTGGAGCCAAGTAATGATAAGTATAAGTTTTTACATGACCCAGCAATCATTGCTCATAAAAGAGCGTTGATCGCGGCGTGGTACAATTGCCCATCGGAAGAGATTGCTGATGAATCCTGCATCAGGGCAAGAAGGTCTTATGATGGAGGAAAAACCTGGTCGGCAGTGGAAGTGGTTGCATCTGACAAAGAGAAAAAAGGAATTTATTATGTACCCGCACAATTGCTTTCTTTTAACGACGATTTGTATGCATTCGTAGGTAAAATGACGGGGCACGACCGTATCTTAAACACAACTACCTACAAATATGATGAGTTTCAAAAAAACTGGCAGGAGTTGGGAGAAACCGGGGCCTTGTTTTTACCGAATTGTATACCGGTTAAATTAAATAATGGTAACTGGATAATGGCAGGACGTGTAGCCTCTTCTCCGGGACAACTTCCATTAATACCGGCTGTATTAATAAGCCCGGTCGACAGCATTGAAAATACCTGGAGATTGGTTAAACTGCCTGCGGAATATAAAGAGGATCAATATCCGGAAACCACCCTCATTACCAGTGGAAAAACCATATATGCATTTGCCCGTGCAGATGGACCTGCCAATAAGCCGGATGTTTTTATCAGTAATAATTACGGCGAAAGCTGGACTAAGATAGGGTCTCATGATTTCAACGCTATTTCTTCAAAGCTGTATGCAGGAACTTTAAGCGATGGTCGTGGATATATAGTGTTTAATTATCTTCCTTCAGAAAACCTGGCAGATGATATTGAAGACAGAAAGGTACTTGCAATTGCCATTTCAAAAGATGCAGATCATCCTTTTTCCTTTTCCCGTATTTATAAAATACAGTCGCCTGGGCCGGGCAGGCCCATGCTGTCGCATTATCCCTGCGTTTTGGAAAATGAAGGCAATTTATATATAGTGTATACCGCAAACTTCGCCGGTGAAGAAAAGCGGCAATGTGAATTGGCCATCATACCGGTACAATCCCTGCGTTAAATGAAAGCGATCGGTACGTGTACCAGGAGAATCTTTCAAAGGGCCGCTAAAGAAGATATGCCACTAAGACTCAAAAACACAAAGTCCTAGTCTTCCCGTTTTATTTCCTTCGTGCTTTAGTGGCTTTGTGGCAAAACACTACTTTTTAGCCAGCCCCATGCAGCTTATCTTTAAAAAAATAGGCATGCAAATCTGTTTACGCATGCCGGGGTCGTACCAGCTCCGGGTTACTGGTATTAAGCTCAGTCAACACTTTTACCGTACGAAAACGAACACCGGTGTAATAAAAACGGACAACTTTCCCGGGTAAGATCAATTAATCCATTGATTACCAGTGAAATAAACTACTGGTTTATAATTTGTGCCAGGAAAAGAATGTTTAAGAACTATTTCAAAATTGCCTGGCGCAATATTACAAGACATAAAGCATATTCTATACTCAATATCGCAGGACTGTCTATAGGTATGGCATGCAGTATACTTATTTTGCTTTGGGTACAGCATGAGTTAAGCTACGACCGCTTCAACAAGCATGCAGATGAAATATACCGCCTTACCTGTAATGCGGGTGATTTCAAAGCTGCCGTAAGCCCCGCAGGCATGGCGGAAGGATTGCGGGCGGAAATGCCGGAAATAGAAGCTACGGTACGTATAAGCAAGCCGTCTACCAGCCTGGTAGAAGTTGGTGACAAAAAATTCGAAGAGCATCGTGTTTTTTTTGCTGACTCCAATTTCCTGCAGGTGTTCTCCTATGCCCTGCTTAGCGGCGACCGTAAAACAGCATTAAACAGTGTTGATGGCGTATTGATCACCCGGGATATTGCAAAGAAATATTTTGGGAGCGAAGATGCTGCAGGTAAAATGATACGCATAAACAACAATGAAAACTTTATAGTAAAAGGCGTTTTGGCAAATGCACCATCAAATGCTCATTTCCGGTTTGATATTATTTTTCCTATGGAAACCCTTGCCCGCACAGACTACGATCTGATCAACAAGGTTTGGGGGAGTTTTAATTTCTATACCTATATTCAGTTTCACAACAACTTCAACAAAGCAACCCTACCCGGTATTATCAAAAAAATCCAGGCTATTCACAGGGCACATAATGGCGATGGACTCAAGGTGGACTTTCACCTGCAGCCCTTACCCGATATTCACCTGCATTCCGATCTGCAGATTGATCTGCCCGGACAAGGAAATATCCAGTACGTTAACATTTTTTTTATAGTGGCTATCTTTATTCTCGCGGTAGCGTGCATCAACTTTATGAACCTTGCCACGGCCCGGTCGGCACGGCGTGCAAAGGAAGTAGGATTGAGAAAAGTTGTTGGTGCCAGCCGTTACCAGATTATGCTCCAGTTTTTGGGTGAAGCCATGATCATTGCCTTCTTTTCGCTGATCGTTGCTATCGGTATAGTGTACCTGCTATTACCGGTATTCAACACCCTGTCGGGAAAGGAATTGACTATAAATGTGCTCAAAGGAAAACTATGGATCAACCTTTTGATCATAGCATTCATCACCGGTATACTGTCTGGCAGCTATCCTGCTTTATTCCTTTCGGGATTTAAGCCGGTGAAAGTGCTGAAGGGAAAAGTTAAAGTGGCGGGCGCCAGTCTTATATTGCGAAATACACTGGTTGTTGCTCAATTTGTGGTAGCTATATTGTTGCTCACAGGTACCGCTGTAGTATACCGGCAACTGAACTTTATTAAAAACAAAAATCTCGGCTTCGACAAGGGAAACCTGCTGTATGTACCCATGACCGGTGAGCTATGGAATAAGCAACCGGCGTTGAGAGCTGCATTGGAACGAAACCCGCTGACCTCCGGTTTTTCAGTGATCTCTGATTTGCCTACTGCGCTCATTTCCGGAACTACTGATATAGATTGGCCGGGCAGAGATCCCAAATCGCAGGTAGTGATACCTTCAATAGATGTGGATGTAAAATTTATGGATGTTTTCAAAGTAAAGCTGCTGGCTGGTCGTGGTTTTTCCGCGGCGCTCACAACAGACAGTTCGAATTACATGATCAACGAAAAGATGATGCAGGTGATAGGAATGAATATAGATAATATAGTAGGGCAAAACATCAGGTTTGGCGATAATAAAGGAACGGTGATAGGGGTGGTAAAAGACTTCAATTTTAAACCGTTGCAATATGCTATTGAGCCATTGGTACTAAGATTTAACAGGTACGGCGGACTGGTGATGGTGCGTACGCAACCCGGAAAAACGGAAGCCACTATAGCCGCGCTGGAAGGCATCAGTCGCTCACTCAATCCTTCTTATCCGTTTACCTATAGTTTTCTTGATAAGGACCTTGATAATTTATATCGTGGCGAGCAGCAGATGGGTAGCATATTTAATCTCTTTGCCGCGCTCGCTGTTTTTATTTCCTGTCTCGGGTTATACGGGTTGTCTGCCTTCATGGCAGAACAGCGTACAAAAGAGATTGGCGTACGCAAAGTACTTGGGGCTTCAATATTCAATATCATATATCTTTTGTCTGCAAACTTTACGCGGTTAATATTGATTGCGATGTGTATTGCGATCCCGCTCTCGTGGATGGCTATGAGCAAGTGGCTTGACGAGTTTGCCTACCGGATTGATATCAACTGGACCATATTTCTTGCAGCCTGTACAACTGCATTATTGATTGCCTGGCTAACGGTGAGCTATGAATCTGTTAAAGCGGCTGTTGCCAACCCGGTGAAGTCATTGCGTACGGAGTAATACAAATGTGGGAAAGGTGAAAATGTGAAAAATGTGGAAATGTGAAAATAAAAGCGGTCGGTACGCGACGAAGGAGCGTCAGACCGCGGGATAATGAGAAATGTGGAAGTGTGCAAATGTGGCAAATGTGAAATGAACAGCAGGTGAAAATCATAAATCAATAAACTTGTCCGCCGGGGCGGATCAGCAATCATAAATGACGCTTTATGTTTAAAAATTATCTCAAAACCGCATGGCGGCATCTTAAAAAAAACAAATTGCATTCGATCCTTCATATCACGGGACTGACTGTTGCCCTTACAAGCGTTATACTTTCAATACTATACTATAAAGACGAGCACAGCTTCGACACTTTTCATGCGAACAATCCATACCTGTACCGTATCAATACAACTTATATTGACAATAAAACCGGTCAAAAACACGAAAGTGGCGGTACTGCACAGGTTCAGGGTCCTGCCTTTAAGGACCAATTGCCTGAAATAACAGCATATACAAGGATATGGGGCGGAGATATTATTGAAAATGTGAAATCCGGCGATAAAGCATTTAACCTCGGTACGGCATTCGTTGATTCAACGTTCTTTAACGTATTTTCCTTCCCGCTTTTACATGGCAACCCCACCACAGCGCTCCACGATAAATATGCTGCCGTTATAACTGAGAAAACAGCATTGAAATTTTTTGGAAGCACCAATGTAATAGGTAAAAGAATTGAAGTAGCAGATAATCCGGATTCTCTCTTCGCCTCATTTACAGTTACGGGTGTAGCCAAAGATCCACCTTCCAACTCCTCTATACAGTTTGATATATTGCTTCCCTTCACCTACCTGAAAGTTTTATTTAATGACGACACATGGCTTAATGCCTACCTCGGCACTTTTGTAGTATTGCATCCGGCCACGGAGATAAAAGCGCTCGAAAAAAAATTCAATGCTATACATGATGCCAATGCCGGAGAACAATTACGAAGAGCAAAAGAAAACGGAGAATTTGACAAACAGACCTATTATACCCTGCAGCCTTTTACCGAAGTGTATTTGAATCGCCTGACTTCTTCAATCCTGGGTCGCAAAGACGGAACAGGCCACGGGAGTGACATCGTATATTCTTATTTTCTTTTGGGGATATCATTCTTCATATTATTGATGGCTTCAATTAATTTTATCAACTTAAGTATCGGGAGTTCGTTAAAACGAGCTAAGGAAATCGGCGTCCGGAAAATTACGGGGGGCAGTAAAAAGCAAATCATCGTCCAGTTTTTGACTGAATCTTCCATTATTTGCCTTCTCTCGCTTTTAGTAGCCATTGCGCTTGCAAGCGCTGTGTTACCCTTTTTCAACCAGTTAGCAGGCAAGCATTTATCTCTCTCCCTGCTACAGGATGGCAGTTTGTTTTTTTATCTTGGTTGTTTACTGATTGTTAATATAGCGATTGCGGGATTGTATCCCGCGTTTGTACTTTCGGGGTTCAAACCAAAGGAAGTGTTGTACAATAAACAAACCCTGTCTGGTCATAACTGGCTTGGAAAAGGGCTGGTGGTTTTCCAGTTTTCATTATCGGTTTGCCTCATTATTTCTTCTATAGTGTATTACAGGCAAATGGATTTTATTAGAACAAAGGAACTGGGTTACAATCCATCCAATATTATCCGTGTTGAAATACCACCACGAAGAGATACCAGGTCTATTTATAACCAATTTAAAAATGATCTGACAAAAGAACCCGGCATTGAGCAGATACTGTTTGAAACAAACCTGTATGGCGATCATAAAATAGCTGTTAATAATAAAAATGTGAAAAGTCATATCAGGATGATTGATGAATCCTATATACCACTGCTTGATATTGAGATGAAAGAGGGCAGAAATTTTTCAAAAGATTTTGGAATGGATAAAACGGGTGCCGCAATTGTAAATGAAGCTTTTGTAAGGGCGGCCGACTTAAAAGATCCTGTTGATGCTCAAATCAAAACAGCTAATTGGATTGCAAAGCAGCCGTTAACCATTGTTGGCGTTGTAAAGGATTATCACCACAGTTCTTTAAAACAGGCCATCCAGCCAATGGTTTTTACTATGAGTGACACATCATCAGGTACCGTATTGCTGAAAATCAACAAAGCAAGATATGCAACATCGCTGGCAGCAATTGAAAAAATATATAAGCAGGTGGTACCGGGCTCGGAATACACCTATGATTTCTGGGATGACCTGAATGCGAAGGAATATAAGCAAGAGTTGAAATGGCAGAAAATAATTGTTATCGCCACAGCTTTGTCCATCCTGATATGCTGCCTTGGTTTGTTTGGTCTTACCAACCTGTCTACCCGTCAGCGAACAAAAGAAATCGGAATACGGAAAGTGCTTGGCGCTTCTGTTGCATCAATCGCTTCATTGCTTTCAAAAGATTTTTTAAAATTAGTCGTCATTGGTTTTTTGATCGCCTCACCAGTTGCCTGGTGGATAATGAACAACTGGTTGCACGATTTCCCCTACAGGATTGATATAAGCTGGCAGGTCTTTCTGATTGGGGGAGTGATAACCGTGTTTATTGCCATTGCTACGGTAAGCTTCCAGGCCATAAAAGCGGCGGCGGCGAGCCCGGTGAAAGCATTGCGAAGCGAATAGCGAAGTAATACAAATGTGAGAAATGTGGCAAATGTGGCAAATGTGAAATGAACAGCAGGTGAAAATCATAAATCAATAAACTTGTCCGCCGGGGCGGATCAGCAATCATAAATAACGCTTTATGTTTAAAAATTATTTCAAAACCGCCTGGCGGAATGTAATGAAGCATAAAACTTTTTCCTTCATTAATATTTTTGGCTTAACCATTGGATTGGCAAGCTTCCTGCTGATCGCCTTATATATTTTTGATGAGCTTACGTTTGACCGTTTTCATAAAAGTGCAGAAAACATTTATCGTGTTATAGAAACCAAAACAACACCTGAAGGAAAACAAACCAAAAGCGCAGGCGCGGGGTTCCAGGTTTCCGAAAAGCCCAAAACCGACTTCCCCGAAGTAAAAGATGCTGCCCGGCTGACCGCTTTAGGAAGGGTGAATGTGTCTACCACTGAAAATACCAACGTGTTTTATGAAACGTATACGCTGGCAAACCAGGGGTTTTTAAACACTTTCAGTTTTGAACTGTTGGAAGGCGACCGGCACACCGCATTAACTGCCCCTCATTCTGTAATTGTAACAGAGGAAGCCGCTCAAAAATTATTCAGCATTACCCATGTAATTGGCAAGATGATAAAGAATGACAGGGACAAACAGCTTTTTAAGATCACTGCCGTCTTAAAAAATTTCCCCGTTAATTCCCACCTCTCCTTTAACCTGCTTTTTTCTGAATCAAGCATTACTGATGATGATTTCAGGCAGTTTATAAGCTCAGATTGGAATTCCGGCGCTTTTGCAAGTTATTTATTATTAGATGGCAAAGCCGATGCGTATAAGGTTGAAACAAAAATAAACCAGTTGACTGCCGCCGGTAAAAACAATGAACCCGGGATTAAAAGACAGTATACACTTCAACCTTTAAAAGACATTCATTTTTATTCCAATGATATTGAAGGCTATTCCGGCAGAAAAGGTAATATTTCATATGTATATGTTTTTTGCATCATTGCATTGTTCGTTTTACTCATCGCCTGTATCAACTACATGAACTTAACTACTGCACGCTTTGCCAGCAGGGCAAAAGAAATAGCCGTACGAAAAGTAGCAGGTGCTTCAAGGATGAGACTTACGGGGCAATTCCTTGCGGAAGCATTTTTATTGACCACCGTTGCACTGCTGCTTGCATTGATACTGGTTAAGTTGCTGTTGCCTTCTTTTAATGCATTCACAGAAAAACAATTAACGCTTAACAATCAAACCGACTTTCGCATTTATGCAGGCGTTTTTATAATCTTTATCATCACAGGGTTACTGTCGGGCATGTATCCTGCACTGTTTCAATCGGCTGCCAAACCCCTTTTATTGCTTAAGAACAAGGTCAATATTGGCAAAGGAAATCTTTCCATGCGGCGTTCGCTGGTCGTTTTCCAGTTTGCGCTTTCCATTATTATGATCATTGCCACCATTGTGGTTTACCTGCAAATGAAATATGTAAACACAAAGGATATGGGCTTTAACAAAGAACAATTGCTTGTGGTGGATATCAACAGCGGGAAGATCAGGCAGAGCGCCGAAGCCATTAAAGCTTCCTTTGCAGCATTGGCACAGGTAAAAAACGTTTCGGTTAGTTCAAGAGTACCGGGCGAATGGAAAGACCTTCCCAGAATAAAAGTAAAGAATGAAAAAATACAAACGCCTGAAGGTGATGACATGTATTTCATTGGTGTGGATGATCAGTTCTTAGAAACTTTCCGGATAGATTTATTGCAGGGAAGAAATTTTGCTGCCGGCAGTGTTGCCGATTCTTCGGCAGTGCTGATCAACGAAACGGCAGCCAAAGCATTGGGCATCACCCGGCCTTCAGAACAACGGATTGAAATACCATTGGATCAGCCATTCAAAGCAAGCGTAATTGGTATAGTGAAGGATTTTAATTTCCAGTCGTTGCGTGAGCCGCTTGCGCCTATGGTATTGGGCTTTCAAAAAAATCCCGTTCAGCCTATTGATTACTTTACCGTAAAAGTAACAACAGGTAATATGAGCGAAACGCTTAAGCAAATGGATGCTGTTCTTCATGGCTTTGATCAGAACCACCTGTTCGAATATCATTTCTTAGATAAGCAGTGGGAGTTGTTTTACCGTGATGACAAGGTAAGAGAGGCCATCTTTCTTATTGTTGCCATCCTCACCATTGTAATTGCATGCCTGGGCTTGTTTGGCTTAGCCACTTACGCAGCCGAACAACGTATCAAAGAGATCGGTATCCGCAAAGTATTTGGGGCAAGCGTTAGCAGCATTGTAAACATGCTGTCGGTCGATTTTTTAAAGTTGGTTTGTATTGCCGCCGCAATTGCCTTTCCTGTTGCGTGGCTGACAATGAACAAATGGCTGGCCGATTTCGCCTATCGTATCCACATTAGCTGGTGGATATTTGTGATAGCGGGTATAACAGCATTCCTGATCGCCCTGTTTACCATCAGCTTCCAGGCGATCAAAGCAGCGGTGGTAAGCCCGGTGAAGTCACTCCGCACGGAGTAAAACAAATGTGGAAAATGTGATGAATATGGAGATGTGAAAATGTGGCAATTTGAAAATAAGGCGGTACGTACGTGACGAAAAGAGCGTCAGACCGCGGGATAAATGTGAGAAATTAATTCGCGCCGGGGGGGGCCTCACAACCGTGGTGGGCTAGCTACGAAACCCTGGTGCTAACAATTTGCCGGGGTCTCACCCTGCCCATAGTTGCCGTACTGTGAAGACCCCGTCGGGAAGAAAAGTTTATAAAAATGTGCAACTGTGAAGCCCGGTCATGTATCAGGAGTTTGTCCCATGTGTTTTTTAAAAGCAGTAGTGAAACTGTTCCTGTTGTTAAAACCACTTTCCTCTGCAAGCGCCTGCAGGGTGAGGAGTTTTCCTGCTCCTGATTTTATGAGGATACAGGCATGGCGGACGCGCTGGAAATTAATAAAATCATTGAAATGCTGTTTGTGCTCCTGATGTATTACAGCAGATAATAAATAAGGCTGATACCCGGTTGCGATGGAGAGGTCACGCATGGAATAACCTTTCTGGAGATACGCATGATCTTCAACCAAAACCTCATCTATCTTTAGGGCTATTTCCTTAATTTTTTCTTCCGAAAGATATTCCAGTAATTTCGGAATATGACTGGTTTCCTGGTGAATATCATTATTAGAAGTTATGTCTTTACTTGCCAGAAAGTCCTGACCAGGTGTTTGATCTTTTGCTGCATTTCCGGTCAAAGAAGTAGAAGTCCGTTCCTCTCCTATGTCCGCTGCATTTTCCCTTTTTATATGCCGGGAAGAATCAGGATATGAGATGATAAGCCCCCTGAGTCCATAAAGGATTTCCGGACTAAAGAATAGCAAAACGATCTGAACAAATACGCCGGCAGATATTGAAGTGTGGATTATGATGAAATTATAGGGACTGGCGCCGATAAAAAAATTAAGGTAGAAAGGTAAAAAATAGAAAGCCTGTAGCACACATGTAATAACAAACCACCTGATAATAGCCCTGTTCTCTTTAAGCAATACATTAAACTGTCTGATCCGGCTGGTGCAATAAAGCATCCTGATCTGCAATACCCAATAGGTTGTCATCAGCAGGGTTCTGACTATTACCCAGTTGATAGAAGGTGTGATCCAGCCGTTCTGCAAGCTCTGACCTCTGTCAGGCATTTGCATTTCCCTGGTTGCCATCGCTATTTTTTCCGGACCCGGCAAAAGGAAAACAGGAAGATAGTCAATAGTATATAGCAATGCAGGTATAAAATGAACAAGGTCAAATGCCTTGAATACTTTGGGTTTCAATATTGATCTGAAGTAAAAAAAAGATAGCGGCATGATCATAAGACCAATTACGTTTCCGGTACGAAAAAGATGGTACCACGGCACATCTTTCATCATCTGGGTATACACAAGAAAAACAATAAAATTGCCACCGCAGGCGGTAAAGAAATAGAGGGATAACAGTTTGTTCTGCTTATTCTGTTTCCCGCTGTATTTCCATAATATTGCTGAAATTAAGAGGCATATTACTATGCCTGCTGAATAAACCCAATTGGATAAGTTAAATGTTTCCGGCATTGTAGTGATCATTTTCCAAATACAACACTTATTTATGTACTAACGGTAACCCCACCGGCGAAAGGCCTATACCAGGCGTCCGCCAGGAATGGTACGGAAGAGGGCAGGAAAAGAGCCAGCGCGATTGTCCGGATGAATCATTCAGGCGACAACGACCTTTAGTCGTGCCGGGATGAGGTTATTCTCCTGCGCCATCCTGCTCTTCTTCAACAACAGGGGGAACAGTATAAGCAACCGAAGCCTCACGTGCAGCACGTTTTTGGGCCGGGGTTAGCGGCTGGATCCATGAATTATCATAAGGTTGGAAACAGGGTTTAGCCAACAGTTCCTGTAAGGAAACTTTACCGTCTATGTACCGGCATAAAGCAGTAAATGCCTGCCTGTTCTCTTTTTTTAAGATCAGCAAACTGGCATTGGTACCTGCTTTCGCAGCAATGGGCACGCCTCCGCCCAGCTCGGCCCAATGGCCGCCCAGCAACAGGTTTTTTACCGGCGTTTGGTAATGGGCTATCCTGCTTTGCATGTTCTTTCGTCCGGGTTTTGCTCCCATCATCGTTCCGTTCTTATTACCGGTATAACGGTAATGGGTAACCGGTGTTGCCACTTCATAAAACAATATATGCGATCGCAGCCCGGGAGCTACCAGCGCTTCTACCCTTCCAATAATAATTTCAGCGATTTCTTTTTTTAATGTTTTATAGGCTTCTCCCCGGATGTAATTGCCCTGCTCATCCCGCGTAGTACACCAGTTATTGCTGTAATCCATCAGCGCCGGCATAAATAAAGTAAGTGAGCCATGTCCTTCCGGCACCATCGTCTTATCTCTCACAGATGGCGCCAGTATGCTGATTTCGGTGGTAGCAGGATCGCCGGTATGATGACTGTCGTATGACTGTCTCTCATCTGCAACATGTATCATCTCTTCACCAAAGCCCAATTCCTCTGCGCTGCAATTAAGAGCAATGGAAATGGTTACAGATGAAGTATACAATTCAGCATGCTGCAGTTTACTTTTCAGTTTTACAGGAACAGCATTGGCCGGCAACATCTTTTCATACAGGGTTTCAATATCACATGCGGCAATTACATACTTGCTGCTGAGCTGCTGTAATTTACCTTTATGTACAAACGCCACCCCGGTAGCAGTATTTTCACGCACTATAATTTCCTTAACGCTGCATTGCGTGCACACCACGTTATTATAAAATTCAACTACATGCTGCAACCATTGGGGTATTACCTGCCCGCCTCCTTTTGGCGGACACTGGAAATCGTTGGCATACGACCAGCCTATAGGAACCATGCAACCAATTAGTTCGGTTTCCGAGGCAAAAATGCTGTGCAGCTTCTCATCTTTAAAGAATCGTTTTAATCCCTTCTTTAAACCCTTTTCCCCACTGTATGAAATAAAAGGAATAAAAGGCAGGATCACCTTAAGCACCTTTAACTTGTTTTGCAATTTTTCTGAAAAAGACATGGTTTCTTCCGATCTGAATATCTGGTTCAGATTGTTAAGTGAGTTCCCTATTTTTTGGGCTTTGAAAAAAAAACGTTCAATTCCTTCTTTTTCATTTGGGAATTCTGCACTCAACTGATCCCTTAATTCATCAGGATTATTGGTAAGGAGGTAATTATAACCACTGCCCTTATATCGCCGGGTGTGCTCCAGGGTAATAGCTTTTGGATGATCATTACCCAGCACATCAAAAAGTTTGGTAACCATCCCTTCCGGGCCATACTGGTTCAGCCAGTGAATGGCGGTATCAAAAATAAAATCTTTTCTCCTGAAACCGGCTAAGTATCCGCCCACATGCGGCTCTTTTTCCAGTACACAAACCGAAAGTCCTGCCTTGCTTAATAAAGCCGCAGCAGTTAATCCGCCTATGCCGGCGCCTATGATTACCACATCATAATGCGTCTCCAGTTTTTTCATGGCAGGAAATTACTAAACAGATTTCAATTGTATGTTTTAATTATTCCTTTTTGAGCAGATTTCAAATTTACAGGCACAAAAGCCATGCTTTACGGCGGCATTCATTTTCATTGTTCTATTACCACCACTGCCGTTGCCATGCTTTTAACATGCGATAATGAAACGTGTATCCTTACTGCGCCGACTGTAACGGCAGTTTCTCCAAGCAATTGCAGTTCCGGCTTACCGTTTCCGGTATTAATAATTTCCACTTCATGAAAAGCTGTTCCGTTTTTCCACCCGGTGCCCATCGCTTTAAAAAATGCTTCCTTGGCTGCAAACCTTGCGGCGTAATGCTGGTATTTATTCGTCTTTGACTCACAATACGCTATTTCATTTTTTGAAAAAACCAGTTCCCTGAAGCCCTTTTCTTTTTCAATGGCCTTTGCTATCCTGCCGGTTTCAACAATATCTGTTCCGATACCCGTTACCATTTTATTGCAATTTCTTTTGAATATCGGCTATTTGCTGCCGGATATAGGCTTCTTCCTGCTTTGTAGCGATCTCTTTTGTTAATGCCTGCTCATAATATTGTATGGCACGGTCAAATTGTTCACGCTTAAAACAATAATCACCCGCAAGTACATACGTATGATAAAACTGCGGGTTGCTGGCTACTAAGCTATCTGTATCTACTTCTCCCCCTTCGGCTATACGATGCCTGTATTGCCTGTACTTTTCAAAATGCTTATATTGCTGCGTCAGTAAAAAAGTATCTGCGGCAACGGTAAGCGCTGAGTTATATATTTCCCTGTTTTCCTGTAGTCCGTGCAGGGCAAAGATCTTATTAAGATCGTAGGCTACAAACTCACCTAACTGCCAGGGAGATGTGGACACCCATACCAGTAATTTTTTTGGCTCAAATACAATGGCGTGATGTGCTATTAGCTGGTTCAGCGCCTTTTCATTTCCCATACCAATATTGGCATCGTGCAATCCTTTCCTGTCTCTTAATATACTTACGGTATTTTGCACAGTATTTTTTCCTTTCTCCTGTAACAATTCCTGCAGTCTTTTATACCGGTAAGCCGAAGCGCTTTCATTGATCTGTTTAATATTGGGTTCCGTTCCCGCCAGTGCTTTGCTTTGAAAATGATTGGCACAAAGAATGTGGTCTGACTTTGGATCATACACATCTAAGGTATCGGGCGTTTTTTCAATGATCACGGCCTTATTGTCTGCCGCCGATCCAACCAAAAAAGATTCGGATACGAACATGGTGCGCTGATGCGCTATAGCAATGGCTTCATCAATAGTAGCGGCATACTGCAATATTTCCCTTGCCACCAGTGAAACCGGTGTGGCAGAGCCGGAAGGTATACTGCTTTTAGCAGCGTTAATGGTTACGGTAAGTCCTTTTTCATTCATGCCCGACACTACGCCTATAAAGCCGCCCCATGTAACGCTCATGAACTTGTAACCCTGCGAAGGATTTTCAAAAAGGATGATCTTGTTTTTGGCGAAATCATCACCCACATAAAAATCAAAGTTCCGGCCAATGATCATCGCGCTGTCTTCCGAGGCCGTATCCCAGGTACCGAAGGAGGTACATCCTACTAAGGCCATGTTCTGTAACGCATGACCAATATCGTGTGCTGCATGGTAATTGAGTATGCGCTGGTAGTTGGTACCTATATATCCATATGCATCTGAAGCTGATTCCGATATGCCGTATATTTCCTGCTTATATTCATCAATGATATGCTTATCCAGGTTGCGGTTGAACCAGCCGATCACGTATTTTAAAAAGTGCAGGTAAAAAGTAGAAGGGATCATTTTGCTGATCTGTGCGCTGAAATAATCTTCCTGCGATACCAGCAATTCTCTGGAAAGCTTGCCATTCACTACTCCCCTTTCAAAAGCATCACCTTCCACATATAATTCAAACAAACCGGATGCGCTTTTTTTCAGCCAGTTGTTGCCAAGCGTATAAAAACCGTTGCCATGATCTTTACGCTGCCATTGCAGGCTGTCGGCATCCGTAATAACAGGCGGATCCGTTTTGCTTACATATACCACGTATGCGAAACCGCAAAGCAATATCAGCATGAATACGCCCATACTGTACAACAGCCATTTTCCAATTTTTCTAACGCTACGCATTTCTTATTTTTTCAACTACGTTTTCGTTACCCAGTAATGACACACAGGTTAACAGTGCGCTTATGGATGAACCCAATACCCCGTGAATATTTATATTTTGCCCGGTAAGGAACAGGTTCCGCACTTTGGTGCGGGGTGATATAAATGTTTTTAAAGGATCTTTATAATCTTTGGCTATACCGTATAAAGAGCCGTCATAATTGCCTATATAATCCCTGTAGGAAAGCGGCGTGGAAGTAGTATAGGACTGAATACAATTCCGTAGCCCCGGAAATTTTTCTTCCACGCAATCTAACAATATTTCGGCTTTATATTTTTTAAACGCGTTGTAAGTTGTTCCGCGGTCGTTTTCGGCAGAAACCGTATTAAAGGTATGCTGCCAGGGCGCCACCTCATCATAGCGCATATACGTAAATATGGTCATGGCATCTGCGTAGGTACCGGTTTTAGCCGAAGGAGGGAAAAAAAGCGCATACCCCAAAGGCCAATTGTCTTCGGTATAATCTGCCAGGTTCCATATTTCACCTGCTTTATGATAATAATAATTGTGCCTGAAATATTTAAAGCTGCCTTTCTTTAATACAATATGTATTAAAAAGGAAGAAATGGTGTGCGGAAGATTACGTATGCGTTTACGGTATATGTTTTTAATAACTTCCGCGTTGGTGATCTCCATTGTTTTTGCGGGATGGATATTGGAAATGAACTGATCCGCGTAATACCTCGCGCCATTGGCGGCTTCGGCGTAAACAGCCTTGCCGGCTTCGGTTACGATCTTTATTACTTCACAGTTCCTGATAATTTCACCACCATTGCCCCTGATGTTCCCGGCAAGGATCTTTCCAATCTGGGACCCCCCGTTAATGCATTTCCAGGAACTTTCAATATAACTGTTAATAATAAGCGCATGGATGTAAAACGGCGTTTCATCCGGACGGCCCACATAAAGGGCGTTATTACCAACCAGCACCGCCTGCAGCTTTGTGTTACGGGTTAAAGATGTAATAACGGAATGGGTATCTAAGGTCAGCACATCCGCCTTCTCTTCATACAACCCGTTCGTTCTTAAATTATACAAAGGGAACTTATCGCAGGTTTCTTTTATTTTATCACAATAATTGCGGATCGCGGTTTCTTCCCCCGGAAAATCATCTGCCAGGCGCTTTATAAAATTCTCATATCCCTGTGCCTGCCGGTATGCTTTCTGATCATTGCTGATGATAATTTTATCGAAGGCATCCTCATCCATCCGCTGCAGCTTCAGCTTATCCATTACACCCAGGTATTTGAATATCTGGTACAGGTTTTGTCCTTTATCTAATCCGCCAATATAGTGAACGCCCGAATCGAATATCTCTTTTTCACGCGAAAAAGTTTGCAGGCTGCCGCCAATCTGTTTGTTTTTTTCGAGCACGCATACCCGGTAGCCTTCCCTGCTGAGTATGCCACCGCATACCAGCCCGCCGATACCGCTCCCTATGATCACTATGTCAAACCTGTTCATTGTACGTCATTGCGGTTTTGAATTACAAAAATAACATTAGATGTATACTTCGTTTCATCAATTTTACGGCATTCCATATGGTGCGCTGCCGCAGTTTCGTAAATCATGCTGCCGGATAAAAAAGACAAACCGGATGCAGTGGTTTTATTAAACCCAAACAGCTTTGTTGAAAAAAATTCGGTCAGCCGGGTACCTTTATGTTTGGCTTCAAGATCCCTGTCGCCATCCCTTATAATAAGCGTTCCCCCCGCATGTAAGCTGTTCAGGCATTGGCCAATGATTTGCTTTTGCTGTTCAGGGGTAAGATAATGCAACATATCGGCAATGATGATACTGTCATATTGCTCAAAAGCAAAATCCAGTACATCCGCATACTTAAAACCAATCCGTTCATTCCTGCTGAAACAATGATTGGCAACAATCGTTTTTTCCGCATCATAATCAATACCCGTAATGATCCTTCCGGGCGCCGCAAAATGCAGCATATACGACATAAAGCCATAGCCGCAGCCGATATCCAGCACTTTACCCCGTAAAGGCACTAACCGGTGAAACTGCAGGTAATCCTTTTCCAGCTTTACCTTTACCCGCATGTACCATTCTAATACCGGGCCTTTATAAATATAATTATAAAACAATTGTTCCCTGAACCAGGACGGCACTTCCACCGATGCCCGTAATTTTTCATATTCAGCCCTGAAATAGCTCCCCACCTGCTTAGCCCTTTCACTGTAGCTGTTACCATAGCTTTTATCATCCGGCTTTATGCGGGGTAAAAACTGAACCGTTATTTTGCCATCCTTTACCAGCATATCTTTCTTTGTCATCGTGTAGCCGGTACCGTGAATAACCACGGGTAATACATCTAAATGCAGTTGCTCCGCAAGATAAAAGGCGCCTTTATGAAATCTCTTTATTTTACCATCCGGCGAACGGGTACCTTCGGGGAATATAACAACAGAATAACCCTTCTTCACTTTTTCCCGCATTTGTTCAATACTGTTCTCCGCTCCCGCCGATGCAGAATAATAATCCGCCATGCGAACCACCGCACCCGAAACCGGCGCATGCCTTACCCTGTCGTTGGTAAGCAATATCAGCTTTGGATATTGCATCATCAGTATAAAATTATCTAACCCCGACTGGTGATTGCAGATGATAACAGCAGGGTTTGAAAAATTCTCGCCCAACGGGTTTATGATCATTTTCTTTACATTACCCATAATATAAATGAGCGATCCCGAAAACCGGGCAATAGCAACATGGAAAAGATAGCTGCCTTTTTCTTTATTAAAAGGATTACATTTTATAAGAATAAAACCAATGACAGCCAGGATAATGCTGCCGCCAATGAACCACACATGGGCAAACATAGATTTGCAGAGTCCAAAAAAAGTCCACGGAAATAATTGCTGCTGTGTTCTGTTCCTGATCAGCACTGAAAATAAAAAAGGAATACATACCTGCGCCACCAGCACCACGCATAGTATACCAATAACGGAAATCATGGCAATAGACCGCAGCGCCGGGTGTTGGGCAAATATGAGCACACCAAGCCCCACGGTAGCGGTAATGGCCGAAAGCAGGATGGATGATTTAAAAGAAGAAAGATTTTTTTTGCCGGTTTTATATTCCTGCAGCAAACCGTCCATTATAAAAATACTGTAATCATCGCCCAACCCAAAAATAAGGGTAGACACAATAATGTTAATAATATTGAACTTAATGCCCGCTATACCCATGATGCCCAATATCCATATCCAGCTCACCAGCATCGGCAAAAAAGCCATCAGCGCCAGCTCTATTCTTCCATACGTTATTAGCAAAACAAAAAATACGAGTAAAGAAGTTATGAGCGCAATATTGGTAAAGTCTGCATTAATAAGCTCCACAAATTTACCTGTGAGGTATTGCTTATCTAATATGGTAGCGCCGGGTTTGTTTTCAAAGGCATCATATACCGCCGCTTTGCTTTGTGCCGGCACTTTCAGCAGGGTTACCACCGTTGCCTTTCCGGGCGCTTCGGAAATATAATCATCCAGCAGGGTCTTGCGCACAGCGGCCATCGCGGCACTGTCGGTAACATCAAAATACTTGTTGAGCAATAGTGCAAACCGGTTAAAAGCCGTGGCACTGTATCCTAACGCAGCGCCTTCCTGTTCCGTCACCGATAATAGCTGCCGCTTTTTTTCCGGGGTCCAGTAATTATTCCATCGTGCAATCCTTTGTCGTTGCAGGGTATCGGAAATGAGCAGGGATGATACCCCGGAATATTTAGAGATAATATCCTTTGCCTTAAACGCTTCTATCTCCTTTGCCAGCTTTTCATTAAGCACCAGCGCTTCATCCAGTGTTTTTCCTTCGGCAACAAGATAAACCGACTGCAGCGCGGCTTCATTGATGCTGTTCAGCTTCGCTTCCGCTTTTTTCAGATCATCCGGCATGAAGTTCATATTGTTCAGCTCTGTTTCAAAGCCCACCCGGCCGGAGGTATAGAAAAAAACAAGGGTAAGCACCACTATACCCGTTATAACATACCTGTTGTGATCCGGGCGAAGCGCCGCTATCCTGTCTATCCAGGAATACCGGGTTGCTATTGGCGCTTCCTCTTTCTTTTGCGCGGAAAGAAAATGCGGCAAAAAGATCAATGAACAAAGAGAAGCGCCGATAAGACTAAATCCCGCAAAAAGACCCAGGTCTTTGAGCATATCTGATGCCGCAAAGTTTAAGCAAAAGAAACCGCCTATAGTGGTAATGCCGCCCAGTGTAAGCGGAAAAGCCAGGTCGCCGATCACTTTTTGCATATTGCCGGTATGGCGGTAATGATTAAATACATGCAGCGAATAGTTTACGGCAATGCCTAAAATAACCGACCCGGTGCCAATAGCGATCACCGAAATACTTTCCCGTATAAAATATACCGCCATTAAAGCAAACAGGGCACCGAACACAACGGGGATCATTATTAATATGGGGGCAGCTACCCGCTTAAAATAAAACCCGATAAACAGGATCAAAAAAATAATGGTAGCCGTTTGCGTAAATAAAGTATCTTTTTCCAGCTGGGCGGCGTTACCTGCCGATACCGCTGTAGCACCAAAATACGAAGCGCTTATTGCAGGGAAAGCAGTGGTTGTTTGGGAAACAATCAGGCTGTCTAATCCCTTTAGAAATAAAGCGTTCTTCCCGGTATTATTGGGCGGATATTGCGGCGTTATAAAAAGTAAAAGATTTTTATGGTCTTTGGTTATTACGGCATTATCATACAATTCAAAATTTTCATCGTACTGGAGTTGTTGCAGCTTCTTTAGCGCGATAAATGAAATGCCCACCGGATCATTGCTGATCATATTCTTAAATGCCAGCCCGGCCGGAGCGCTTAATGTTTGTATATTTCGCGCCAAGGTTTGTTTTACCGCATCCGGGGCAGTAAGACTGTCAATAGTGTGGTAGTCATTTTCGGTAAGATAAACGGGCAGATGTGCATTAATAACATCAAACATCGCCATCGTTACTTCATCATCTACCTTATAGCTGATTTTGCTGATATAGGGCGAAAGTTTTTCCTGTAGCTGCGCTGCAAAGTCATCCCCAAAGGCCACAAGGCTGTCGGGTTCGGCTACTGCCGTGTCTTTGAAGGAAACCATTACTACCAGCTTATCCATGAATTTGGAGTGCCGGAAAACATAATTCAGCTTTTCAACCTTTTCATCGCGGGGAAGTATTTTAGCAATATCTTCTTCAAACTTTAGCCGGGCTGCAAAGAAGGCCGATATAATTAAACAAATGGAAAAGAGCAGGTACAGTTGCCATCTGCGTTTTTGGAAATAACGGTATATGCCGGCAAAAATCTTCTCCATATAGATCACTGAATTAAACTGCCGTACTTGTTTTTTTACTAAAAAACGCAAGCAGCGCCCATGTTACCAGCCCGCATATGATACCGGAAACCAGCGCCAGGGTAATGCCGCCATAAAGATATTGCTGAAAATTGTTCTTTACGGATTCGAAAGTAAGGTTACTGGAAAAGGTCAGATCGCCACCCCCGTTTTGCATCCATACCGCGCCTGTTTTGTAGCTAAAAAAAATGATCAGGGGTATCAGGGGTGGTACACTGATGTTGGCTGCTATAATAACCAGCGCCTTGTTTAGCTTTAATATTATAGATAAAAAAATAGCAGTAACTAATTGAAAGCCCCATACCGGCATAATGCCCATGCATATGCCTAATGCAACAGAAAAGGCTTTTATGTAATGCGGCTCATTTACATTCAATACCTGCTCCCTGAAAAACACTTCCCAGTTTCTCTTTTTAAACAACAGCCTGATAAAGTTGCGCGGCCTGATATACAAAAAAGCGATCAGCACCAGCAGGGTATTCAGCAGGCTTATCCTCAAAAAATCCCTGAAGGGCCTGAAATGCGATACCCGCTTTTCTTTCGGCGCATAGTATACCGAAACCGAAACAGCCGTTATGGCAATTCCCTTCCAGGCCGCCCGCACCAGCACTTCAATTTCAAACTCGTATTTGCGGGTAAAAAAGCGCATTTCCTTCATTAAAGCTACCGGGTAAAGCCGGTAACCCGATTGGGTATCGGGCGCACTGATGCCCGTTTCTATTTTAAACCAAAAATTGGAGAACTTATACCCGAAGCTGCTTTTTCCCGGAACAGAAGACTGATCCATATTGCGGGCGCCTATAATAATGGCATTCTGCGCTTCCTTTAGCTTATCTGTAAATACAGGTAAGTCTTTGGCAAAATGCTGGCCATCCGAATCAATGGTTATGGCATGTGTATAACCCGATTCAACTGCTTTTTCAAAACCTTTCCGTAATGCACATCCCTTTCCTCTATTTTTTGAATAACTGACAATGTCAATATGTGGTAAAGATGCTAAGATTAAAGCAGTATCATCGGTAGAACCGTCGTTTACCACTATAATATTGTGCGTATAAGCCGCCACATCTGCAATTACAGCAGGCAGTGTATCTGCATTGTTGTAAGTAGGGATAATTACACAGGTACGATACTGGTTGAAAAGGTTACTCAGAGATGCTTTATCACTCATTTAAAATATGGTAAGATTTAGATTGCCGGCGCAAAGATAAATATTTACAATTGCCGGCGCTGCAGCTCTTTTTTGATCAGTCCTAATTCCCTGCCAGTATGCCCCGCCACCGAACTGTTTTCCTGCGCCCTGCGCATAAGGTAAGGTACCACATCCTTAATAGGGCCGAAAGGAAGGTATTTGTTAACCGAACAACCTGCTTTGGCAAGATTAAACGTAATATGATCGCTCATGCCGTACAGTTGTGAAAAATGCACATGCGGGTGATACAACGGCAACCCTTTTTGCTGAAGCAATTGGGTAGCATGCAAGTTACTGTACTCATTATGCGTAGCTATTATAACAGCAATCTTATCTATATGATCAATACAAAATGAAACAGCATCATTGTAATCCCGGTCAGTAGCCGTTTTATCGGACTGTATGGGTGAAGGGTAATCTATTTTAGCCGCCCGGTTTCTTTCTTTTTCCATATAGGCGCCCCGCACGAGCTTAACACCAAGAATAAAATGGCGCAGTTCGGCAGCTTCAAGCGAATCTTTCAAAAATTTCAGCCTGTCGTGGCGGTAAAGCTGGATCGTATTATACACCACCACTTTCGAAAGGTTAAACCGCTCCATCATTAAAATTGTAATCACATCAACCGGATCCTGTATCCAGGTTTCTTCTGCGTCAACCAATACGCCAATTCCTTTCTCGGCTGCTGTTTCGCAAATCTTTCCCATTCTCTTTTGCACATTTTGCCATTCGGCACGCTCTTCATCACTTAACGATGCAACGGCGTTGGTATATCTTTTCATCAGGGAACCCTGCTGGTCTGAAACGGAAGAGTCTAATTTTTCCAGCAATCCCCTTCTTGCAAAACCTGTAACCTTAATGCTTATGAACGGAATGTTGGACTGCGTTGCGGCATACTGTATCACCCTTATAAATTCTTCCATGGAATGATCAAAAGCCGTTTCATCATTTTCCCCTCCTTCCACACCATAATCAAGAATAACACGCACATTATACTCGCCCAGCTTTTTTGCTACAGCCGCTGTTTCTTCTAATGTTTCGCCACCCACAAACTGTTCAAAAATAGTATGCCGGATCAGCCCTTTCACCGGGAGGCCGGCCTTTAAAACCCAGGGCGTTATGCGGGTACCCCACCGCACCAGCAACGGGGATCCCATAGACGAAAAAAGGAATTTCGCCTTTTTTAATGCTTTATCCGTTTTGTATGCAAAAGCATTTTCCGTATTATCAAATGAAATGGGGACGATGGCGTCCATACCTGAGCTATTTGCTCCAAATGTAAGTAAGGAAAATCAGGTAACAGAATTTTTCACTATTTGTCACTCATTCTTACCTGCGCGCCCTCCTTTCCCTTATTAGTTTCTTTATCTTGCAACTTTGCAAGCATTATATGGAAATTACACACACCAGTATTTACAAGTTCAGCATTCCCATGCATCCTTTTACGATTGCCACCGGAACGATGCATTTTGCCCAGAACGTTTTTATAAGGATCCACACCAGCGAGGGAATATACGGCGTGGGTGAATGCTCGGCTTTTCCTATGATCGTTGGCGAAACACAGGCAACCTGCTTTGAAATGGCAAAGGATTTTGCTTTATTATGGAAAAACAAAGACCCGCTGAATATACCGGAACGCATGAATGAATTGCATGCATATACCGCTTACAACAGCACCATCAAAAGCGCTTTCGATATGGCTTTATACGATATAAGCGCGAAAGCGGCAGGTAAACCCCTGTACGCTTTTCTGGGCGGAGAGAAAAAAAGCATGGAAACGGATCTTACGATTGGCATTGATACCCCGCAAGCGATGGCGGAAAAAGCGGTTGAATTCAAAAACAGGGGTGTGCGCATACTTAAAATAAAATTAGGCACAAAACCGCAGGAAGATATAGAACGCGTAAAGCAGATACGGGAAGCCATAGGCAATACCTTACAGTTACGTATAGATGCTAACCAGGGATGGACCTGCGAAGAAGCCCAGCTGGTACTAACTGCCGTCAGCCCATACAACATTGAGTTTTGTGAGCAGCCTATGCGCAGGTACAATGATCATCTTCTTCCGGAACTCAACCGCAACTCCCCTGTTCCCATTATGGCCGATGAAAGTGTTTTTGACCATCATGATGCCGGAAGAATTATAAAAAGCAAAGCCTGCAGCTATGTAAATATCAAGTTCGCCAAGAGCGGCGGTATCCTTGAAGCCTTAAAGATAAATGAGGTATGCAGCAGCCATCATATACCCTGTATGATGGGCGGCATGCTCGAAAGCCGTATTGCACTTACTGCGTTTGCGCATTTTGCTGCGGCTGCCACCAATATAAAATTTTACGATATGGATACCTGTATGATCGGACACAAGCTCGATCCTGTAACAGGAGGCGTAACCTATAATAATTTCTTCGTGGAACTGCCGGATGCCATTGGAATAGGCGCAGACGCGGAGGAAGCGTTTTTACTTGCCAATGAGCATACCGCTGTTTAAACCTGTTTATATTTGCTAAAAACACCGAACTGTAACCCATGAATAAAATAACCTTTTTCCTTTGCTTGTTAGCCGGTATTACCATAACAAAACTTATTGCGCAAAACAATCCTCCCGGAGAAGAAAATATAGAAGACAGTACCAAAATATATATTAAGCAATCCGCAAATGCCATAAATGGGGAGATCACCTATAAATCGCCTGTTTTTTTTGCCTTTAGCGAGAAACAGGAAAAGCTGGTCATTCAGCTCAACACTACTTCATTAAAAGATCATATTGAGATTACTTTTTTAGCAACGGATCTGAGATGCAATAACCAGGGAGAGGGTATAGAAATATTGATGAATGACGGTCATACTCCGCTGCTGGTAAACTACCTTCCTTCTAACTGCCGGAACATGCAGGCAGCCATTATATTAACGCCAAAAGTACCTCCACAGCATTTTAGCACCAGTCAGTCGGAAACCATGTTCTTCGGCTTTTTCCGCATCATGTCTTTCACACTCATTGGCGAAAAAACAATGATCAGGTATCGCCTGGATGAGCAAAGCGCTGAAAAGTTCCGCATAGCCTATAAATGCTTTGAAAAATTTGCAGGGCTATGGGAGTAATCTTTTTTGAAAAGCTTTACATCCGCTCTGGAGCAACCAGGCCTTTCTCCGGTAAATCAAAAATCTCTTTCATATTCAATATTTACACAATGCAACTTTATTTTTCCCCATCCGGCAGCAGAAAGCATTAGTGGAATGATATTTTATGTATATTGTTTTATAAAGAAGCCGGCCATGATGAAAATACTTATTATCCTGTTAATAGCAGCCCTCCCTGTAACCGGGTTTTGCCAGTCAAATGGTAAACAGGTTATTAAAATAGCGGGTATCAGCCTGGAGCAACTGATCAGAGGTTTTTTGGATGCAGGGTATTCCATTGAAAAAAGTGAAGCGTCCATGAGCGTTATTGTAACGCATTTAAAAGAAGCCCAAAAATCGAATGTAGCTACACAAATCAAAGCAAAGATCAAGGATGGTAATGTATTATTATCGGGTGAATATATTGAATCCGGAAAAGACCAAAACCCTTCTCCTATCACCGATGCGGGCGTTCCGGGAAGTCCGTGCAGCGAATCATGGAATATGATGCACGACTTTGCACAATCTTTTAAAAAACCATTGGAGATCCAGTGATTCAGGAGAGCAGCTATCGGTAGTGCTATGTTGAAACGTGAGAAGTGAGGGGAGTAAATGGTGAATAGTTTATCGTTTCATGGGGTGAGCGGTGAAACGATAAAGCTTAGACATGAATAGTTTCACTTGTATTAACTATCGTCTCACGGGGGCTGTGCTGAATTCACTACCCACAAATTCCAAACGCTAAACTTAATAGCCCTTAACCATAAATACACATTCCTCTATCTTCTTCACCTGCTGGGTTCTGTCAATATTTTTTATAGCGGAAGCAGATGGCAATTTAATATGCAGGTTACTGCTGTCTTTTTTTAATCCGTCCAATGCTCTAAAAATATTTCTTGATTTTATAGCAAAAACAACCCCGTCGGCGCTGGTTTGACGCGTACTTAATACGCCGATCACTTCCCCATCCTTATTAATAACGGGCCCCCCGCTGTTTCCGGGATTAGCGGAAATAGATATCTGGCAGGTAAGCGTATCGCCGTTAAACCCTGTTTTGGCGCTGAGGTAGCCTTCGCCATACACGATCTCTTCCCTGGGATAGCCTAAAGTAAAGACGGGCTCGGCAAGATCAACAACAGACTTCTTATTAATGAAATAGGGCAAAGCGCTCAGAGGCTTATACAGGCTGTCGCTGATTTTGAGGATGGCAATGTCTAAGCTATCATCCGAAAATATGGTTACGGCGCTCAGCTCCACACCGGATTTACTTTGCACGGTAACTTTTTCTGCTTTGTTCACCACATGGGCATTGGTTACCAGGTAACCTTTAGCATCAATCAAAAAACCTGTTCCTCCAAACTTTGCAGGAACGCCGGGGATTTCGATCTTATTCTTTACATCGGTCAATTCCCGGCGGGTGTGATTCTGATTCTTTTCTAAGAGGTCGATCTTTCGTCCCAGGTTCTCAATTTGTGCCTTATCTGTTTTGGGTGTTAATGAGGTAATCATACCGCTTATAATTAAAGCAGTGATTCCTGCAATTGAAGCTGCAACGGCTATTGTTTTCTTATACCTGTTCCACAGGTAAACCAGTTTCCGGCTTCCGCGAGGTTGCTTTATTTTTCCTTCCGCGGCTAATTTATTATGGATCTCATCCAATGAAGCGCGGTATTGCCTGTCCTGCTCAAACCGCTCCATCTGATTAATAAAGAAATGATGCTCCACCACCAACTGGTCAACATCGGGATGGGTTCTGCGCAATTCCTGGAACAATATCTTTTCTTCCTCCGACAAATCTCCCTGGAGGTAACGTTCCACCATTTCTAATAAACGAACATCATTCATTTGTTACCATTTTTATATTGTGCAAAAAATAGCTTTCGTAACCGAACCAGGCATTTATATTTCTGATTCTTGGCATTATCCGAATTTGTATATCCGAAATGCGCTGCTATCTCCTGCATATTTTGCTTCCGGATGTAATAAGCTTCAAGTATGCTTTTGCAGGGCTCGCCTATATGGGTCATAGCAAATTCCATCATTCCAAACTCATTATTCCTTTTTTCATGCATCCCAATATCATCTTCCACATATACTGTTTCTTCAAATCCGTTGGATTGCATCTCATACCGGCTATTCTTTTGCAATCTTTTGAGCCACAACCGTTTACTAACAGAATACAAATAGGTTTTAACCTGGCAGTTTAACTCAAACTCCGCTGATTTCGACTTTTCATACAGTACGATCAAAGCTTCCTGAAAAATATCCTTGGCATCCTCTTCCGATCCGTTGTTATTCAGAATCAGATTTTGAATAACTCCGTAATGATCACTGTATATCGTTTCAATGGCGTTTTTATCGTTGACCGACAGCCCCCTGATCAATGCTTGTTCCTTAAGGTTACTATTCACTAAGCGTATATTAATACTGTAATGCCATAATTGGTAACCCAAAATTGGGTAAAAATTAATTTAAAAAAAACCGGGTTACCTTTTTTTCACTTCCGTATTAAAGATAGATTTCATTATCAAACTATTCAAAAACATTAAGAATGAAAAAGTTACTCGTTATTCTGGCTATAGGCGCTTTTGCAGCCTGCAACAATGCAAGTGAATCTACTGAAGCTACTGTAGACAGTCTGAAAACTGCTGCTGAAGTTACTGCAGACAGCATTAAAGCTGATGCCGGCGCTGCTGTTGATTCTCTGCAGAATGCTACTGACGCTGCCGTTGACTCTGCAAAAGAAGCGGTTAAGCAATAAGCGACCGAATTTTTTTTATATGGCAAGCAATCGTTGAGGCCACTCCTGTTCAGGGGTGGCACTTTTTTTTATAAAAATTAGGGCTAAATATTTGTTTATTTATTTTTAGTCTTACCTTTGCCCCGCAATGAACAAAACAAAAGCATACGGTTTTTTTTATTTTTATTTCTACTTTACCGGCAGACCGGGATTGCTTTTGTTGAAAAATAACTAAAACTTAAAGAATTCAGCATAAACAGTCCCGGCTTAAAACCGGGATTTTTTTGTGACTTTTTGAAATCAGATTATATAAATACGATATGAGTGATCCTGTTAATATACCCGAAATAAAAGCCCTGGCTAACAAAGATAATGTTATTACAACCGGACAGGCAAAACAGGCAGATCCGGAAGAAGGTACAGCGGTAGCTGTTGCCATACAGGGCTATGAAGGCAGCTTTCACCAGGTGGCAGCACAGCATTTCTTTGGCAAAAAAACAGGTGTAATTTGTTGTGCTACTTTTGGGGATGTGGTTAAAAAAGCGCTGAATAAAAAAGAAAGTGACGGAGGCGTAATGGCAATTGAAAATTCCATTGCCGGAAGTATTCTGCCCAACTATAACCTGTTACAAAAAAGCAAGCTTAAAGTTGTTGGTGAAATATACCTGCAAATCAGGCAAAACTTACTGGTAAATCCCGGTATAGCATTAGAGGACATCAAAGAAGTTCATTCGCATCCCATGGCTATCCAGCAATGCCTCGAATACCTGGATCAGTATAACTGGAAGCTGGTTGAAACCGAGGATACGGCATTAAGCGCAAAACATATTCACCAGCATAAAAGCAAGCATATTGCAGCCATTGCCAGCACACTGGCTGCTGATTTGTATAACCTCAATGTGCTGGCGCCCGACATTCATACCTTAACAAATAACTATACCCGCTTTTTAATATTGCAGCACGAAGACCTGGCGGAGGTAATTGAAAATGCCAATAAAGCTTCTGTTAGCTTTCATACCGATCATTCAAGGGGTAGCTTAGCCAAAGTGCTTACTACCATAGCCGAAGGGCAGATCAACCTCAGTAAATTACAAAGCTCTCCTATCCCCGGATCCGATTTCCGGTATTCTTTTCATGCCGATATGGAATTTGATTCGCTGCACCAGTTTTACCAGGTAATAAAAGATATGAAAGCCCTCACAGAGGATGTAAAAATTTACGGGGTATACCGCAAAGGGAAACATTATACATAAACCAACTTATAACTTATTTACAACTTATTACTTACCACTTACCACTTACTACTTACTACTATCATGATCTCCACAGCAAAACGATTAGAAGGCATTGGTGAATACTATTTCTCTCAGAAGCTGAGAGCAATAGATGAATTGAACCGGCAGGGTAAACAAATCATTAACCTCGGTATAGGGAGTCCGGATATGCCTCCCCACCCGGATGTAATAAAAACATTACAGGAAGAAAGCGCTAAACCCAATGTTCATGCTTACCAGAACTATAAAGGCTCGCCCGTTTTACGCGAAGCCATTGCGGCGTGGTATACAACCTGGTACAACATCACATTAAACGCCGGTACGGAAATATTGCCGCTCATAGGCAGCAAAGAAGGTATCATGCACATTTGCATGACCTACATCAATGAAGGAGACGATGTGTATGTACCCAATCCCGGCTACCCTACCTACAGGAGCGCTGCCAGATTGGCCGGCGGCCATATAGTAGAATATACACTGGAAGAAAAAAACAACTGGCTGCCCGATCTTGAAGCGCTTGCAAAACAAATTGCCGGTTCAAAAAAGCAGCAGTCTGCCCGTTTGCTCTTTGTAAATTATCCGCATATGCCTACAGGGCAGTTGCCAACGCATTCCTTTTTTGAATCCCTGGTGGCGTTTGCAAAAGCAAATAATGTTTTAATCGTGCATGATAATCCTTACAGCTTTATCCTGAATGATCACCCGGAAAGTATTTTAAGCGTAGCAGGTGCTAAAGACGTTGCCGTTGAATTGAATTCATTAAGCAAATCGCAGAACATGGCCGGCTGGCGTGTGGGGATGTTGTGCGGCGCCCAAGAAAGAATTGATGAAGTGCTGCGCTTTAAAAGTAATATGGACAGTGGCATGTTTTTACCGGTACAGCTGGCGGCAGCAAAGGCTTTAACACTTGGGCAGGATTGGTACGACAGTTTGAATACAATGTATAGAAACCGGAGAGAGAAAGTATTTGCTTTGCTGCAATTGCTTGATTGCTCCTTTTCGGTGCAGCAGGCAGGCATGTTTGTATGGGCTAAAATCCCCGCATCATATAAAGATGGTTACGCATTAAGCGATGAAGTGTTGCATAACGCCGGAGTATTTATAACGCCGGGAGGGATTTTTGGAGACGCCGGCAATCATTATATAAGAGTTAGCCTCTGTTGTACGGAGCAAAAAATACAGGAAAGTATAGAAAGAGTAAAAGCATCACTGAAAGGAAAAAAATAAACAATGTTCGATACCATTACTATTGTAGGTGTAGGCCTGATCAGCGGTTCATTTAGTATGATCTTAAAAGAAAAAGGATTGGTAAAACATGTAATTGGTGTAAGCCGCACAGCGCAGAGCATTAACAAAGCGCTCGAATTAGGCATCATTGACGAGGCCCTGCCATTGGAAGAGGCGGTAAAGAAAAGCAGCCTTATTTATGTAGCCATACCGGTAGACGCCACCATACCTGTAATACAGGCAATAATGGACCTGGTGAATGAAGAGCAAATAGTAGTAGATGCAGGATCAACCAAACAGGCGCTTTGCGAAGCGTTGGCCAACCATCCTATGCGCAGGCGTTTTGTTGCCACGCATCCTATGTGGGGAACAGAATACAGCGGGCCGGAAGCCGCAGTTCGGGATGCATTTGCAGGCCGGGTTTGTGTAATTTGTGAAAAGGAAAAAAGCGATCCCGATGCGGTAGATACCGTGGAAAAGATATATAAGCTACTGGGTATGCATGTTACCTATATGGATGCAGATGCGCATGATATGCACGCCGCGTATGTTAGTCATATTTCACATATCACGTCTTTTGCACTGGCAAATACGGTATTGGAAAAGGAAAAAGAAGAAAACGCCATTTTTGAACTGGCAGGCGGTGGTTTTGAAAGTACAGTGCGTCTGGCAAAAAGCAACCCTTCCATGTGGCTCCCAATTTTTAAACAAAACCGGGAACATGTATTAGATGTGCTTAACGAGCACATTACCCAGCTAAGAAAGTTCAAAAGCTGCCTCGAAAAGGAAAATTACACCTACCTGCAGGAACTGATGGAAAATGCCAATAAAATAAACCGGATAATTAAATGACAGAAGGTATGAGGTGTAAGGCATAAGGTACATCTCTCTACACCCTATGCCCTAATGCCCTACACCCTATAACTTACACCTGATCCCTAAACAAACGATCGCGGTGCAAAACGGCAAATAATAAGGAGAATCAGCGAAATCGTGTTTATCTTTGCGAAAATTTTTTTAAATATATGATGACATTTGAAGCGTTGGGTTTAGACGAGAGATTGGTACAGGCTACCGATGCTTTGGGATTTAAACAGCCAACCCCTATACAGGAAAAAGCGATTCCTGTTTTGCTGAGCGGCACCACAGATCTGGTGGGGTTGGCACAAACGGGTACAGGGAAAACAGCAGCATTTGGACTACCGTTGCTGCAACTAATAGATGCAAAGGATAAATATCCGCAGGCGCTGGTAGTTTGTCCTACCAGGGAACTATGCATGCAAATCGTAAATGAAATAGAGCTCTTTAAAAAATTCATCACCGGCATGCATGTGGTAGCCGTATATGGCGGCACCGCTATTGGCGCACAGATCAGGGACCTAAAAAGAGGCGTGCAGATTGTTGTAGCTACCCCGGGAAGACTGATAGATTTAATTGAACGCAAAGCCATCAACCTGGAACAAATTAAATATGTAGTGCTCGATGAAGCAGATGAAATGCTGAACATGGGTTTCCAGGATGATATTGAATTTATTTTACAGAACACACCCAACCGCGAAAGCACCTGGCTATTCAGCGCTACCATGCCTCCTGAAATACGGCGGGTAAGCAAAAAGTACATGAAGGCTCCCGTAGAAATAACCGTGGGCAAAATGAACACGGCCAATAAAAACGTGGATCATCAATACTATGTAGCCAGTGCCCAGCACCGTTATGAAGCGCTGAAGCGTTTAATTGATTTCAATCCCGGCATTTATGGTATCATCTTTACCCGAACAAAGGCCGATGCCCAGGCTATTGCGGAAAAGCTTACAAGAGAAGGTTACGATATTGATGCCTTGCATGGCGATTTGACACAACAGCAAAGAGACAAGGTAATGGGTGAGTTCAGGGATAAAACACTGCAGCTTTTAATAGCAACAGATGTAGCCGCCAGGGGAATTGATGTGCAGGGCATAACCCATGTTATTAATTATGAACTCCCCGACGATGTGGAGGTGTATACACACCGCAGCGGACGTACAGGGCGCGCCGGCAACACCGGTATTTGTATGTCAATTATACATAGCCGTGAAATTGGCAAGATCAGGCAAATCGAAAGAATGGTGCAGGTACCCTTTCATAAGCTGGAGATACCGGCAGGCAAGGATGTATGCCGTAAACAGTTCTACCATTTTATGGATAACCTGCTGCAGTTAGATATAAATGACGACAGCTATGAGCCTTATATACCCATGCTGGAAGAAAAATTTGCCGATGTAAGCAAAGAAGAGGTATTGAAGCGGCTGGCTGCACATGAGTTTAAAAGATTTTTGAAATATTATGAAAATGCTGAAGATCTGAACGTGAGGGAAAGAACCCGCGAATACCGCGAAAGAGATTCCAGGGATCCCAGGGCATTTACAGAAAGACGGGATATTACCCGCAGGCGCGATACGAAAGGCCGCGAATTTGGAGGAAATGGCGGCGGCGACTTTACCAAATTATTTGTAAACCTGGGCACTAAAGACGGTTTTTACAAAGCCAGCTTCCTGCAGTTTATTTTAGATATGAGCGATTTGAGGAAAGACTCACTGGGAAGGATAGATATGAAAGAAATGAATAGCTGGATAGAAGTAGACAAAAAGTCGGCAACCCAGATGATCCGGTCTATTGACGGCAAAAAATATAAGGGCAGAAATATCAGGATGAACGAAGCCGATCACAGAAGATAGTTTCAGGAATAATTTCAATAATTCAATTAAGTAACAAATAAAACATTATTATATGCAAGCGGTTGAAACCAATACAAAAGCTGCAGTGCTGGAAAAGCTGAATAAAAAACCATTGATCATTGCCGGGCCCTGCAGTGCAGAAACCGAAGCGCAGGTGCTGGAAACAGCACAACGCCTGGCCAACACCGGAAAAGTGGATATGCTCCGGGCCGGTATTTGGAAACCCCGTACGCGCCCGGGAAGCTTTGAGGGAGTAGGCACAAAAGGTTTGCCCTGGTTACAACAGGCAAAAAAAATAACCGGTCTGCCCACCACAGTTGAAGTGGCCACAGGAAAACAGGCCCAGGATGCCCTGCATTTTGAAGTAGATATGCTTTGGATAGGAGCGCGTACAACAGTTAACCCGTTCAGCGTACAGGAAGTAGCCGATGCATTGCGCGGTGCGGATGTTCCGGTGTTTATCAAAAACCCGATCAATCCCGACCTGGAACTGTGGACAGGCGCAGTTGAGCGCATAGCCAAGGCCGGTATTAAAACAATAGGATTGATCCACCGCGGTTTCAGCGCATATGGTAATACGGAATACCGCAATGCCCCGATGTGGCACCTGGCCATTGAAATGAAAAGACGTAACCCCGAACTGAAAATAATAAATGACCCCTCGCATATTTGCGGCCGCAGGGACATTCTTTTAGAAGTAGCGCAAAAAGCCATTGACCTCGACTATGACGGGCTGATGATAGAAAGCCATATTGACCCGGATAAGGCCTGGAGCGATGCCAAACAGCAGGTTACACCGGAAAAGCTGGCAGAATTGTTAGACGCCATTACCTGGAGAAAAGAGGATGCAGATTCAAAGGAATTTCATGCCGCATTAGAACAACTGCGTCAGCAGATCAACCATCTTGACGATGAAATGATGCAGATACTCAGTCAGCGTATGAGCCTTGCTGAAAAAATAGGACAATACAAAAAGGAGAACAACATCACGATTTTGCAAACTTCCCGGTGGAACGAAATTCTAGAAAGGGCTTTTAGAAAAGGAGAAAAGATCGGCCTGAGCAATGAGTTTATCACTAAATATTTTGATGCGGTACATATGGAATCTATCAACCATCAAAATAAAATCATGAACGCCTGAATTTTTCCGCAGCGATAATATGCAGGGCAGCAATTCTACTTTTATTTATATCCATGCTATATGGTGTACTGCCGGCAAACAGCCTGTGCTTACCCGCATAGTACGGAAAGTATTATTCGCCTACATGAAAAAAAACGCGGAAGAGAGCGGTATCCAGGTAATGGTGGTAAATGGCGGCGATGAGCATGTTCACTGCCTTTTTAAGCTAATGCCTGCCCAGTCTGTTTCAGCAATCATAAACCAGCTGCAAAGCGATTCGGAAAACTGGGTGAACAACAATAAGCTTTTATCAGATCCATTCGAATGGAATGATATTTACTCAGCGTGGTCTGTCAGCCCTTCCACTGTTGATAAAGCTGCCGAATATATAAGCAGGCAGGAAGCATATCACCAGGAAAAGACCTTAGAAGAAGAGCTGACTGCATTTGACCGGATGGTAGTGCACATAAGCTGAGGGCTTATCATTAAAATCCGAAATCTCAAAATCAGAACTATTCATAATGGATTCGATACAATATAAATTCAGTAATGCTTCTTCCCGTTTTTATTTCGACAGCAGTTTTTCGCAGTTAAAAAAGATCGTTGATCCCAAATCGGCCATTCTTGTTACCGATGAAAACCTGTACAGCGGTCATACTAAAAAATTCAGGAACTGGAATACCATTGTGCTGAAACCGGGGGAAGCCTTTAAAGTGCAGGCTACCGTGGATACGGTAATTGAGCAAATGATCGCTTTGGCGGCCGACCGGAAGACCACGCTCATTGGCGTTGGCGGAGGCGTAATTACGGATATTACGGGATATGCGGCATCGGTATACATGCGGGGCATTCCGTTTGCGTTTGTACCTACATCGGTACTGGCAATGGTAGACGCAAGCATTGGCGGAAAAAACGGGATTGATGTTGGCGTATATAAAAATATGGTAGGTACCATCCGGCAGCCCTCTTTTCTTTTACATGATTATAGTTTCCTGCAAACACTGCCCCAAAATGAATGGGAAAATGGTTTTGCTGAGATCATCAAACACGCCTGCATAAAAGACGCGGCCATGTTCAGGGAACTGGAAGCCGGTACGCTTAAAACCTACCGGCAAAAGAAAACGGCGATGCGCTCACTGGTGCGGCGAAACGCGCTTATCAAAATCCGGGTAGTACAGAAAGACGAATTTGAAAAAGGCGACAGGAGGCTGCTTAACTTCGGGCATACGCTGGGCCATGCGCTGGAAAACCAATACGACCTGTCGCACGGACAGGCTATTTCCATAGGCATGACCTATGCCTGTCATATTTCAGCACAGTTAAGAGGCTTTAAAGATACCGGAAGCGTAGTAAAATTATTAGCGCAGTACGGACTGCCTACTTATGCAGATTTTAATAAAAAGAAGGTTATAGAAGTGCTGAAAATGGATAAAAAAAGAGAGCGCAAGGAAATGAATTATGTATTACTGGAAAAAAAAGGTAAGGCTGTGATGGAGTCAATACCTTTACCCCAATTGGAAAAAATAATAGCAGCGTTATGATAGCAACCATTCAACCTTCAGTACTCTCTGATACGGTTCAGGCGCCTGCATCCAAAAGTGCTATGCAAAGGGCTTGCGCTGCGGCGCTGATATCCGGGGGAAAAAGTATTATTTATAACCCCGGACATTCCAATGATGATAAGGCTGCCCTGCAGGTAATTACAGCCTTAGGCGCAAAAGTGAATACACGCAGCGATGGAGCTATAGAAACAGACAGCAGCGGCGTCAACCTGTCTTCTCCGGGCATCAGTCAAAACAATGCCCTCACCATCAATTGCGGGGAAAGCGGGTTAGGAATACGCATGTTTGCTCCGGTTATAGCATTAAGCAGGCTGCCTGTTACTATAAAAGGAGAAGGAAGTTTACTGTCGCGTCCGATGGACTTTTTTGATGAAATATTCCCGCGTTTAAACGTAACCGTTAGTTCAAATAACGGCAGGCTGCCCGTTGTTCTTTCCGGGCCGCTGCAGCCCCGTAATATTGAAATTGACGGTTCACTGAGCTCCCAGTTTTTAACGGGTTTGCTGATGGCCTATGCTGCTGCAGAAGCCCGTGATGTTACCATCAAAGTAAATAATTTAAAAAGCAGGCCTTACATAGATCTTACACTTAAGGTGATGCAGCTATTTGGTTTGAAAACACCGGAAAACAACAATTATAAGGCATTTTATTTTGACCAGTCGCCCGCACGTCTTGCGCCATCCGAAACCACGTATACCGTGGAAGGCGACTGGAGCGGCGGAGCATTCCTGCTGGTAGCAGGCGCTATCGCCGGAGAGATAACAGTACGCGGACTTGATCCGAATTCTGCGCAGGCCGATAAAAAAATATTGGAAGCGTTGCAGGATGCAGGCGCCGGAACAGTCATCAGCGATGAAGGGATCAGGTTAGTTCCGGGTGCATTAAAAGCATTTACCTTTGACGCCACCGACTGCCCCGATCTTTTCCCCCCGTTGGTAGCATTGGCAGCATATAGCAGCGGCACAACCGTTATTAAAGGCGTAAGCAGGTTAGCGCATAAAGAAAGCAACCGCGGGCTAACCCTGCAGGATGAGTTTGGAAAAATGGGACTGCAGATAGATTTACAGGATGATATCATGCATGTGCATGGCGGAAAGGGATTAAAAGGTGCAACGGTGCATTCCCGTCATGACCACCGGATTGCCATGGCCTGCGCTGTGGCTGCGCTGCGTGCTGAAGGAGCAACTACAATTGAAGAAGCCGGCGCGATCAGCAAATCATATCCCGATTTTTATGAAGACCTCGTTAAGCTGGGAGCAAACGTAAAAATAAAGCAGCAGTCCGCTCATATTCAATAACCAATCATTAGCTTTAAGTAAATTCGCATATGAATTCTTTTGGGAGACTATTTCGCGTACATATATTTGGAGAATCGCATGGTGAAAGTGTGGGCATCTGTATTGACGGCTGCCCCGCCGGTTTGCCCCTGAAGGTGGATGACTTTTTGAACGATATAGAACGGAGGAAAGGAGGCACACAAAAAGGAACAACGCCCAGGCAGGAATCGGATCTGCCCATTTTTAAGAGCGGTATTTTTAACGATACTACAACGGGTGCCCCCATTACCATACTCTTTGAAAATAACAATACCCGTTCGGGAGATTACCAGAAGCAGCGGGCTGTACCCCGGCCCGGTCATGCAGATTTTGTAGCACATCAGAAGTTTGGCGGATTTGAAGATTACAGGGGCGGCGGTCATTTCAGCGGACGGCTTACGGTAGCGCTGGTAGCGGCAGGGGTGATAGCCAAAAAAATATTACTTGCCTTACCTCAGGAAAAAAGCAAGTCCGTAACCGGCGGCATTTCCGTTATAGCCTCCCTGCTTGAAATTGGCGGGGAAAAAGATATGGAGAAAGGACTGCAAAAAGCTATTGATGCCAAGGATAGTATTGGCGGTATTGTGGAGTGCAGGGTAAACGGACTGCCTTCGGGACTGGGAGAACCTTTTTTTGATTCAGCAGAATCGTTATTGAGTCACGCTGTTTTTGCCATACCCGCTATACGCGGAATTGAATTTGGAACAGGCTTCGCCGCCGCCGGTATGTTCGGCAGCGAGCACAACGATGCTATTACTGACCGGAACGGGAAAACCCGCACCAATCATGCCGGGGGAATAGTAGGCGGTATAAGCAATGGCAACGAGCTGGTATTCCGCATTGCGGTTAAGCCCACTTCTTCCACACCTAAAGTGCAGGAAACCTTAAACTGGGAAACGGGAGATATAGAAGCGTTTTCCGTAAAAGGGCGTCATGATCTTTGTATAGCTTTGCGGGTGCCTGTTGTGCTGGAGGCCGTAACTGCTATCGTTTTAGCCGACCTGATGTTAACCGCGCAAAAAACACCACGGATATTATAAATTTACTTGAGTTAAACCGATTACTATGCCCGTCATCTACCACATCACTACCGCCTCTGAATGGAATGATGCAAAAGAAAAAGGATTTTATGAATCCAAAGCGCTCAAAGAAGAAGGATTTATCCATTGCAGTGAAGAGCGGCAAATACCTGATGTGCTGAACAGGTATTACAGTGGTAAAACAGACCTCATTCAATTAACGATTCAAACCGAAAAACTCACCAGCCAGTTAATTTACGACTGGTCTAATGCCATTGAAGATACATTCCCCCATATATACGGTCCCCTCAACCTCGATGCCGTTATAAACGTTGAGAACCTATAGCGTAGAGTGAGAAGAGAGAGAAGTGAATGGTGAATAGTTTATCGTTTCACGTTTATCGTTTCACTTCCGTTTAACACCAGCTCCGGAGTTGATCTATATCAACGCAACGGCCTCTTTTTCCTGCATATTGTTGCGGTATGATAAGAAATTGCTTCTACGCTTAATTTAATGGTTATTCATGCGATTTTCACCATCCCTGTAAGTATTTTTACTAACCCTTACAGGGATAATACTATCACACACTCTAAAAAACACGTATGAAAACTTTATTAATTATTACCAGTATTATCCTCTTATCCTTTCAGATAGACCGCCTGCTGGTAACCCATTTTTCCGGTGACAGCAGTAAAATGGAGATATTAAGCAACGCCCTTTCCATCCATGAGCCTGGGCGGGATGTACAACCTGCTCATTATAATGCAGTTGCGGGCTCACTGGAAACAATAGCTTTGGAAACTGCTGCCGTAAAGGCAACGCCGGATCATATTGAAAAAAAACCCGTAGTAAAATTAAAAACGGGCAACAACAATGCAGCACAAAGCAACAGCAGGAACAGTGCGCTCCATCATAATATAAAACAATCCGGAAAATACCTGGGACTGAACACGGTGCAATTCGGTTTTGACCAGTATGAAGAAATAGAAACCAAAGCATTTAATCAGATTCTGCAGTTTGCCGATCAGCTCATTTTTAATGAATCTTTAAAAATAAGCATTGCCGGTTTTACCGATAATACGGGCAGTGCAGAATATAATAAACAACTTTCGCTGCTGCGCGCCCAAAATATAAAACAGTATATGCTTGACCTGGGCGTGAATGAAAGTCAGATTATTATTTCGGCAAATGGCGTATCATATCCTGTAGCAGATAATGATAGGGGCGAAGGAAGAGCTGCCAACAGGAGAGTGGAAATGCTGCTGGTACAGCTATAAGCTAATGGGTAATTTTGCCACAAAGCACAAAGGAAAACGCTTTGTGGCTTCGTGCCGGCCCGTCCGGTTCAGGCGGGCCTTTGCGGCTAAATTACTTTTTATGATGGTCTTCGCAATAGCTTTTGAGCAACCCCTAAATAATCAGCATGGCATCGCCATAACTGAAAAAGCGATATTTATCTTTTATAGCTTTTTTATACGCTTCCATGGCTAAATCGTATCCCGCAAAAGCACAGGCCATTATTAGAAGGCTTGTTTTGGGAAGATGGAAGTTGGTGATCAGAGAATCGGCTATGGAAAAATTATAGGGCGGATGAATAAAGGTATTCGTCCATCCTTCAGAAGGTTTCAGTAGTTTATCGGAGGTAAAGGAAGATTCCAGTGCCCTCATCGTAGTAGTTCCAACAGAGCAAATTCTTTTTCCCTCCAGCCTCGCCTTATTTACAATGCCACAGGCTTTATCTTCAATCCTGTAATACTCCGCGTCCATCTTATGTTTACTTAGATCTTCTACTTCAATAGGACGAAAAGTACCCAGCCCGGTATGCAGCGTTATTTCAGCAAAACGGATGCCTTTGATCTCGAGGCGCTTAATGAGCTCAATGCTAAAATGCAGCCCCGCGGTTGGCGCAGCAACGGCGCCTTCGTGTTTGGCATATACCGTTTGATAACGCTCCTTGTCTTCTTCATCCGGCTTACGCTTAATATATTTGGGCAACGGCGTTTCACCCAGTGTATTGAGCACCTGTTTGAACTCTTCATTGCTACCGTCAAAAAGAAACCGTATGGTGCGTCCGCGTGAAGTAGTGTTATCTATTACTTCAGCAACAAGGTCTTCCGCTTCACCAAAATAGAGCTTATTTCCAACCCTTATTTTACGCGCAGGGTCAACAATAACATCCCACAATTTATTCTGATGGTTTAGCTCGCGGAGTAGAAATACTTCAATCTTTGCACCTGTCTTTTCCTTACGTCCATACATTCTTGCGGGAAATACTTTGGTATTATTTACTACAAATACATCTTTATCATCAAAGTAATCAAGTACATCGCGAAAGTGCTTGTTTTCAATTTGGCCGGTAGCACGATGTATTACCATCATACGGGCGTCTTCTCTTTTTTTGGCAGGATGTTGTGCAATAAGATTAAGTGGAAGGTCAAAACGGAATTGTGATAATTTCATCTGAGTGTTTATTATTTTTTGCAGTCACATGAAACTTACCCTTATCAATGCGGCGAGGTATCTTTGTTTGTCCTGAACCTGATCTTACGGTATCAGGTTTCATGTAAATAGCTGTATTTAACAGCGTGCAAAGGTAAGGAAATAATAACTTGAATACAAAATCTTCAAAAAACAGCTGATTCTTGTTTTACTACAGCAATCCGGGGGGCGGTATGCCGCGGGGAATGGCCGCTATTAACCTTTTCGTATAGGCGCTTTGGGGAGCGTTATATACCTCTTCCGCAACGCCGGTTTCCTCTATTTTTCCCTGGTACATTACCAGTATACGATCGCTGATATAACGAACTACCGAAAGATCATGCGAGATAAAGAGCGCGGCAAACCCGAATGCTTCTTTTACATCGTTAAGCAAATTAAGCACCTGGGCCTGTACGCTTACATCCAGCGCGGAAACAGATTCATCACAAACAATAAATGAAGGACGCAAAGCCAGAGCCCGTGCAATGCCTATGCGCTGCCGCTGTCCGCCGCTGAATTCATGCGGATAGCGGTTATAATGATCAGCATTCAGGTTTACTTTTTCCAGGATATTAATGATCCAATCTCTCCTGCCCTTATTGCTTCCTCCTAACCCGTGTATATACATGGCTTCCTGTATGGCGCTTCCTACCGTAAGGCGCGGATTAAGGGAGGAATAAGGATCCTGGAAAATGATCTGAAAATCTTTGCGCATATGCCGCAACTGTGCAGGAGATAAATGCAGTAAATTTTGTTTCTTAAAATAAACAGCCCCGCCTGTAGGATCAATTAAACGGAGCAGGCTTCTTCCCAATGTTGTTTTACCACAGCCGGATTCTCCTACCAGGCCCACCATTTCACCTTTGTATATATTAAAGCTCACATCATCCACCGCCTTTATATAACGCCGGGGTGTACCCCTTCTTTTTCTTTCCGAAGGGAACCATACTTTCAGGTTTTGAACTTCCACCAGCGGATGAACGTATGCCGTACCCTCCTGTTCCGTTTTACCGGGAACGGCTTTAATTTCAGCATTGCTATTCTGCTCTTTATGCAACCCATTACCTGCTTTACTTTTTGCAACCCCGGGTTGCCGCTCTTTCCTTATTATGCTGCCATCCTCATTCATTTCCATAAAGTCGCCTACCACCGGAAGCCTTTCTTCTTTTGCATGCAATACAGGGCGGCACTCCAGCAGCGCCCTGGTATACGGATGACGGGGATTGGTGAACAGTGCCTGTGTTGTATTTTGTTCAACAATTTCTCCCCTGAACATTACTATAATGCGATCTGCAATTTCAGCCACCAGGCCAAGGTCATGACTGATGAAAATAACACCAATATCCTTTTCCGCCTGCAATGCTTTTATTAAACGGAGAATGTTTTGCTGAACGGTTACATCCAAAGCAGTAGTGGGTTCATCGGCTATGAGCAGCAGCGGTTCACAGCTCATGGCCATGGCAATCATTACCCTTTGCTTTTGCCCGCCGCTTATTTCATGCGGGAAGCGGCTGAACATGGCGGCAGGCTCAGGTAACTGAACTTTTTCAAATAATTCAACTGTTTTTTGCTTAGCGGCCGCAGCGCTAACAGCCTGGTGCAGCATTATGGCTTCCATTACCTGGTTACCACAGGTGTATAAGGGGTTGAGCGAGGTCATCGGTTCCTGAAAGATCATGGAAATCTGGTTGCCTCTTACGGCCTGCATTTCTTTTTCAGACAAACGCAACAGATCAACGCCCGCTTCACCCTGCGCCGAAAATAGAATACTGCCGCTGGTATATTCGGCAGGCGGTACCGGTAATAACTGAAGGATGGCAAGCGAGGTAACTGATTTTCCGGAACCCGACTCTCCTACTATAGCTACGGTTTCGCCCCGGTTTACAGAAAACGATATGTTGTGCAATGCCGGCGTTAGTTTTTTCTCCTGCCGGAAGCCAATGCCCAGGTTTTGTATGGATAATAGCGGAAACATCGGGGGATCAAAATCTCAAATGCCTTACGGTTAAGCCGTCGTTGATCAGTTGCTTTAAGGAATCAATACCAATCTTTATATGCGTTGCCACAAATGCTTCCGTTATTTTTTTATCGCTCTCCTCCGTTTTAACGCCTTCGGGTATCATAGGCTGATCACTGACCAGTAAAAGCGCTCCGGTAGGAATTTTATTGTAAAATCCAACCGAAAAAATAGTAGCCGTTTCCATATCAATCGCGTATGCTCTTATGCGCTGAAGATAAGCCTTGAATTCCTCATCATGCTCCCATACGCGCCGGTTGGTAGTATACACCGTGCCTGTCCAGTAGTCAACGCCATAATCCCTGATAGTGGTTGAAATAGCTTTCTGCAGCGCGAAGGCAGGTAAGGCCGGAACCTCGGCAGGAAAGTAATCGTTGGATGTACCTTCACCACGTATAGCAGCTATGGGAAGGATCAGGTCGCCCAGTTTGTTCCTTTTTTTTAATCCGCCGCACTTACCTAAAAACAATACGGCCCTGGGTTCAATAGCAGTAAGCAAATCCATAATGGTTGCCGCTCCGGGGCTTCCCATTCCAAAATTTATAATAGTAATCCCTTCTGCTGTAGCACAGGGCATCGGGCGATCCCTGCCGGTTACTTCAACACCATTCGATTCAGCAAAATAACTGACGTAGCCGCTAAAGTTGGTTAACAATATATATTTTCCAAAGTTTTTAAGCTTTTCACCGGTATAACGGGGCAGCCAGTTTTTAACAATATTCTCTTTTGTTTGCATACCTCTTTAAATGGCTAATTTAGCAAATTCATTTTTAAGTATGATTAAAATAGCATACCCTGCACATCCGTATAAGATCAAAACCGAAAATGGCAAGGAGCTTATTTTTGATACCATCCGTAAACAATGGGTAGCGCTTACCCCCGAGGAGTGGGTAAGGCAAAATTTCCTTCAATATTTGTTACAGGTAAAAAAATACCCCGGCGCATTAATAGCCGTAGAAAAAGAAATCCGGCTGGGCGAGCTCGTTAAGCGTTGCGATATTGTAATTTACGATAACACCGCAACTCCCCTGCTAATGGCAGAATGCAAGGCAATGGATGTAAACGTTAATGCTGCGGCTGCAGAACAGATTATACGGTATAACATTTCCCTGCCTGTAAGATACCTGGTTATTACCAACGGCTCCTATTGTTTTGCATTTGAAAGAACCGGAAAAAAATTCCACCTGCTGAGGGAAATACCGGGATGGAACCCATAGGAAAATAAAAGCACGATTATTCCTCCACGGTTTTCGGGCTTTCATAATCCTTTATCTTATTGTACAGGGTTTTACGATCTATTTTAAGAATTTCCGCCGCCTTTGTTTTATTATAATTTACCTGTTTCAACACCTTTAAAATCGTTTCATACTCTGCCTGCGATGCAGCTCCTTTAAGGTCGGGGCCTTTTAATGATGCCGTATGAAAAACAGGTTCCTTTGAAATTTCACCAAATGGTGCCGGTTGCATCATTTCGACAGGCAATACGGAAGAGCCGATAAAGGGGGCATTGGTTAATAATGCAGCACGGCGGATGACGTTCCTGAATTCGCGCAGGTTGCCGGGCCACGCGTATTGTATAAATAATTGCAGCACCTCATCGTCAAACCCTTCAATATTCTTATCTAATTCGTAACAGGCTTTTTGCAGAAAGAAATCGGCAAACAGCAGGATATCTTCTTTACGATTCCTCAGCGGGGGTATATAAATAGAAAATTCATTAAAGCGGTGAAAAAGATCTTCCCGGAATTTTCCTTTACGGTATCCATCCTGCAGGTCTTCGTTAGAAGCTACTATGATCCTGATGTCCAGGTTCATTTCCTTAGTGCCTCCTACCCTTTTAAATTTCCGTTCCTGTATTACACGTAAAAGGGCGGCCTGCACATCAATAGGGAGGTTGGCTACTTCATCTAAAAAAATAGTGCCGCCATTTGCCATTTCAAAATGACCTTCCTTGTCCGTTACAGCGCCGGTAAAAGATCCTTTCACATGTCCGAACAGCTCACTGCCCGCCAGTTCTTTTGATAAAGTGCCACAGTCTAAGGCAATAAAAGGCTTACCTGCCCTGTTGCTGTACTGATGAATTGTTTTTCCTATTACCTCCTTGCCGGTTCCGCTTTCTCCATATAATATAACACTGTAAGGCGTAGGCGCTACCAGTTTAATCTGCTTATACAACTCTTTGGTAGCGGGGTCTCTGCCTATCAGGTATTCGTCATTTAACGGCACCGGTTTTCCTTTATGGTTAATGCTGCCTGCATCAGCAGCTGATGCAGGTCTCCCCGCATTGGAAACATACTCCTGTGATTTTTTAATAACACTCAATACTTCGTCGGGAATAAGCGGCTTGGCTATGTAATCAAATGCGCCCTGCTTAATAATATCAACGGCAGTTTTAATATCGGAATAGCCGGTAATAATAATAACCGTTGTAGCAGGCTTCAACGTTTTTATTTCCTTTAGCACTTCATGTCCTTCTTTATCGCCCAGTCTAAAGTCACATAGTACGATATCAAAATGGCTTTCTTTAAATTTAGATAATCCTGAATTTCCCGTATATGCCGTTTCCGTTTCAAAACCTTTACGTTGTAAAAACCTGCTCAGCAATGCGCACATGTCCATATCATCATCTACTACCAATATTCTACTCATATCAGATTCGTTTTAAAGTATGACTAAGTTAGTTGAAAACATTTAAATTCCCATCCCGGCTTTTAAAACAGCCTGTTTATCGTTGTAGTATCTGTATCTCATATATTGAATTTAAAAGCCACTGCCTGTAACAGTGGCCCAACTTGCCGCTCTTCATTCATCCTGTTCAAAATAAAACAAGCAGGCGGCAGATTACATAATCGAAACTACCCCTTTTCATTTTACTATTTTTCAGATATGAACTTAAAAACCCTGCCAATGGCTTAAAGTTGCTATGGAATTCAATAGCATATTCAATGCTTTGGTAAACGTGTTGAGTATAATCGTCATATTGGGGAAATTAATACCCGAAAAAAAATATTTATTAACCTACAGCATATATAAATAAATAACCGTATGCATAAATACTGCAATTGGTTATCTCATTTAAAAAATTTCTTCGGTTATACTATGGCAGGTAACTTGCAATAAAGCCCGGAAAGAATTATTGTACTTTTGAAAATAGGTGAGCCCTTTGTATGAAAGCTTTGATTATAGATGACGAATTAGATATATGCTATTTACTAAGCGGGATATTAAAACAGCAGCATTTCAGTACCCGGTATGTAACTTCCCTGTCGGATGCGGAAGCTGCTCTACAAAATGACCCGCCTTCGATCATCTTCCTCGACAATCATTTGCCGGATGGATTAGGAATTGATTTCATTCAATTTATCAAATCCAGGTACCCTGTGAGCAAAATAATAATGATCACCGCCCATGATAGTCCCGCCGAACATAGAAGAGCCTATGCAGAAGGCGTGGACCTTTTTATTCCCAAACCATTTACAAAAGAAAAGATCCATTCCGCCATCAGCCAGGTAACCGCATAGTATTTATTTACTCACACTGTAGAATTTAATGCACGTTTTTCTGCTTAAGCCACATCAGGCTTATTATTCCGGTATCGTCAAATCCTTATTACATCAGCCTTCCGGGATGTTTTAATTTTTGGCAAACTTTTTTAATATGAATAGATAATTCAAAATCATCTTAAATTATTCAATATGGGAAATTTACTGTACCTGGTAGCGGTAATTTTAGTTATTGCCTGGGCTATCGGCTTTTTAGGTTATCATGCTTCGGGATTAATACACATTCTCTTAGTAATTGCCGTGATAGTTGTTCTGTTAAGGATAATAAGAGGCGCGGCCAATTAATTAACCCCGCGATAAAGAAGGCAAATTTATTATTTTACTAAAAAGATTTATTATGGAAAGCTGGAAATTAAAATTAAAAGGCAACTGGAATGAAGTAAAAGGAAAGATCAAACAAAAATACAGCAACATTACAGATGATGATCTCCTGTATGAAGAAGGAAAAGATGATGAACTGTTAGGGAAGATCCAGCAAAAGATAGGGCAAACAAAAGAAGAGGTAAAAAAGTGGATAGAAAGTTTATAACGCCGGGCCAACGGGTATCCGGTTCTATCGCGGCAATTCGAAGCACTAATTTACAGGGCCTGAATTTACCGCATCGTATAAACGCAAGGGGGGAGCGAAAACTCCTCCTTTTGCATTTAAACAGGTTAAGCAAAGTTGAATGAAATAATGAAACGCGTTCCTTTACCAGGCTCGCTATCTACATTGATATTGCCTTTGTGACTTAATATAATATTCTCGGTATTGGTTAACCCCAGGCCTGTTCCCTTCGCTTTTTTACTGTAATACGGCTCAAATAATTTGTTCAGTGTTTCACTGTCCATTCCACTTCCGTTATCTTCAATTTCAATGATACATTTATCATGTTCGCCATAAGTTAATATCGTTAATATCCCTTTACCGGGTTCCATAGCTTCAATGGCATTAACGATAATATTCAAAAAAGCTATCTTAATTTTTTCTTTATCAACAGTAATATTACAAATGTCTCTGTCGTAATTTTTAATAATCTTAATGTCATTCAGCGTCAGCCTGTCTTCCGCCAGCTGCAGGGCTTCATCTAATAAATCATTTACTGAAACTGCCTCCGCTGTAAGCTCTATAAATTTAGTAGAATTCAGCAATTCGGTAATGAGCATATTAATACGGTGGCTGTTCCGGGTAATCATGTCATAGAAAACATTCCTTTCTTGCCGATCGGAATCCGTTTCTGTTCTGAGCTGGTCTACAGACAGGTTAATGTTCGTGAGGGGATTTCGTACCTCATGCGCAATGGTTCGGGCTATGCGGCCCGTAGCTGTAAATTTTTCCATCCTGCGCATTTCAAGCAATTCCCTGTTTGCTTTATCTAATTGCTTCACTCTCTCTTCCAGCTCTTCGCGATACGTTTCGGCCCTCCTGTCGGCAAGACGCCGTGCCCTGTTTTCAGTAACATAAGTAATAAAGCCAAAAACAAAGAGCAATAAAGCCACGATAAGGGAAACAATAACAACTGTGTTGAGTAAATGATTGCGGGATTGAAGATCATCATTTCTGTTATCCAGGATATCGCGTTCAGAGTCCTGCATAATTTTAATAATGGTTCTAAGGCTGTCCATATTTGCTTTCCCTTCCTTTTCGTAGTATAGTATACTATCAGTCAGGCGGTAATCATTTTCGGTAAACTGAACAATAGCATTATTGAGGAAGTCGTATTTCCGGTCCATCAGCTTCTTGGCCTCCTGCATCATATCGCGCTGTGTTTTGCTGTTAATGATCTGTGTAAGCAAATCATAAAACAATGGCCCCGCCTTTACCTTACTCTGATGATAAGGCGTTAAAAAGCTTTTGTCCTTACTGATTATAAACCCCCTGAAACCCAATTCCGCATCTTTCATGAGGGAAAGAAAATCTTCCAGGTTATGAATTACCTTATTTGTATGCCCAATAAGCCTGGACTGCTCAAGTACCTGCCTGTTGATATACAGGGTGATCAGGTAAGAAATAAGTAAAATCAGGAACGCGGAGCCATAGCCCACCCTGATCCGTTTATCAATCCTGAATTTTTTTATGATCCGTTTCATGCATATTTAAAATAAAAGCTGAAGATCCGGTAAAGTAAACGAAAGAAAAGAAGTTTACGGGCTAGCTTTCACCCACCCGTATTTAGTAAAAATAGTACCAAAAAGAAGATAAAGCTAAAAAATGAAAAAACGGTATAACACTTATCCGAACACAGCTCAATGGTATCAGATATGCTTTTTTGCAATTAAAGCTGCTTAGCGATACCGTTTTTGCAACATCAAACTGAAGCAGGGCCTCAGGGGGCTGTTGCTTAGATTACGCCCCTTATTTCCAGTCCCTCCCCGCCTTACACTTCTGCTACGCCCAATTTACCTGTATATACCTGCCGTTCGCTTTTATTGGGATCAATATTAAAATCCTGCATAAATGTTAATGTAAGTAAAAAATATGTTACCGCATTTGAGTATCCCCAATTCTGCATATCCTCTCTTACCCATAATGAGACAGGATAGCGTTTATTACAGCCATTTCACGGAAGAAGAGTTTGCCGCTGATGAATATTTTCAGCAGTGGGTGCTGCTGCCCGATGAAGAAACGCAGCAGTACTGGACATTTTATGCTCAACAGCATCCCCAACAACAGATCGCTATCAACAATGCCGCTAAGCTCGTGCAGCACCTCGCTCAAACCGGCTTTCATATCCCTTTCTTGTCGCCAAACGAGAAACAACAGCTCAGGAATAATATTTTTGAGCAGATCAGCAAGCCGCCTGTGATCACTTCTTTAAAGCGTTCCCCCGCCACAAGCGGTAAATGGTGGCTTCTGGCTGCGGCAATCCTTGCTGTAATTTTTGCATTCCCGTTCCTCTATCCTTTCAATACCCATTCCGCAGCAGGCATAGTGTCTATGGCTTCGGAAACTACCCAAATAAGGCAGGTGAAGAAAATTTTGCTGCCCGACAGTTCTATCATTATCCTCAATGGAAATTCTTCCGTGCGCTATAACAGCAATCTGGCAACTGCTGCTGCCCGGGAGGTTTTTTTGGAAGGCAATGCTTATTTCCATGTAAAACAAACCGCTTCGCTCACGCCTTTTATCGTACATGCCAATCAACTGAAAATATATGTAACCGGAACCGAGTTCAATGTAAACGCCAGGTCCAAAGCCACCGATGTGGTGCTTACCAGCGGCAGGGTGAATGTAACCCTGGAAAAAGGCAGGGGAAAAACGGTGTATATGCAGGCCGGATATGTCCTTAATGTAGATACCGTCAGCAATGAGCTTATTACGGCCAAAACCAACACAGCCCTGTATACTGCCGCATGGAACCGGGGCGAATGGCATTTTGAGGAAACTACCCTGGCAACCGTTGCCCGGCTTATTAAAGAATACTATGGAATGGAGATGGTCTTTACCAACGAAGCGCAACGGCGGCTCATGATTACCGGTGTAGTATCGGTTAACGACTTTTCAACATTGATACAGGTAATAGAGAAAACCTTAAACATCAGCATACAAACACAAAACCAACAATTAATCATTATTAACCCTCAATCAAAACAGTTATGAAAAGAAAGCCATCTTTTTCAAAACGCTGCTTAGGGACAATGTTGCCGGCCGTATTGTTCTTACTGGCCACAACCGGGGCATGGGCGCAGGATGTAGCCGCTCTTTCCCCTTCCTTAGTAAACAAAAGCAATCCTGTGCCGGATAGTGATCTGAAGACCACTTCCCTGCAGGAGTTCATGAATGAATTTAAAAAAATTTATGAAAACATCTACTACAGCTACGAATCGAACACCCTTAAATCGGTAAAGGTAAACTACGATGCGCAGGATGTTACCACACAGGGTAACCCCGATATCGCGCTGAACAAAGTGCTTGCTACTGCCGGTTTGGTGTTTGAAAAAGTGAAAGACGTATATGTTATTAAACAGAACAGGCAAAACAACCAGGAACAGCATTTTGCTATTCCCGCTGCCGTAATCACTACTGTTGCCAATGCGGCTGATTTTGCCGTAAGGGGTAAAATAAGTGATGAAAACGGTGGTGTAGCGGGCGCTACTGTAACAGAAAAAGGAACAAACAATGTTACTACAACAAACAGTAACGGCGAGTTTGCAATAAGCGTAAGCAACGCCAATGCAGTACTGGTAATAAGCCATGTAAGCTACGATACCAGGGAAGTTTCCGTATCCGGCAGATCCAATCTGGATATCACGCTTGATGCATCAAGCAGGGAATTAGAGCAGGTCGTAGTAACATCTCTCGGTATGAAAAGGGAGAAAAGAGCGTTGGGATACAGCATTTCTTCCGTAAACGCCGAGGATATGGAAACCGGCGGCGCTTCCAACGTATTAAAATCAATAGAAGGTAAGGTTACGGGCGTACAAATGAACAGCGTTACCTCCTCACCCACCTCTTCTGTAATGTTCAATATACGTGGAGCTACCTCATTGAAAGGAATAATGGGGGCAAGTAATATTAACAACGAAACCCAGCCCCTGATCGTGCTGAATGGCGTACAGCTGGGTTCCAATACCGTTGGAGCTACCGCAGGTATTGATGCAGGCAACTTTATCTCCACCCTCAACCCCAACGATATAGAAAGCATCTCTGTGCTGAAAGGCGCCAGCGCTGCAGCGCTTTACGGATCCCAGGCAGGTAATGGCGTGATCCTGATCACCACCAAATCGGGCGCAGGAGCTAAAAAAGGGCTTGGTATTTCGGTAAGCAGTGCTACTTCTTTCGATCAGGCTTATAGCGCCCCTCCGGTGCAAAGAAGATTTTTCCAGGGCGATGAGGACGGAAGCGCATTGACCGAAGATAAAAAGGGACTCGGTTGGGCTATAGATGACAAGGTGAACAACAACGAACCTGTATGGAGGTGGAACATCCTTACACAGGAATGGGAAGAATCTGTGCTGGAAGCACGTGGAGATAAAAATCCGCTACTGGCCTTCCTGAGAACAGGGGTGATGACCGACAATAACGTGGCTGTAACCGGCAACTACGACAAGGGTAACTACCGGCTCAACCTCGGCAACCTGGTACACAATGCCGTAATCCCCGACAACAAAACAACCCGAAACAGCGTTTCCTTTGATGCTAAATACAATATAAACGACAGGCTTTCAGTTACTTCCCAGGCATCATGGTCTCATACCTTTGTGCCTAACCAGTCGCACGTTCAGGATAAAAGAGAAGACAACCCGTTGGCACATGCCATGTCTATGCCTATCAATATGCCCAAAATGTCTGAATGGGAAAAGGCCGACCCCTGGATCACCGACTGGGAAGGACAATATCAGAATACACCTTATCTGAAGGGACCTGGACAAAATCGCTTAAGGTATAATGCAGTTGGCAAAAACGGACCTTATTTTGCTGCTGAAAACATTATCAGAACCTATACCAAAGACGTATTTTTCGGAAAGATACAATTGGATTATAAAATAGGTGAACCTTTCCTGCTCACGTTGCGCTCAGGTATCAGCCATGAAAACTTTGCGTTTGAAAGAAAAAGCCCATGGGATGCAGAACGCAGACCTCAAGGCATATACGAACAACAACACAGCAATAATCTCAATGTAAGAAATGACCTGTTGCTTTCCTACAACAAGCGTTTTCTTGGCAATAGGTTATCACTCGATGCTTTAGGAGGCTTTTCGTTTAACTACGGCGAAGCCAACAACTCCGGATTTGGCGGGGAAATATTGACAACTCCCAACTCTTTTACCTTTAGTTCATTACCCGCTGCGGTAAGGCAGGCTGCCTATTTCAACAGGGGTTACCCTAGTCGCAACTACGGCGCTTATGCCACTGCCAGCATCGGATGGCAAAATATGGTTTACTTAGAGTTGTCGGGTCGTAACGACTGGGTAGGTATACTGGGCCATGAAAAGGATAACCATTTCTACCCCGGTGCATCCTTAAGCTGGATAGCATCTGAAACCTTTGATATGGGTAACGTATTTAACTTCCTCAAACTGAGAGGGGGGTATGCACAAACCGGATATGGTATCGGACGACCTGTTAACCAGGACAGCTACGGTATTTCAGGAAATACATGGAACGGCGTTGCTATGGGAACCATCGGTGGTGACCCTGTAGACGCGAATATTAAGCCCGAGCTGAACGTAACCAAAGAAGCAGGTATAGACTTCAGAGCGCTTGATAACCGCATATCGGGAGAATTTACCGTCTATTCCAAAAATCACATTAACCAGATCCAGACCCTGCCGGTGGTAACGTCTTCAGGATTTGGCTCCATACTTACCAATATGGGTGCGGTGAAATCAACCGGCCTGGAAGCGGCCTTAACGGTAACGCCTGTACGCACCAAAAACTGGGTGGTAAACCTCACCGGTAACATCAGCACTTTCAAATCTGTTATTGATGACCTGGACCCACGCTTCTCAGAACGATTTTATAACTATGACGGAGCTTCCTATTTGGCTTTGTTCAAAGGTTCACGTGTAGGAGACATGTATGCACGGCAACCGATTGGCTATATCCAAAACGGCAAATACAAAGGAATGATGCTGACCGGTATTGACGGTATTATTGAGGAAGCCGTTACCACTACAGACTATATTAAAAAGAACGGGTACTTAGGCAATATGAATCCCAAAGCCATCTATGGGTTTGTGGCAGACGCCAGGTACAAAAACTTCCGGCTCAATGTTGTTGCCAGCATGAGAGTGGGTGGTATATTCATTTCCGAAACGCAGAAGATCATGATTGACGATGGCATGGCAGACATTATGGCGCTCTATGGCGATAAATATAACGAGTACTGGACAGGCGGTCGTTTCGCCGGTGGTTTACCGAGCATGCCTAACCCCGATGATATGTTCACCGGGCCTGGCTTCGAAAACTACAGGGAAAAAATGCAGGAACTCATGACCATGTACAATGGCGATCCACGTTACTTCGGCTACTGGAACGCGGTATTCATCAACCCTAACGTTGACCAGTCTCAAATGACCCCGGAACAAAAGCTGAGCCTCGCTGATGGGGATTATATTAAGAACGGGGATGATCCTACCAGAACCCTCTTTATGAACCCTTATAACATGGAAGGACAGGAGTTATGGTCCGGCGCCCAGTTCAGAACGCATGATGCTACTTCCTTTAAGATCAAGGAGATCAATCTCACCTATTCCCTTGATAGGTCGCTGGCACAGCGGCTGCGCTGCCAGGATGTTTCGCTTACCGTTTTCGCCAAGAACGTGATGTTCTGGGCAAAAAACAAAATGAATGAAGATCCTGAAACGGCTTTCTACGATGGTGTTAGAGGCATGGGTGTGGCAGATTTCGGATTACCACCGATCCGCACTATGGGTGTAAGACTGAATGTTAGCTTTTAGGAGTAATCAAATTAATTTGTAAAAATATTATGACGATGAAAACAATACAATATATCATGCTTGGATCGCTGCTACTTGCCGGTGTATCCTGCAGTAAAGATCAACTGCGAATGGACGAACGGGAAACGTCATTCAACGTTAATTACTTCACCTATTCACGATACCAGCTTACTACGGCTATTGTAGATGTTGCATACCAATATGGCAAAGGTGTAATTGATGAGCCGGTTGAAGAAGCAAACCTGTACTTTTTGGAATGTTATAATGGTGGCTCGCAGGCAGCTACGCTCTACACCAACGCTGCCCAGAACTGGGATTACCAGGGTAGCAATCCTTATACACAGCAGTTGAGAACGCTTGGAGCAGTCACAAAGCTGGCAACCAATGAAGATAACATGGCGAATGTAGCAGTAGCTAATATCCTGAAATGCGTTGTAGGCGGATCTCTTACCGAAAAATATGGAGATATTCCCTTCAGCGAAGCTATGGAGGGAAGAAGTGGTGACCTGTTTCCTAAATTCGATTCCCAGAAAGAAGTATATGAGCAGATGTTTACCCTGCTGGATGAGGCGATTTCTATTTTATCGGATCCCGGCAGCAAAGGTTTGCCTGCCGATCATGATGTTTTGTTCAAAGGAGACAGGGCCAAATGGATAAAATTTGCCAATTCCCTGAAGTTCAGGCTCATGGTCCATTCCTATGAGGCATTTAAGAAAGCCGGAAGAGACCTGAGCGGCGAAATGCAGACCATTGCCGGTGGCAACAACTATATGTCTGCAGTAGCCGATAATGCAGGGCTTGAGTTTTCGGGCGTTAGCGAGCGGGAATCGTGGTACCTGCAAACGAAATGGGGAACCGGGAACAACTTTACCGAGCAGAAGCCTTCGAAGTATTTAATTGACCAGATGGTAGGCCTTGATGACCCACGTATGTACGTGATCTTTGCCCCGGCGCTTTCCCCGATATCGGCCAATGCCACGGAGTCCAGCGAAAACATCAAGATAAATGGCTATACTTATAAAATAGACTATTATCCTTCTTCGCTGTATGAACCTTCGGAAATAGTAGCATCCGGAAGAGACCTGAACGGTAATGTTATATCAGTGCCTTATCCACTGGATGCAAAATGGGTAGGAGCTCCGAACCCGATAAACGTTCAGACACAGTATGCAAGCTCCACCAGCCTTCCCGGAACCAACAGTTTTTATGACAACCGCCGCATTACAGGGCTTTCAACGCTGATAGCAGGCACCAACGGTCCCACCCTCAAGGGAGTGATGATGGAGGCAAGCGAAATGGCCTTTCTACTTGCCGAAGCCCGTCAGAAAGGATGGATATCTGCCGGTACTGTTAAAGATTACTACGAAAACGGTATCAGGTTGTCTTTTGAAAGATGGCAGATCGAGAACGGAACCAAGCCGGCTACGCATATCGGGTCAGATAAGATCGTGGATAATTTCAGTAACTACTATGCAAAGCCTGCTGTAGCACTGGACGGGTCCGCTGCCGATCTTGATAAAATCGCTATCCAGAAATGGCTGTCTATGCTTATGACCAATCACACAGAAGCATATACTGACTATAGAAGGACCGGCAAGCCTGTGTTCGTTGGCAAAATAGTTACATCATTTTCTACATACGAATACCCCATGCGGTATCTGTATCCACTGGATGAATCGAGCAACAATAAAGAACAATATGATGCTGCCGTATCTGCAATGGGAGGTAAGGATATAGCCTCTGTTAAGATGTGGATATTGCAATAATCACATCAACGTATAATTTTAAGAACCTGCAAGGCTTACTCAAGTAACCTTGCAGGTTTTTTTAGAAATCAACATGCCATGAAACAGCTTTCCCTTTATCTTCTCGCATTTTCCACGTCAATTGCAGTTTCTGCACAAGATGCCGCCCGACCCATTCTTATTGAGCCCTATTTGCAATACACCACCCAAAACAGCATCCGTATTGCATGGGAAACTTCCGACAGTTGTAGCAGCTTCATTGCCTACGGGCCCGCTCAATTCAATACGGGTACACCTGTGCTTTCGCTCAGGAAAAATTCGGATAGCAAAAACATCATGCATCATATTGAACTAACGGGTTTACAACCCGAAACGCATTATTTCTATAGCGCGGTTTCGGTTTTACCCGGCGGCGACACGCTAGCATCGCCTGTGAGCACTTTTCAAACCGCGGTAAAAGACAGTACTGCTTTTGCCTTTGCCGTATTCAGCGACTCCCAGTTTGATGCTGCCGACCCCGGCGCATGGAATCGTGTTAGTACGCAGGCATGGAAAGAACGTCCCAACTTCGCCCTGCATGCCGGCGACCTGGTAGATCTGGGATATATGAAAGACGATTGGGTGAACGAATTTTTCGCCCCTGCCAGTGCATTAATGAAACGCATTCCCATCTATTCCATACCGGGTAATCATGAGCACGATGCTGCATTCTACTATCGCTACATGTACGTACCACGACCTTATTATTATAGCTTTCGCTATGGCAACGCGGAAATCTTCATGCTCGATACCAACCAGTACCAGGAAGAAGGAACGGATATGTACAACTGGTTAGAACACGCGCTGGCCCAATCAACCGCTTACTGGAAATTTGTAGTGCATCACCACCCACCCTATTCATCGGATGAAGATGATTTTGGTAATACTAACGTTGAAGCATCAACGCTTGGTGATGATGAGGCCAGGAGCTTAACCTCCCTCTATGACAAATATGGTGTGGATATCGTTTTTTACGGACATATTCATACCTATGAAAGATCCTGGCCGGTACGGGAAAATAAAACCGTAACTGAAAACGGCGTTATTTACCTTAACGTGGGCGGCGCAGGCGGCAGGCTCGAAAACCCATCCTCCATCCGTTCCTGGTTCACCAGCAAGCTCAGGACTGTTCATCATTTCGGGTATGTGGCTATTAATGGCAATACCCTTCAATTTCAGGCCATTGATGAAAACGGTGCTTTATTCGACAGCTTCTTATTGACCGGCAGCAGGAAAAGCAAAATGCCGGCACATTATACCCCCGCGGCGCCTGTTTCCATCAATGAACGAAAGATATTTACGGATACGATCCATGTACAATTACAGACTGCTTTACCCGGCGAAACCATCAGGTATACGCTGGACAAAAGCGAGCCCGGTAAAAATTCACCATTGTATAAACAAAAAATTGTACTGGATAAGACATCCACACTTAAAGTTGCTTCATTCAATAAACTTGGCAAAAGCCGCACTAATACCATTCATTTCAACAAAGAAAAAGCGTATGCCTCCATTACGTTAACCCACCCGCAGCAAGGCCTGCATTACCGTTATTTTACCGGCCGCATAAAAGACAATGATCCGGATAAATTCCTTAACCTTCCCTTCAGCAGGGAAGGAACGGTAACACACCCAAACTTTGCGCAAATACCACACCGCAGGCAATACTGGGGTGCTGTTTACGAAGGATATATAAAAGTACCTGCCGATGGCTACTATCGTTTTTCCGGTCATGCCGATCATATATTACGGTTAGATATACACGATAAAATGCTGTTTGAAGAATTAGACCGCGAGATCAACTACGAAGGAGATATTTATTTAAAAGCGGGTTATCATCCCGTAAAAATAGCCTATTATAACAGCCGCTTAGACAGGGCTTTTTTAGAGCTGTATTACAGTGGCCCGGGTATTGAAAGGCAGACTATACCTGCGGAGGTTTGGTGGAGGAAAGGGGGGTTATGATTTATGGTTTATGGTTTATAGTTTATAGTGATTTGATATTTTAGATTTGATATAATTATTAATGACAGGATGAATCCTACTTCTTTTTTGTACTGCTGATGGCTCATTGCTGATTGCTGACAGCCTTCTTCGAATTTCGGATTAAGGCTCCGTTTTTTGTATACTTCAAACCTCCATATTCACCGTAGCGCCCAGCCAGGCCATCATTCCGGCGCCTAAGGGTATTGCATCTTCATCAATATTAAAGGTAGGGGTATGCACACCGGAAGTAATTCCTTTAGCCACATTACCTGCTCCCAAACGGTAAAAGCAACCGGGTATCACCTGCGAGTAATAGCCAAAATCCTCGGCACCCATACGCAGTTCCGATTCTTCCACATTTTCTGCTCCTGCATATGCAGCGGCCGCTGCTTCAGTTATACTGTTCAGTTGTTCATTGTTATATACCGTTGGATAGCCTACATCAATCACAAGGTCAATATCAGCACCCATGCTATGCACCAGCTCGGTAGATAACTTACGTATAAGATCATGCGCTTTAAAACGCCATGTTTCATCCATCGCCCTGAAGGTACCCATCAGCTTCACTTCGCTGGGTATTACGTTGGTGGTATGCCCGCCATGAAAAGAAGTAACGGATAACACCGATGGCGAAAAGGGATTGCGGTTGCGGCTAACGATTTGCTGCAGCGCCACGATCAGTTGTGAGGCGATCAATATAGTATCGGCGGTTTCCTGCGGTGAGGCGGCATGTCCTCCCTTGCTTTTTATGGTAATATAAATTTCATCAGCGCTGGCCATGATCTTTCCACCCCGGAAACGGAACTTACCTGTTTCTAATTGCGGATGCACATGCAGTCCTATAATAGCGGATGGACGCGGGTTTTCCAGCACACCCTCCTTAATCAAAAGACTGGCGCCGCCCGGGTTCTTTTCTTCACCCGGCTGAAAGATCAGCTTAATGGTTCCCTCCCACTCCTCTTTTAATGCATTTAATATACGTGCAGCGCCCAGCAGACAGGTAGTATGCACATCGTGCCCGCAGGCATGCATCACGCCTTCATTCTTTGATTTATAGGGCACATCATTTTCTTCAGTAATGGGAAGCGCGTCCATATCGGCCCTGAGCGCGATGATTCTTTTATCCGGGTTCTTTCCTTTCAATAAGCCAATTACACCGGTAGTGGCTTTTATGGTATAGGGAATGCCCAAAGCATCCAACTGTTGCTGCACCAGCTTAGATGTTTCAAATTCTTTATAGCTCAGCTCAGGATGAGCGTGTAAATGATGACGTATTTCAATTAAATCGGCAGCGTATTGTGAGGCGAGTTGCTTTATCTTATCTTTTAGCATGTACCAAAGATACGAAGGAAAAGAAATCCTCCTACTGGCCAATGGGTGATGGGTGGAGGGTGAAAGGTGGTGGGTTGAGGGTGAATAGCTTTCGTTTATCGTTTCACAAGGAGAGTAGTGAATTCACTGTTCACCATTGCCTATCCTTATCTACCCTGCCCCCTGCAGCTTACCTTTTACACCTTACACCTTATACCTTATACCTTATACCTTACCTCCCTACCCTTTATTCATCCATCTGAAACTCAAAAGCATCATATATCTCCGTACGCCAGGCAAACTGTTGTGTAGTGGGCGATATAGCGAAAAAAGGGGAAAAGGTTCTTACCTTAACTGTTTTCCCATCTGGTAAAAATTCGAGTATCCGCAACCATCCGTCTCCGCCATTTCCATGCCAGCCACCGCCCATTGCCTGCGCGTTAAATACCATCTGGTTCACTTTTTTCCCGGCCGCATTTTTATCTGTTCTGAATCCCACATGTCCTTTGGCGTCATTGGGTACGCCTATATGCCCCGAAAACACCAGCTGTATATTGGAAGAAGGCTGCACTAATTTGTGCCAGATAGCCGCCCCGTAATTGCCATCCGTTACCGGGTAGTTCTCTTTTTCAATTTGCTGGTTAGCGGAATTAAGATAAGAATGGGTAAGAATGATACCTGTATGATTTTTATATTGCTCCATTGCTGTTACCTTTTTTGCCCAGGCAATAATGGTATCGCGCGGCGCGAACTCCAGCGTAAGCAATAAAAATTTCCTGCCCTGCGGAGAAGTGAATTCGAAAGCGGCATTTTCCATAGTGGGTATTCCTTCCGCATTTAACCCGGCTTCGCGAATTAATTTTTGCGTTTTAAAATTTTTATCTACAGGAAAATAGGTGTTATAGTTAGAACGCCGCACGCTGATATTGCTATACCCATAATCATGATTACCCGCCGCAAGCACATAAGGTACTTTGCCATCTAACCTGCCGAATGCACGGGCAATAGAAGCCCATTGTTGTCTGCTGGCCTGGTTGGCCGCAATACCATTTGGGTTTATCATTTCGTTTTGCTCTACGAGGTCACCGGTACACATTACTAATTGTATGTTCAGCCTGTCTATATTTTCGCTTATCCACGCTGTCATTAATTCAAATAGCGGCTGGTTGCGTTCAAACTTCTGGTAGGTTTGCGGATCGGGCAACATAATGATTGACCATGAGTTGGAATCACTGAGGGCAGGCGCTATATACTTCTGCTGCGCTAGAACGTTTATTACACAGCATACTGCAATAACAATGCTGCAAAGGAATTTTAATTTGCCTTGTTTCATGCGTAGTTTGATTTTAGTATTATTGTTAATCCTATTTTTTCACTAACGTACTCTTGTTACGCTAACATAATTGATATAGCGGTATTTACCTAAAACCGTTCTTTCCAGCATTAGCTGATATTTTCCCTGTTTCAATTTCGTTTCTGCCAAAATGGTTTCTTTTTTGGGCGTCATTGGTTTTATAGTATTGTGCTGAAGCAATTCATACATTATCCTGCCCTGCATTTGCGCTGGAGCAGCTATATGATGAATGTGCAAAATAGTAGGTACAATATCAATATTGGAAGTGGGCAAATTACTTTCAAGGGCAGACTTAAAGGATGGCCCATACGCTATTAAAGGTATATGAATTTCCCAAAAGCTTGAACCGCCATGTCCTGCCACGCCCCCGGCAAAATCCGTTCCGGCATAGCCCAAACTGTTTTTATTGTTGTTCCAGTTTTCCGTAACAAGAATATCCGCAGCCCTATGAGGATGATTCCAGTGAATAGATTCAAAGGACAGGGTTCCTTTTATTATACCCTTCATTGAGCCTGGCTTGGCGGCTTTTGTAAAAATAGCGCCTACCCATTCCTGTTCCTGCAATGCTTCAACTGTTTTTTTAATAAGCACCGGGTTGTGATCTTTTACATACAGGGCGCCGTCAGCCAATATAATATCATCAGAATCTTTACTCTCTTTGAGTCCTTTTTGTATTAAAAAACCGCTAAACCCCTGTTTTCCTGTGTGGGTAACAAAGCCGTGATCGGCTGTAATAATAATATTAAAAACAGGCTCCAGCCCTCTTGCCCGGATAGTATCCAATATTCTGCCAAACTGAGCATCCACCGCTTTTAAAGCCCCTAGCGTAATGGGTACGCCAATGCCATGTTCATGCGCCGTACCATCGGGGTCAGAAAACCAGATAGCGCTTACTAACGGTCCGCCGGCAGCCAGCGTATACCGGCACAAGGCATCTGTGATCCATTGGTGCCGGGCAGTGTTAGGCGTAGCACCTTCAGGCGGCGATCCTATGGAAGCCGCAATTTCGGCTTTAAAAGACTCAGGAAGTATCAGATCCGGATTAATGATAGCGCCATTAACCGTATGATTTTGCAGGAACGCCTGTCCGGTTGTGCCGGAACTATACACGAACATCCTTTCCCCTGCGGCCCGCAGCACTTCGCCAAGCGAAGGAGCAGTAAGCAGTTTGCCGGAAGTAGTATCCATAATATGCCTGAGGTTACCGGCGTCACCGGTACTTAAGCTTTTTTGGCTGTTTACCGCCGGCAGGTAAATGGTATTGCCCATTAAACCGTGCTCTTGCGGGTAAGAACCCGTAGCATAAGAAGCCGCATTTACCCTTGTAACGGTGGGGAACACACTGTGATTATCTTTAGCATAGGCCGCTTTTTTACTGAACGCGTACAAATGAGGCATCCACTCCGGTTTAATATAATCAGGGCGCAAGCCATCAAATACCACGATGAGGGTACGCAAGGCTGTAGTGTCACTTTCAGCCACTGGCATGTTTTCTGCACGTGCATTAGCCGAAAAACAAAAGAGGAGTCCCCAAAAGGATAGTTGAAGTATGGATTTCATTTTTTAAACCGTTTCATTTATATATACCGCCAACCTATTTCATGGCAGCATCGTTGCCTGCCCCGTTCGACCAAGTTGCCCGGACGAATGTTGCGGCATGCAGGCATCGCAATCACTTCATCCTCCGGTTTTTCATGGCAGCTTCCGGCTTATGCAAAATCTGTAAAACTAAATGTAAGCAGGTTCTAAGATAAGGTTATTTTTATATCCGGCAGGATGCGGCGCATAAAGTTAAATCCGAAGCCGGGAATCCGAAATTCGGAGAGAAGAGAAAGTTGAGAGGTGAAAGAAGGGCTATCCGTCCTGTCGTTAGCGTTGCTCGCCCAATAGCTGAGAGCTGACGGCTGATGGCAAAGTTCCAAATAACAAAAAACAAGAACCAAACCTGCCTGCGGCAGGCAAGCTTGTCCGCCGGGGCGGATAAAATTCAAATATAAAATTCGAAGCTGAATGCAGTCTCAACTATCGCTGTTCGTGGTGTCTTCGCCACGAACGATTATAATATCGCCTCCGGGCGATAATAATGAATGGTGTGCAACGATAACGTTTACATTACAATCGCCCGGAGGCGATAATAAACAAGTGCCAGGCGAGGACGCCTGACACAGCATACCTGGCACAGCATACAAGAATGGCGAGTGAGCAGTGGTGCGTTTTCAAGAGGTATTGAATTGGCCTGTTACTCCGCTTCAGGCGGATTGTCTACCTGGGCAGGCAGGCTTCGGTACGCATAATTGTTCTAACTTCCGGCATCCGTTCACGCCTTGCAAAGACGGGCCTTTAAAATCAATAACAAGTACTATTAAATATCACGTAATACAATGAAAAATTTTTATTTGCTTTTATGCTTCTTCTTTCTTGGTTCTCATCAGATCCCGCCTAAAAAAGATATGGCAGACCCTGCCACTTACTTAGATGAAATAAAAACCGCGCTCAAAAAAGAATGGCCGGGTAACCGCACGATTAACCTTGTTTTTCACGGACATTCCGTACCGGCCGGGTATTTTAAAACGCCCGTGGTTAATACACTGCAGGCCTATCCTTACCAGGTGCTGAAAGCGCTGAAGGCCGTTTATCCTTATGCCGTTATCAATATTATAAATACTTCCATTGGCGGAGAAAATTCCGAAAACGGGGCAAAAAGATTTGCTACAGATGTATTGATCCACAAGCCTGATGTGCTGTTTATAGATTATGCATTGAATGACCGCGGCATCGGTTTGGATAAAGCCAAAGCATCGTGGGAAGCCATGATCAAACAGGCGCAGGAAAAAAATATAAAAATCATACTGCTAACCCCATCGCCCGACACAAGCGTTCATATCCTGGAGACAGACAATGTGCTGGAAAAGCATGCCCTGCAGATAAAAGGCCTGGCAAAAAAATACGGCACAGGCCTGGCCGACAGCTATGCCGCATTTAAGCAGGTTGCCCATTCAGGCAATAACCTGGAAGCTTATATGTCGCAGATCAATCATCCCAATGAAAAGGGACATGCATTGATCGCGGCAGCTATACTTCCATACTTTATCAATTGATCACCGCCTTAATCATTACCGGCTGATGGTCGGAAGGATAACGCTGATCTTTAGCATCGGTAAGCACGCCATACTTCAACACGTTTATGCCTTTGCTTACAAAAATATAATCAATGCGATTCTTCATAGGCGCAGTGAACCTAAAAGAATTGAACGTTCCAACAGGACCATAAGGAGGATCCTGCGTTACATTATAAGCATCGTTTAGTATGGTTTGCATGGTTTGGATCTGCTCTGTTTCGGGGGTAGAGTTAAAGTCGCCCACGCATATTACGGGAGTGTTTTTTGCGATCTCCTGTATTTTTTTCACCATCAGCTTACCCGATTCCCTGCGGGCTTCAACCCCCTGGTGATCGAAATGCACACTGAAGAAATAAAATGTTTTTTTTGTTTGCAGGTCCTGGAATTTTCCCCAGGAGCAAATACGGTTACAGCATTTGGCATCCCAGCCTTTGCCGGGCTTTTCCGGTGTTTCGCTTAGCCAGAAATCACCTGATTCGATGAGCTTAAACCTCTCTTTCTTATAAAAGATCGCGGAATGCTCGCCGGCTTCTTTACCATCATCGCGCCCATGCCCCGTACGTGCATATGCTTGCAGTTCGGAAATGCCATTGAGCTGGTCTATCAATCCTTCCTGCGTGCCAAAAATATCAAAATCGTGAAACCGGACCAGCGCCTTTACATTCTCCTTTCTGTTTGGCCAGGCATTTAGGCTGTCGCCCGGATTATTGTAACGGACATTATAGGTGGCAATAGTTACCGGAATATTTTTCTGGGCAATAACGGATTGAACACATATGCAAACAAGCAGGGTAAAAACGATTTTTTTCATCTTTTTAATTTTTTGTATGAAAATAGTAACCGCCCGTTGAAAGGGCGGCTGCTATTTGCTAAGGTAATTATAATGTGCCGGATTGCTTTGCCAAAGGTGAAAGTAGCGTTGCAGGTTTGTTTCACCTTTGTCTTCTCACCGCTCACAATACATTCTTATTTAATTCCACCCCGGATTCTGACCCAATGCGGGGTTCATCGTCCGGTCATTTTCGGGAACCGGGTACAAATACTTTTTATCCAGCCATTCTCTTGCCCCCGGATTCCACATTACTTCACCCGAAGTGCCGTTGGAAAGCTGTATACGGCCCACAGCAGCGGAAGGACTCACGTCTACAAAAGCAATGGTGGGATTGGAGCCTGCAGGCTTGGTACCCTGGTAAAATACAACATCATTAATGCCGTCGCCGTTAAGGTCATACTCACCCAGCGCAGGCACGTACATGCCATTCATGGGAGCATCCCGGAACAGTTCGCCAATATGCCACCTTTTCAGGTCATCCGGCCGGAGTCCTTCAAAAACCAGCTCAACGGTACGCTCCCGCATTACTTCTAATAAAACGGGGTCGGTAAATTTATTTTTGTAATAATCCATCAGGTAGGAATCCGCGGCTGAAGGCATTGTGGTTAGCGTTGCTCCTGTAATTCCGGCCCTTTTGCGCAATGCGCCGATAGTAGCAGTCCAGTCAGCATCAGTCATCATACCCAGTTCCGCCAGCGCCTCGGCTTTGTTCAATAACACCTCGGCCCAGCGCATGATGATATGGGCGTTATCATTCCTGCTTTCATCGTCATAAGGGAACCGCTCATCGTAGCACCATTTTATAGGCTGATAGCCGGTAAACGTTTGGTTAAAATTGGGCGGCGCTACCACAGGAACACCGTTTTCAGTTCTGCGGTAGTCACCCAGCCGGATGGTTTGCTTCAAACGCAGATCCCGATTTTCCACTTCATCCGCAAAGGGAGTTGTCTTGTAATTAGCATCATCCGTGAAAGCTGTTCCATCCAGCTTAAGATAAGTATTCACAAAATGGCGGGTCAAACTTGGGCGGTTTCCGTAAGTAGGACTTATAAAACGGCGGTTTGCCGAGCTAAATACCTGCAGGCTGGCGTTCAGCGCCACAGCAAGGATGGTTTCATCTGTATAAGGGTTTCTTGTTATAAACAGCTCCCTGTAGGAGCGGTCGTCTGTAGCTCCCTTGTGCAGGGAGAACCCGGTAATATTATTGGCCGCATTCACTACTTCCTGGTACCAGGTATTGGCCGTACCCTGCATGTTGTAGCTGGTATGGTATTTCCGTAATGATGCTTCATACAGGCATATACGCGTTTTGTATGCTCTTGCGGCGTTTTGCGTAATCCGTGTGCAGGAGGGATCTGAGGTAAGCGTAATGTTTTCGATAGCGTAATTCAGATCAGCCAGCACTTTATCCATTACTTCAAAACGGCTGGTGCGGGGCCCTTTCAGCGTAACGCTGTCGCTTACTTCTATTGTTTTATCAATCCATGGCACATCGCCAAAGCGTTTTACCTTATCAAAATAAAACAATGCCCGGAAAAATCGTGCAAGTCCAAGATAATGTTCTTTCCCTGCTATCGTGCTTTTTTCAGCATTTTCAATAAAATAGTTGATGTTACGCAGATCACTCCAGCTCCATCCCGAACTTGTTACCGGGCTCAGCGCTCCTACGGCCAGGAAATCATCCACCCCGTTACGGGCTACCAGGTCCGATACATCATCGCCCTGGAACACCCCTACATCGGTAGAAGGCAAAAGGTCATAAAAAGAATTGGTATATAATTCCATACCACTTGTTGATCCAAAGATCGCCTGGTTAGTGCCGGTATCAACAGGAATCTCTTTAAGATCGCAGGCTGCAAAAGACATGACTGCGGCTACTATTGACAGGTAATAATATAATGTCTTCATAATATATTAAGCTATAAGATTAGAAATTTACGGTTAACCCTAACGAAAGCACTTTGAGCATCGGATAGTTATAGCCGTCTCCGCTGGAGCCGCCGCTCAAATCACGGTCTGAGCCATAGATGTTGGTTACATCGGTGTCCCTTGTCCATTTATACATAGGAGACCATGTCCAGAGGTTTTCTGCGGAAAAATAAACTTTGATATCAGTGGCATGTATCTTAGAGATCAGGCGTTCAGGCAATGTATAGCCCACCTGGAGGTTCCGTAAACGGATATAAGAAGCATTTTGCAGGTAACGGTCATTAGGTAAATTCAATGAACGCCCGGTTCCCTGCGCGATATAGCCTACCAGCCTGGGCAGATATGCATCAAAATTTTGTAGCTCTTCCCTGAACATATTATCCTGCTGCCAGCGCGGATATGAATTATATGGCCGGTTGTACTGCCCCCAGAAACGCGCTTCGGGTGAGGGATAATAATCCTGCTTCATTACGCCCTGGAAGAAAGCCGACAGGAATATCCCGTTCCAGTCGCCATTAAGGCTGAATCCATAGGTATAGCGGGGCTCTTTGTTGCCGATAATGGTTTTATCGCCGGAATTGCCTACGCGGTTCAGTCCCTGGTAAATCTGGTCATCTCCATCTAAGTTTTTAAACTTGATGTCGCCTACATAGTTTTTCCGGGTGTTGGTGTTGGGAATATTTGCCTGTGAAGGAGATTTGGCAATTTCGTCTTCTGACCGGAATAGCCCCTCTACCTGGTAGCCCCATATCTCTCCTAACCGCTGCCCTACATAATAATCCGTAAGGTTCTTATCGGGGTTGTTATATTTTGTTATTACAGCCTGGTAGTCGGCCAGCATAAACCGCGCATCGTAATTAAACGGCTTATCACCGAGCATAAAATCATCCGACCATTTAATGGATATTTCCCACCCGGTAGTTCTCAGATCTGCATAGTTCCCTTTAGGAACGGCAGTGCCATAAATAGCCGGTACAGTAGGCCCTACGGTAAACATGTCCTTCGTCCAGCGCCGGTACAGGTCACCCACGAACTGGAGCCTGTTATCTAAGCTTGAAAAATCTAACCCAATATTGCCCGTAGTGGATGTTTCCCATGTTAAACCGGCAGGAATAACATTAGGCTGATTGGTCTTCAGCGGGCGAATTCCGTTGATGATACGGCCTGATTGACTTATACTGAAGTTTTCGGTAAAGGAATAAGGGTTAATGTTTCCGTTACCCAGGGACCCGTAAGAAGCGCGCAGTTTTACATTCGATAATACCTTCGGACTTACTTTCCAGAAAGATTCCTCGGAGAGACGCCAGCCCACAGATGCTGATGGGAAAAATGCCCATTGCTGATCAGACGGAAATTTAGAAGACCCGTCATAGCGCCCGTTTATTTCGAGCAGGTAACGATTCTTAAAATCATAATTTATCCTGAAAAAGCCACCGGCAATGGCCCATTTCTGGTAACCACCGCTTGTTATAATACTTTGCCCCAACGCCAGGTTAATGTCGTCTGCATCCTCATAAACAATACCATTCCGCCTTGCCGTAAGGTTTTTGTACAGTGATTGTTCATAATTATAACCTACCAGGAAGTTGAAATTGTGCGCATCGTTAAACGATTTTATATAATTGGCGTACACATTGGTAGCAATATATTCGGTTGTACGCCTGCGCTCTTCTATATCATTGGTATTGGTACCCGTATATCCAATCACTCCTTCATAACGGCTGTAAGGTACCTGCACCCGGTTTTGCTGTGAGCTGATATCGGTGCTCTGAAAAGTGAAATCGCTACGGAGTATCAGGCTTCTGTCAAAAAACTCAGCTTTAGCCGATGCTCTGTTCTTCAGGAAGCGCTGTACGTTATCAACACCATTCCTGCCAATGTAATAATCGCCTACGGTATATGCAGCCGGGAAGGATAATGTACCATCCGGATTTAAGAGCGGCGCCAGCGGATGGCCTTCATCAGCCATGTTTCTCCAGATACCGCTGCCTTCACCCACATTCAACGGCTGATGATAGGTCATCCGTGAATATTCGGTATTGTTTTCCACCTGCAGCCATTCGGTCAGGCGAATAGTTCCTTTTGCCCGCAGGTTATACATCTTGTATACATCCGAATTATAATTGAAAAGCCCATCCTGACCGTTATAGCGTCCGCTTATATAAAAGGTGGTCTTATCATTGCCGCCAGACAGCGTGAGGTTATGATCCTGTGCATAAAACCTTTCTTTATATAATTCCCTGTACCAATCCGTGCTATAATAATACTCGTATTGGCCGGTAGAAGGATTTACTTCAATCCTTGGCAAAGAAGGATCTTCCCACCGTCTTTTTATCTCGGCAAGATAGGCGGGTGAAAAGGGTAAAGTTTTGTTTATCGCAGTGGGTGTATTTCCGTTGTCGTTCCATCTCGACCATGCATCGCTGAACCCCTGCGCCCAGGGATAAGAATCGGTGATGTTATCGGGAACATCGGTGGGCGACTTAACTGAAATATTGGTTAAATAACTAATAGTAGTTCTGTTCCGGGATCCGGATTTAGTAGTGATCAGCACCACGCCAAAAGCGGCGCGTGCCCCGTAAATGGAAGCTGAAGACGCATCCTTTAAAACGGAGATGCTTTCAATATCATTCGGGTTCAGCATCCGCGGATCGCCTTCTACCCCGTCAATCAAAATCAGCGCGCTACCCCCCTGCCCGATGGAAGTGGTACCCCGGATATTAAAGCTTGGAGATTGGGTAGGCTTTCCGTCCAGCATATTGATATTCAGGTTCGGAGAGGCTCCTACCAGTGCCTGGGAAATATTACTTACGGGCCGGTTCCTGAATGCTTCCTGGGTTACCTGATCTACCGCACCTGTTAAATTCACTTTTTTCTGTGTGCCATATCCAACCACTACCACTTCTTCCATTTTAGCATCTACAGGCTTCAGCACAACATCAAACGAGCTGCGCCCGGCTATAGCCATTTCTTCTTTAATGTATCCCACGTATGTAAATTCCAGTATACTGTTTTCCGGTACAGAAAGGCGGAAGAAACCATTAATGTCTGTTTTGGTAGCTGCTCCGCCACCTTTAACCTGCACGGTTACTCCGGGCAGGTACTCGCCGGCGCTGTTCATAACACGCCCGCTCACATCGGCATTGGGCGCCTGGGCATTTTCATATGCCGGCAGAGGCAGGGGCCCGTCTTCATTATCGGAACCGGGAAATTTTAACCCATCCTTCCGGATCACGATCTTGTTGTTTGAAACAATATAATATAACATGTAGGGCTGCAGCAATTCGGAGAGGAATTCGCCCAGCGATGTTTTCTTTGCCGTGATATTAACCCGGTCGGCGGGATCAATGATATTGGTAGCATAAAAGAACTGAATATCATTTTGCCGGCCAATCCTTTCCAATGCATCAAACAAGGTTTCATTTTTGAGAGAAATGGAAATCTTTTTGTTGAGGATTTCCTGTCCCCTGGCATTTTTTGCCGACAATGACATGAGGGAACAGCATATAAAAGTTACGGCAAGGAGAGAGAGGCGCATAAGCTTGAGTATTACAGGTATAATCCTGCCTATACAATTTTTTTGCATACTTTTACTGAATTATATGTTAGAAATGCGTAGTAACCGTTGGCTTTCCACAACTTTCGGCTGCTACAGTTTTGGTAATACGTATAATTTTAGGCCCGGGTATTTGTAGTATCCGGGTTTTATTTATACTAAGTTGGATGATATAAGTGTTTGGCGATAAGCATATTTTGGGGTTTGAAATAAAAAATATGATTCTATGATATAAAATTTACAAACAAATTTTTCCTTCTATAGTGTATTGCTGATCTTTCCTTGCTAGTTTTCCGTTAACTGTTATGGCTATTACTTCTAATACATCTTCAGGCTTATCGGTAACATTAAAACTTGCCACTACTTCACAATTCCTTATTTCATCTGCTACCTTTATTTTTACTCCGAAATATTCTTCAATATCCTCTGCTATTTTTAACAGCGGTTCGTTTTTATATACAAATTCACCTTCTTTCCGCTTCAGCATGTTAGGCGCCTCAATGGTATCCGTCTCTTCTTTGATGAACCGGTCGGTGTTTTTATCAAACACAGCCTTTTGATTGGCAGATATTTCTATATTCTCCATTTTATTCTGCACCGAGCCCAGGTTGCTGATTTTTACCCTGCCCGTTACTACCATTACCGCGATCTTTTTCTGGTTGTGATAAGCCTGGATATTAAACGAAGTACCGAGCACTTTTGTCTGAATATTATCACTCCTTATAAGAAATGGATGAATACTGTCATGGGCTACTTCAAAAAAAGCTTCTCCCGAAAGTGTCACTTCCCTTGTATCGCCTTCGAAAGCAGCAGGATATTCAAGCAAAGTAGACGGACTTAGCCAAACCTGCGTACCATCAGGCAACTGAACCGTTTTCCTTTGTGCCGTTCCTGTATTCACCTGCATCGTCAGTAAATTTGCCGTTTGACTTACTACTTCCTTTTTCTCATCAAACCTGTAGCTAACCAGGTAAGTTGTTAGCATACCCGCCATTATTACTGAAGCGGCAGCGATACTCACCCACCTCAGCCTGTTTATTTTCCGTGCTATAGGTATAATACCGGGCGCCCGTTCTTTTTCCAGGATAGACTGCAAAATAATTTCTCCTGATTCCGCCGGCAGTTCCATTTCCCCATGGGTTTCAATCACCATTCCGTCAATTAATGATTTTAATACTTCATCATTTTCTTCCTGTTCTATCAGCCGCATCAGTTCCTCTTTCTCCATTGGCGTATATTCCTTGTTTATATACTTATGAAATAAATACGCTAACCTGGGACTGGGCATATAATTTTTAAAATATGGGTTAAATAGAATGCATCTCCATACAAGAGACTCCTTTATTGCAAAAAAGGGTTAGCGTTCCGGCCATTTTTATTACAAAAAACAAAAAGCAATCAATATCATAGCCGGACTATCCATATGAGCAAGACAATAGGCCCGAATATTTTTCATGGCTTTAGCAAGGTGTATCTTCACCGTTTCGGGAGAAAGGTTCAGAAATGCCGCAGCTTCTTCTTTTTTATACCCTTTTTCTTTAATGAGATGATATACCTTATTTTGCTGGGGCGGCAGGGCATGCAATGCTTTTTTTATGATCGTTTCCGTTTCTTTTAGCAGCACTCTTTCTTCTGTGTCATAGTTAAAAAGGCAAACCGTATCAATTTCACTGAATTCGCGGCAGGCATTTACAGCCTTACGCTTGAATAATGTAAACATATGATTGCGGGCAACAGTGCAAAACCATGCATTAAAATGTTCTACGGCGGGAAGCTCCTTTCTTTTTATCCACAGCTTCATAAATATTTCCTGTACTGCCTCCTCAGCCATGGCAGGCGATTCTGTGAGCTTATATGCTATGGTATAAATTTTATTTTTATAGTAATTAAACAGGCAGGTAAAAGCATGCTCATCATCACGGGCGATACCTAAAAGCAATTCTCTTTCATTATGTAAGCAAGCAGTCAGCACCGTTTTGGTAATTTTGGCGTGATGAGAAATGATATTGCTGTAATCCTGCACAATATTAATAAACTATACTTTGCTTTTGCCAGATTTTTTTTTCTATCTGATTTGCAAATATATCAGCTCAATGTTAATACAATATTACGCAGCAAAGAAATCATTGGGCCGGCTATTATACAAACAATCCCCATTCATCTTCATATTCATCCTTTACAAATGTGGCTACCCATATCTTAAATAATCCCCTAAAGATATCCATTTCCATTTCAATGGCTTCGGCATATTGTTCTTCACCTGCCCCCACCATGGCCGTAAAGCTCACCTGCTCCATCAGTTCACGGCAGTTATTGCGTATAATGGAAGCATTTTCCATTTTCTGCACATACTGATCAATTCCCGCCGCACCGATGATTTTAGGCGCTACAATAAAAAGATTCTGCCAGATCAGCTCTTTGTTTTTTTCAGCGTGATCATATTCTTTGGAATCCTGTAATGTTTCGCAATAAGATTCCACGTATAAAAAAATATCCCGCCATTTATTATACAGGTTCTTTGCGGCTTCCATCTGGGGCGCTATTTTCCACTCCTCCCCTTCGTACCGGCGTTGCAGCATCCGGTGATCGTCCCATTCGGGTAAGCTATGCATGTCGGTAATATCCATATTATTTATGGTTTATCGTTCCGCTCCGGGCTCTAACCCCATGTGAAAACAATAAAAGCGCTACAAAAATATTCCTGCTATCTCTTTCCAGTTATTAACTCTTTCATATCCTGTTTCCCCGGCATTGTGCACGGTACTGTATAAGTAGGGCTTCCCCTTAAAATGAACAAGATTACGCACATGATCATCAATCATGTAATCGCCTTCGATCATGCGTTTATCGCCGCAAAATACCACCTGCCGCCAGGTTAAAAACGGCATGTGCTCATTCAGCCAGTCTAATTTATCATTCAGCGAGTTCGGAAACTCCATCGCAGCGGAAACAATAAACACTTCATACCGCTCATTCAGTTGTTCAACTACTTTCGCGCATCCTTCCATAACAGGCAGGTTCCTGAAAAACCCGCGGCTGTATAATCTTTCACGTATAATTGCCTGATGCTGTTCCGGGAAACCCGGTTGCCATGACCCTTTCATTTTAGTGTAATCCACATCCAGCCCGTATTCTTTTTTATACCATGCCACCATTCCGCCCATCGTATCGCACATTACCTCATCCATGTCAATGATTATTCTTTCCATATTTATCCGGTTATAAGATACAAATTAGTGTTAAGCCATGCAAATTATCTCTGTATGTTACCGTGAAAAGTAAAAGAAAGTGAACAGGCAGCAGGGCAATAGTGAATCTCAACTCACCACTTACCTCTCACTGCTCTCTTCGTGAAACGATAAACGTCAAACAAAAGATCACCATTCACCATTCTCACTTCTCACGTTTCACATTCACCCATTCCATCAGCTTGTATGGTTGAATTCTCCTTTCAGAAAATCACCGGTATAGCTCTCCCCGCATTGAATTAATGCTTCAGGTGTTCCTTCAAACAATATCCGTCCGCCGCCGTCGCCGCCTTCAGGGCCAATATCAATAACATGATCAGCTACTTTAATCACATCTAAATTATGCTCAATAACCAGCACGGTATTACCCCGGTCAACTAATTTATTTAATACCGTAAGCAAATGCTGTATATCTTCAAAATGTAATCCTGTAGTAGGCTCATCTAAAATGTAAAAAGTTTTGCCGGTATCTTTTTTAGCCAGCTCAGTAGAAAGCTTTACCCTCTGCGCTTCTCCGCCACTGAGCGTAACCGCATTCTGACCCAAAGTAATATAACCCAGTCCCACATCCTGCAACACTTTTATTTTGCGGTACAGGTAAGGTACATTCTGGAAAAAATCCACTGCTTCATCAACAGTCATATCCAGCACATCGCTGATGGATTTTCCTTTATACCGTATTTCCAGCGTTTCCCTGTTGTATCGTTTACCCTGGCATTTTTCACAGGGCACATATACATCAGGCAAAAAATTCATTTCAATTACACGCATGCCACCGCCCTCACACACATCGCACCTGCCGCTTTTTACATTAAAGGAAAAACGCCCCGGTTGATAGCCGCGAATTTTAGCTTCGGGAACCGATGCAAACAACTGGCGGATCTCGGTAAAGAATCCGCAATAGGTGGCAGGGTTGCTGCGCGGTGTTCGGCCAATGGGCGACTGGTCAATTTCAATTACCTTATCAATGTGCTCCAACCCCTTTATAGCTGCGTACTCCAATGGCTGCATCCTGGAACCATAAGCATGTTTGCTCAGGATAGGATATAATGTTTCATTAATCAATGTTGACTTTCCACTGCCGCTTACCCCCGTTACCACGATAAATTTTCCCAACGGGAATTGTACATTTACCTTTTGCAGGTTATTTCCGCTGGCGCCCTTTAATTCGAGTATTTTTCCGTTCCCTTTCCTTCTTTCCCCAGGAATTTTAATTTGCCTGTGCCCATTGAGGTAGGAAGAGGTTAGCGTATCTAATTTCAGCAATTCGGCCGGTATGCCCTGGGCAACTATTTCACCGCCATGAAAGCCTGCACGGGGGCCGATATCTACCAGGTAATCCGCAGCAAGCATAATATCTTTATCGTGCTCCACCACCAGCACGCTGTTGCCAATGTCTCTTAAGTTTTGCAGGGCTGTTATCAGGCGATGGTTATCGCGCTGGTGCAAACCAATGGAAGGCTCGTCGAGTATATAGGTGATGCCCTGCAACTGTGATCCGATTTGTGTAGCCAGCCTTATCCGCTGCGACTCGCCCCCGCTTAAGGTACGTGAAGGACGGTTAAGGGTAAGATAAGTGAGCCCTACATCCAATAAAAAACGCAGCCTTTCCCTTATTTCCTTAACCACATCTTTGGCAATCGCGTTTTGCTTATTAGAAAGTCTTTCTTCTATTCCTTCAAACCAATGCATTAAAGCATTTAAATTCAACCCGCTCAGTTCCGAAATATTTTTCCCGTCTACCTTAAACCACAGGCTTTCTTTCTTAAGCCTTGCTCCACCGCAGGCAGCGCAGGGTTTGAGCTCCATGAACTTTTCCGTCCATTGCTGCACGCTTTCACTGGATCCGCCGGTGAACCATCTTTTTAGCTGGTTTACAACCCCTTCAAATTCGGTCGCATATACCTGACCGTTACTTCCCGTCCCGTCAAAGTTCATATCCATTTCCACGGTGCCCGCTTCATCACCATAGAGCAGCAGGTTCATTACTTTTTCCGGCAGATCCTTTACCGGCTTATCGAGACTGAATTTATTTTTTTTGGCAAGCTGCTGCACCTGTCTGAAAACGAAGGCTTCGCGCTCTTCGCCTAAGGGAGCAATGGCTCCTTCATTAATGCTGAGGCTGTGGTTAGGTATTACCTCATCCATATTTACCTGGTAAACTGCGCCTAATCCCTTGCAAACGGGGCATGCCCCATAAGGTGAATTAAAAGAAAAACTGTTGGGTGATGGTTCTTCATAAGAAATGCCCGTGTCTTCACACATCAGCATTTTAGAATAAGCGGCTTCCGGCGTTGATATTTTTGAGCCTGCGTCACTAACCGGACTTACGAACAGGAGGTCTTTACCCAAACGTAAGGCCTGCTGCACACTCTGGCTGATGCGCACTTTAAATTCATCAGTGGCTTTCAGGCGGTCAATCACAACTTCTATATCATGAATTTTATACCGGTCTACCTGCATTTTAGGAACCAGGTCTTTTATTTCGCCATCTACCCTTACTTTTAAAAAGCCCTTTTTCCGTATATCTTCAAACAGTTCCCGGTAATGCCCTTTACGTCCCCGCACCAGCGGAGCCAGGATAGAAATTTTTTGCCCTTTAAATCTTTTAAAAATATTCTCAACGATCTCTTCCTCACTCCATTTTACCATTCGTTTACCGGTATTATAGGAATAAGCTTCTCCCGCACGTGCAAACAAAAGCCTTAGGAAATCGTATACCTCCGTTACTGTGCCAACAGTAGAACGCGGGTTTTTATTGGTAGTTTTTTGTTCTATAGAAATAACAGGAGAAAGCCCGGTGATCTTATCTACATCGGGTCTTTCCATATCGCCTATAAACTGCCGGGCATAGGCGCCAAAAGTTTCCATATACCGCCGCTGTCCTTCAGCATAGATTGTATCAAATGCCAGCGACGATTTGCCGCTGCCGCTGATACCTGTAATAACCACCAGTTGGTTTTTAGGAATGCTGATATCTATATTCTTCAGGTTATGTACCCTTGCACCAAACACTTCAATATATTCATGATCAGGTGCCGCGGTAACAGTAACCGGTACTGCCTTTTGCTTTGCTTTTGCCATAAAAGATAGCGAAGATACTAAGAATATACTAAAAAAAGTAGCAAAGTATCTTCATCTAATAAATCACTTTTCACACTATTAGAGTTTATAGTTTATTGTTCATTGTTTTGTTCAATAACTGAAAATTGCGTTCTTTTCACTGCCCATTTTCACTCTGCCATATTCTCACATTCTCAAACTGCTACACTTTCACATTTGCACATTTCTCACATTTTCATATTCTCACATTAATCCGCAGTCTGACGCTCCTTTCATCGCGTACCGACCGCCCACATTTCTCACATTTTCAAATTCCCCTACCTCGTCATCTTAAACACCACCGCGTGCTTACCATTCCACTTATTGCTAACCAGCGAAGGAATTTCAATGATGGTATTACCATTTTCCACTTTCCATTTAAGTTTTGCACCGCTGCCCAGTAAACTGATCCTGCTTTTTGCAGGCACCTCAAATTTCGGCAAGGTAACCTGCGCCGGCAGCATAATCTCATCCTTATCTGACAGGTAAAAAGCGTATTGCGTTTTTTCGTCATCAGACTGTGTAAAGTGTATGTTGCCCGATTCATACGGCATTAATGGTTTGGAGCCGTGTATCGCTTCAGCATTTATTTTCATCCATTCGCCAATTTCTTTTAACCGCGCATAGGCCACGGGATCCCAATCTCCATCGGGCCCGGGGCCAATATTCAGCAGCAGGTTTCCCCCGCGCGATACGATCCGGATCAGCATCTGGATGATGTTGTGCGCAGACTTATATTGATCATTAGGCACATAGCTCCAGGAGTTGCCCATGGTTATACAACTTTCCCATGGATACGGCAATAATTCATGCGGCACTTCCTGTTCGGGCGTAGTGTAATTTTCATAGGGGCCTGTTACGGTTCGGTCTACTATCAACAAGCCGGGCTGATAGCTCCTTGCCATTTCGGCGATCCTTTTCATATCAATATCCTGGTTGGTTTTTATTCCCCGCTGCCATTCCACGGTAGTATCAACCGTAGATAACGGCCGTACCCAACCGCCATCTAACCAGAGAATATCCACCTTACCATATTCACTCATCAATTCTTTGATCTGGTTATAAGTAAAATTCTTAAAGGATTCCCAGCGTTCGGGATATTTAGTGGGCTCGTAGTTTACATTCCTGTCTTTAGGCGGAAAATAAGGCCACCAGTAATCTTTACTATGCCAGTCGGGTTTAGAGAAATAAGCGCCAATAGCAAACCCCTGGTTCCTGAACGCATTAAAAATTTCTTTGGTTACGTTGCTTTTCGGATTTTTTGAGAAAGGTGTTTTGCTGTCTGTAATTTTATAGTCGGTTTCCTTGGTATCAAACATACTAAAACCATCGTGGTGCTTGGTAGTGAAGATCATGTATTTCATACCCGCATCCTTAGCCGCATTTACCCATTTTTGCGGGTTGAATTGTACAGGGTTGAAAGTGGTTTGCAGGTTTTCGTACGCTTTCACATAATCAAAATAATTATCGGCGTATGGCCCTCTCCGTTGGGTCCATCCTTCATCTTCGGGGCAAATGCTCCAGCTTTCCACAATGCCCCACTGGCTGTAGGTTCCCCAATGCATGAATAGCCCGAACTTCATATCCTGCCAGCGGGCAATGCTGTTCAGTACAGCGGTATCGGTGGGCTGAACATATTTTTTATGCTGGGCGGTTGCGGAAGTGTAACCGGCAAATAATAATGCAGTGAATAAAAAGTATCTCATCTCGTATGTTGTTTAAAATGAAGGGGAACCGGTGGCGGTCAAAGATAAAATTAAAAAAAACAAGTTCTCAAATTCCATTATACAAACAGATTACCTATTGTGTTCATGTGTTCCTACTGTGCCTATGCGTTTTTTCTTGTTTTTTTAACACATAGGATCATAGGCACATAGGTGCACATAGCTTTTGTTCTTTTCTATTGTGCCCTATGTTTCTATTGTGCCTGTGTGTTTAGTTCTTATTTTATCACATAAGATCATAGGCACATAGGTACACATAGCTTTTGTTCTTTTCTATTGTGCCCTATGTTTCTATTGTGCCTGTGTGTTCAGTTCTTATTTTATCACATAGGATCATAGGCACATAGGTGCACATAGCTTTTGTTCTTTTCTATTGTGCCCTATGTTTCTATTGTGCCTGTGTGTTTAGTTGTTATTTTATCGCCGAGTAGGCAAGCGGGAGTTTCACCCGCGAGCCTCTCACAGAACCGTGCTTG
>ENA-UOUJ01000096-UOUJ01000096.1-activated-sludge-metagenome-genome-assembly--contig:-NODE-96-length-78376-cov-6.174232_pt1 | contig 78376 bp, 93 predicted proteins | sample MGYA00249839_ERZ747224 | MGnify/ENA primary metagenome ERZ747224 (study PRJEB28782, sample SAMN03220277) | activated sludge metagenome | biome: wastewater; feature: sewage sludge; material...
GTGGCGAAGGTATGAAGAGGTTGGCGATTGCTCAATTGGGATCAAAAGAAATTGACTCTGAAAAATTAGACAATGCTTTGAAAAAACATCTATGGCAATACAATTATGATCAAGGAAATTTAGACTTGGATTCTCTTGAATTTTTACCCCGCAACAAACGAAATCAATATTTGGCTGATATAGCCGAAGGTGTGGTGCAAGCGCTTATCGAATGTGATTGTCCCGGCACGAAATTTCTAGATTTGGTGAAATCATGAAGAAAGTAAAAATTACAAAAGAACATGTTTTCAACATTGTTGATAAAATTGATCGGCAGGGCGGATTGCCCCGAGGGTTGACTGATACTGTCAATGGAAACACATCCTTGTGTGTCGAGGCAGTTATTAATCATGTTGTCCATCAAGAATATGGACAGGACAATCCTGCCTGTGTGAGTCCATTGATTCGAAGCCTTTCTATTTCTCTAAACGATGATTATAGCTGGTCTTCGCCCTATTGTCGTGGAGAGGGCTTGAAAAGGTTAGCGATTGCTCAATTGGGATCAAACAGTCTTGATCAAGAAGAACTTGAGAGAAAACTGGTAGAAAAACTTCGACATGTTTTCTTAAATTCTACCCGGATAGACCAACTTGTTCCTCGTTTATATTCTCATTATTTGAGTTCTGCAACAACTTCAGAAATATTGTTCAATGCCATTCGAGTCAATTCCTATAATAATCAGAATTTGACCGAATTGGCTGAAGTCGTGGTTTCTGTGCTCAAGGAAATGAATTGTCCCGGCACGAAATTTCTAGATTTGGTGAGAGGCGGATAACATGTCACAACAAACGATCAATGGAATGGCACTTTGCGCGGTAGCGCTTTGGATTGTATTTTGCGCACAAATGGGATGGATATGAAAAACACCAAGCAAATGGAACGAGAGGTTCACACAATCCTCAACACAATTAAACGACAGGGCGGTTTGCCGCGAGGTCATAGTGGTGGCACCTGTAAAACAAACACTGCCATGTGTGTCGAGGCGGTTATTACACTCGCAACCGAAAATGTCACAAAGGATACTATTCTAGAATTAGCTCTAGATAGTCCTGTTTGTGTCATGGAAGAAATTCGAATGCTATCAATTCGTTTGAATGATGCCAAATGGTCTTCGCCCTATTGTCGTGGCGAAGGTATGAAGAGGTTGGCGATTGCTCAATTGGGATCAAAAGAAATTGATTTTGATAAGTGGATGAAATCTTTCAAGGAACGAGTGAAAAAACACAACATCAAGTTCCGTGATGAAAAATTGGACCAATCTTATAATGATTTTTATGATATTCAAGATTTCATCCGTGACAATCATTCAAATAATACTTTGGCTAATATTGCCGAGGATATGGTTCAGACTCTCATTGAATTTGATTGTCCCGGAACGAAATTCCTTCATCTCATAAAGGAATAGAATATGTCGTCTCTTGATGAAATTAAAAAGAGCGAATGGATTCATATTGATGGTGTGGCTCTATACATCAGGAAATCCGAAATTCCATTCGATCTTGGTCCGAACATTCAAATCGCCAATGTTTCTGCCGGTAGCCCCGGCCAAGGCAAATTCACCAAGATTCTTGAAGAGTTTGAAACATGGGTTGCAACCAATCCGAAATATCAAACAATCTTCATTGAGAACATTTTGAATCCTCGTTTCGATGCCTTTTTTGAACGGCGAGGATATCTGCTCTATCCCAATAGGCCGGATGATCCGCCATGCCGATTCAAGAAATTCGGCGCTTGACAATTTCTCGTGGCTCGTTAGAGTGAAATTACATCATCTCTCCTGCCCAAGAGGGAGAAGTGATCGCAAGTGCTACACCCATTTGCGATCATTAGGGCCGGTTCCCAACTTCATCATGGCAATAGGATGAGGGAACCGGCCCTTTTTATTAGCCTCACACAGCGCCTAAAAAAAGGGAGCTACCCCTGTAGCTCCCCTCTCCAAATAACGCACCAGTGTTTAATTATGAGGCTGTGGCAGGGGTAACAATATCCACGATCCGAGAATTGTTATCGATGGAAATATCATAAAATTCCGAGGAACCTACAATTTCCGTATTCTGCAACATCTCCGAAACGGTCATGTATAGTTTGCCATGCATCTTCAATACAGATGCCGGATGCATAAATGAGATTACTGGCTTCCTCAAGACATGTTGCGAGTTGTGGATATTCTAGTCCAATCTTTATAGGATATCTTATCAACTGTTAATTCTGGATTTGAAAGAATTTTTTGAAGATATTCGCGATTCTCAACTACTTCAAATCGACCTTCCATGTAGGTAATTGGATTGTAGTAATCAAAATCCTCCGCAGTAGTGATCAGAATCTTCTCATTTCGAATAACAACATAAGGAAAATCTTTGCTATCCAGTTTGACTCGTAAATGATCAATTGATTTATCTACGCCATAGTTCGTAAATTTCAAAATAACATTGGTTTTCTTGGTCATGATATTCGTCTTCCATTCTTGTCATATTGTCCGACAAGGTTATTATCATTCAAGTATACCCCTTCACGCACTAACAGCAGTCGCCCTGATATCATCGAGCATGGGAACCATGATGGTGTTGGACGATACCAGAACGAATTTCAACTGAATCACATTAAAGGTATCGAATTCGGTTCCGTCAAGATTATAATAACGAGCAATGCCGCTATTGAGATCATTCTTGAATGTCTGGTGCGGATATCCAATCTTGTCAATGGTCATTGGTCCGACAATGTTATTGTTGGAAACCGGAGTATTGATCGTCATGGAACTATCCGAGGCCACGGCATTGACCAAGGCAATTTGATAGTTGTCTGGAAACAGCGGCGAATAGATTTTGATCATGTCGCCCGCGATCAGATTGGCCGTGGCATTGCTTTGCCATGAGGTTCCGGTTCCAGTGATCGTCACGGAACCTAGAGTGGTGTTGGCTACTCCCGCCATGGTAATCGCAGTGTTCGGAAATGGTGGCAAAGTCCATGTCATTTCAATTGTATCATTGAGATCGACCGAACTGGAGAAAGTATTGCCGCCACTAACCAAGCGCAGCATTGTCCAATCACGATCATCAAAGGCATAGGGATCATTGGAATTATACAAACGAGCAAAGGCAACCACATTTGAATTCGGTGGACGATAGACTGTGCTATCCACGATCAAGTCTTCGGCAAATGAATTGTTGGCCAAATTGAATTTGACTTCGATGCCCTTAGCCCATGCCGCACCATAATTGGTATGCTCATCAGTATAATCGTTATTGATGATGTAATGAAGGAACTTAATTCTATTATCAAATCCTTCAATTTTAGCCGCAACGAAATCATTATTTGATGTGGCCACCATACGAATAACCGAGGCATTCGAAGTCAAGCGAACAGTCGGCCCGGAAGTATTGCCGCCAAGCCCGCCCGAGGATGAACCATTGGCATAAGGAATGGTCAATTCGTTCGACCACGAAGGCAACACGCGAGATTTAGTATTGGTGAAGGATCGGCGCATTTCATTGTTTTTTATTTCATATTCATCCCATGCCCCGGTGCCATCACAGTAATAGACATAGCCATCGGCAACTGAATTGTCAGCAATGGCATAATAGGGCAGACGATGAGTTGAACGATAGGCCGTTCCTGTTGGATTATTAATATCCAGTGCCGGAATAATATCAGCCACTTCAAGATTAATCAGATCACAGTTGGCGAAATGGCTCCCTGATGTCGTATTGGCTTCGGTGCGGAAAAAACTCCCTGTGCTATAACCGAAAGATGCATTGGCACCAGTCGAGGGCAATGATGAAGAATTGGTTATTGCCATCGTGATATTTGCAGTGTTGACGAAACCAGCACCAGTATTGGAAAAGTAAATTCCATCGATGGTGCCATTGGCATTAACTGAAATATTGGCAATGGCCGGATAGTTGCCAATGATTTTGTTTGTCACACTCTCATAGCCGGAGAAAGTAATAACATCTGAATTGGAATAACCAGAGCCACCATTGAGAATACTAATTCCATTCAGACTATCAGAAACAAATCGCATTGAGGAATTGGCATTGGAATCTCTGAGAATGCCCACAATGGAATCTCTTCCAAACACTCTGCTCTTGAATGATTGATTCCAGTAGGCAACAGGAGAACGACGAAAATTGGCCGCTGTATTTGAGAATGGCAAGGGACGATCAATACGAATGGAGGTATTCGAAACAATTTCCATCACTCTGCGAATAGCCACACCATGAGCATTCGCGCCATAATGATTATTGGAAATGACAATGATATATTCATCGTTCACATTGGGGTTGAGTAATGTAGACCAATTGATTGTATTGGAAATGGCCGTGATAAACAGCGAATTGCTGGAACCTGAAATAGTGGCCGGAGCCTTGTCATTAGGCCAAAGCGGGCCTTCCTGATAAACCTGACCACTTCCGATATCCTTGATCAGAGAAGTAGCACGATCATAGGTGAAATATTCATAGCGGAATTGTGGAACATCAACCGTGGCCTTGCCATTGATGATTGTTATATATGAGTTCGAATTGATCACGTTGTTGGAATGTGAACCAAGATCGAAATCACCATTATAGGAATAACGCGCTACGAAAACATCGAATTTCAGCACTGAGGTTGAAGTGGGTTTCCAGAATTGAGACAGATATTCAGTGTTGGCATAATTGTTTTCGCCCGTGGCGGTTCCAGTATTGATGAATTGATCGTTCTCATTGGAAACTGATTGTGGATTTTGGGGCGAAATGTAGTTGTAGTATTGGCCAACATTGGGATCGGATGATATCGTGCTGTTTTGATTATCTGTTCCGAACAGCAATTGTCCAAGCTCTGAGGAATGCAGAACGAAATCTTCTTCGCCATCAAATTTAACAACAAAGGAGTATTGTTTATTGGTCTTAACCGAAATGGGACGAGGGAAACGAAATGTGGTTGCTAATGTCGCATCACTTGAAACTTGAATATCTTCCCATTCGACACGAGCAATCAGAGCGGTTTCAATTTGTCCAAGATCAGGAAAACCAGTGCCGACCGCTTCCACTACGAAAAGATTGACACCCGGAGCCAAGATACCAGAACGATTATTGGTTTTGGTTGGTTTTTGTTTGAAGTAGAGGTTGATCGCAGACACCCCGACTTCTGCCGAATTGTTAACAGTCTGTTTGCTTACATAGAAAACTTGCGCGCCCTTGAAGGCCATTTCTTACTCCACACCTTGCCAAACAATTGGCAATGTCGCTTGTGCTGTTGAATTTTCCGCAACCAATTGGAATGTCATCTTTCCGAAATCTGTAGAAACTGGAGTTGGATTCACCACGCCAAATCCACCGCCCCAAGAATTACGAACACCATTTGAGAAAACTCCCCCACGATCATACCAAAGGGCGGTTCCGGTTTGAACAAGATTAGGGTTTTGTTTCATTGAAAGAATGACTGACTCATTTGCTGTCCAATACATAAATCTCAAAATGCCATTGGCATCACTAATTAGGTTGGAATGAGTCCCAAGTTGACCATTACCAAGTATAATGTATGGGCCTGCATAGGTGCCCGCAGAATCATCAATACCTTGAATGATAAAGCGATGTTTGGTATTTGGTTTCAGACCTGTTGCAATCCATCGCTGAGGAAGCCGCATGGTGCGAGGCGAACCATCTCCATAATAGGCATAAAAATCCTGTCCCAATATAATTTTGGTTGCTGGAGATTCTGTTGGGCTGTTGATGTTTGTAAAGACTTGATTGAATATCCATCCACCATAGCCCGTGAGTGTTCCGGTATATTTGGTCTGTGGAATGATCACAGGTGGCGTAACCGGAGGGTTGATCACAGGCGGTTGTGGTTTTGGATAGGTCGCATTGTCCTGTGAAATTAGAGGATAATCAACATAGGGCTGGTTGAATTCATTCGAGGCCGCATAATTCACATCCCACGAATAATATGAGGGAGTGAGTTTACCTTGCACCAAAGATGCTGCATAGGCAGGATTGGTATTGTCCTGACTGATGGGAGTTTCGAATGAATCAACAAAGATGCCGAATTTAAATCTGTTGGTTTCACCATCCCCGGAAAGAATAACCTTATTAATCATGTCTGTTTCGAGAGAAGACAATCTCACATAGTATTCCAGATTCTCAATTCTTCTTTCCAGTTTACCAATGTCGAACATGGTGTAGGCCGTAGGCTGATTTTGTTCGAACATATTCATAGGCAGAAGATTGATAATTTGTTTACCGGCCAGACGAGTTTCATTGAATCGTTCATTGGCAATTTTACGATCCAGAATTTCATTCATCTGTGCCGAGGGACGAACCGGCATATTCGGATAGGGCGGCACCAAGATATCATTGAGTTTCATGGTATCGTTCGGCTGGTTTGGAGCCTTGGCCGCATTTCTGCTTTGAGCCGCCACACCGGAGATAGTAAAGATATTGCCATCCTTGGCAACGAAAACCGAATCGATGCGAGCACCGAAATATTCCAGATTGGCCCGCAGGAATGAATCAGGAGCCGGGAATTTCAGATCATTGGCGGGATCAGCAGTGTTGCCAAACGACAGCGAATAGGCTGGATTGACCGGAGCCGTGCCCGAGGATGAACCGACCGCGACAGTATTGGCCGCAACAGGACGAAAATCCAATACTGAGAGCATGTCATAATACTCTCCCTTGGCGGTGTAGAGTTCGGGAACCTCAAAGGAATTTACTTCGGATGACAGATTTGCCAATGGCAATGCATCATTTGTGGTAATGACCGCAAGGTTACTGGTCAGATATGACACCGAATTGAAATAGCGCCCGGTTGAATTGAAATAATCAAATTCAACAAGGAACCAATCGGATGTAGTTGGAACGAAACCTGAGTTAGGGTTGACATACAAATAGGAAAGGTCGAGATAATCCTTGTTCTGATTTGAGTCGATATAGAAATAGGAAGTAACATCCCGCGAGGCAGTGTTTACAGTCGATGAGGTTGATTGATAGACCTTGCGCAGACGAAATGCATCAGGCACACCAAGACACCAAGGACCAATAGTGCCATCGGCATTGTTAGCAGTAGAAATTTTCACAAATTTATTGCGGATCGCCGCCTTGGTTCCAGCAGGAACTTCGCGCTGCACGACATTGAAGGCCACGATGACATTAGCGGTTTGTGAAATCTCGCCACCAAGATCAAGAGTAAGCACCGAACCATTCGCTGAGGTATTGCCGGAGAGGCCGGAACGATAGCCAAAAGGAATCGGAACATATCGTGGAAAGGTGCGATAGATCGCAGCGCCAGAAGCGGTAAATGTTGAATTGGCATCAACAATCATAACTGAATTATTGACGACAGTTTGCACCTGACGAATAACTGAAACCGAAGAATTCGACCAGACATTAACATAATCGCCTTCACGGAAATCTGCCGCAAAAGTGGTCGCGGTTCCTGTGATGGTCGAGGATGTTGTGTTGCATGAAACCGTGCCCGAGGCATTGGCCGCATAAGACAAACTTTGAGTGACCGGAGCAATATACAGCGCCCGCAATTCATCATTGGACAGGGTTACTCCCGGAGTCAAATCAAAAACTGCGAACGGATCGGAAGCAACAGATTTGGTTATAATGCCTGTGTTGGCAATGTTTACCTGAGAATCAATTGTGCGATAAATGTATGTGGTGTTCGCTGCATTCTTGAGGGTTTCCACTCCAGAACGAAACACCAAGGCATCAAACTCAGTATTGGCCAGAATGGCCATGGGCTGGCCTGTGGTGGGCGAGAGTTGTGTGACGATATCGGCAATGCCCTTGGTGGCTCCATCATAATAGACTGAACGAACATCCGCGAAATTCTTTCCGGCATTCATGCGAATATCAAACAGATAGAGTTTATAGGAGGCATTGCCGGTTCCGGGACGACCTTCATCAGGCATCATGGAACGAATGCGTGCTTGTCCAATCTGGTTTCCGACAGGGGTTTGATTGCCTGTGGAATAGTTTGAGGTATTGGAATAGTAATTCTTTGGTGCATCATAGAGCTTGATGATATCACCAGTATTGAATTGGAAGGAACCTGCAACCTCATCAATACGAATCCAGTTACCATAATTGAGTGAAGTGACGAAATTATTGGTGAAAAATGAATCCGTGGCCTTCGGTATATTCATCACGAAATTGCGGGTTGTTTCCACACGATAGCCATCGATATAGGCTTTGCCCGGATCAACCACGACAGAGAAAGTATTGCCCTCCAATTGAGTATTGGCCGGAGAGCGCGACACTACCTTGAATTTATCAATGGAGAAATTGCCCGAGGTTTCAGAAATTCCCTGTGCGATCTTGTCACCAAGATTGGAATAGACCGAAGTAGGATTTTGCTGATAGGGATTGCCTTCGGACCAAATGCAGATTTTCAGGAAATCAGGAGTGGTTTGGGCTACTTCCACCACGGTAAGTTTCGGCACCACCTTGAGGCGATCCGCGCCGGGAGCATTTCGATTTTCAAACCCGCCTGCATTATCAAACAGAGACGAGTCAATATTGGCATCGATGATTGACTCTTCTGAATAAAAGCCAACCGCGACACCATCAGGGGTTTGAGAGTATTTCGAGACAATAACACTTTGCTCTTCAACGCGAAGGAACATGCCCTTTTGATAAATCACCCCATTAGACACCGCAAAGGCATAACCATTACCCACGGCATCAACAGTATTGGCCGCAAGCAATTTGGTTTTATAGTTCTGTGCTGTAAGAGACAGTGAAGTCAAACCAGCGCTGTTATTGGCCGAACGAATGCGAGCGGTAGGCAAAACATCATAACCGGAGCCTTGTGTGGACATATTGACACGAATGACTCGTCCCGAACCATCTGTAACAATAGAAGCCGCCGCGCTTTGTCCAAAGACATGTTCGACCGAACCGACCGCTGAATTTTGTGAAGTAATAGTGTTATTACCAACAACCATCCATGATTGAGAATTGGAACTGGAATTGGCCAGATCGATATCGCGCGGTTTCAGAGTAAGAACAATTTGACCAAGATCGGCTCGCGACACTGAATCGATAGCAGTGATTTGCAGATTCGCATTGGTTCCAGGCTGTGTGACATAATCAGAAACCGCAAAACTACCAGATGATACATTCACCGCGATGGATGGAGTAAACACCACCATATCCGAGTTGGCAAATCCAACACCGCCATTATTGATATTGACTCGGAAGATTGAAACATTAGCATCCGTGACTGTGAGCACATCGCCGGGAACAAAGGCATGAGTTTCGAAATCATCGCCGGAGTTGATATAACGCACAAAAATAGTCTTGAAATCTGGTGCAGTAGATTCAAAACCATCGGCATAGTTGACAATATGACCAACAAGATTATTGGCATTGCGCACAAACATTCCGACATATTGCGCCGGATCGGTTATTTCTCCGATCTGATCGATATCGAGTATTTTCACATAGGGATAGGTTTCGATGAATGAGAAATTGCATCCATCAACAATAGTACCAGAAGAAAAGACTGCATCACCAAATCTTTCAATTTGCTTTTGTAGAATGGTCTGGAGTTGGTTCATTTCCCGCGCTTGAACAGCAAGATCGGGCTTGTACAGAATGCGCAGAAAATCCTTTAACTCATCATAATCATCAAAATAAGGAGATACATTGAGGGGCGTTTCAATAGGCATTTACTTTCCCAATTCGAATATAAGGTTTATCTGTTGACTCTCATCATTGGTACGATTAACCCCGACAATGTTTTCCAGATAAAGAATTTTTCCCGAGTTAAAGATAATTTCTGGTCCGCATACCTTGGTAATTGTGGCGGTGGCTCCTGAGCGCTCTCCCTTGATTTGTGTCGAGACTGCAAAGGAACCTATGGTATTCGAAGTATACATGACATTGTTATTTAGAATCGAATGCAACAGGGCCTTTCCTGATGCCGTGGAAAAGGAATTTCCTGTATAGACAAATTCATTGGTTTGAAAGGTGCCAAGGATATCGGCAATTTCTATTCGTGATAGACCGACGAAAGTATCAAAGTTCTTGACCACACCTGATCGTTCAATGGTCGAGATCACTCCATAGGCTCCACTCTGCAATCCAATAAGCGAAGCGCCATTGGTGATATTCACCGAAGTTCTATCGATGACAATGGAATTGGCAGAATTAATTTTCGTCACTCTGCCGCCCTGAACCAATTCAGCAAAATCAATTGAATTGTTTGAGGCAGTCCATGGCACGGCGCGTTTCAGGGTTGCGGTATGAGCACTATTGATGGCATAGACCTGTGCAATGATCTTCTGTGAAATGTCCGTTGTGGAAGACAGAAAAATCCAATCATTTACTTTCAGGCTCTTGGTGAAATCTGTATCCGAGGAAGTAATGGTATTGGATGAAAAACTGGTAGTGATATCAGAACCAAGATGACGAGATTCCATGCTATAGACAAGTTCATTGATTCCGAAATTTGAAGTTGTCGAGGAAGAGAAATTTATAGTCACATTGGAGAATAGCGGGTCTTTGATCACACCAATCTGACGAAATTGGTTTTCTGCCGGAATGGTATTGGCTTCATTGTTGGCAAACATGACTGAGAAGGCCACACGAGTCGCATTGAGTTCTGTGGCCGGATCGGAGCCATGGCCCTGATAGGGCGACAGAATCGGGCGAATATTGGCTTCAACCGCGCCCACAACCGCATTGGCCACCACATTGGCTTCGGCATAGGCATAATCAAGACCCTGTGAAAGAATATCAATGTGACTGATTGTGTTGCCCACGGCATTGACAATGGCCCGCGCATCGGCATTGATGCTTTGGCCGGTTCCGAATATCTTGACCGAAGGATAGATTTGATAGGTCGAGGAATTTCGTGGAACGATAGTAAAATCGCTATCGATCACGATGAAATTGCCATTGGCATTTGAAAACGAATTGGTAATGGTGCGATATTGTCCTGAGCCAACGCCCCCGGAAATATAGATATTGCAGCCTGTAAACAAGCCATCCTCAAAAGGATCGGAAGAAATTGAATACAGAATTGTATTGCCACCAACACGAATATCGGAACCTGCAAATGTGCCGAGATACCAGTTTTTATAGCCCGAGCCCGCATAATCAACCTTGATCACTTCCAAGGAACCAAATTTGGCATTGGTTTCTACCGTGGTGTTGGCGACGATAGGAAAGAATCTGGTTGTGGCGAATTTTGCAACCGTAGTGGAATCTACTGAAAACATATACTTCCACAAATAACCATCCGAGGTTCGATAGGAAGTATCAGAAATTCCTAATTGAGAGAAATCTGGTTGAATGGTCGAGGGAGAGTCATTGTTGTTATCCAGAACTTTCCAGACATGCGAATAGCTTCCAGCATTGACCACGGTATAATAATTCTTGGTGAATAACAGAGTGTCGCGATCATCCCACATTGCCATATAAACATTGGCTTCATAGGGTCTGTTTTCAATCATCAGGCGAACATCATTTACAGTAACACGCTTGCCTGCGATCATATTGCGATAGGATGCATCCATTTCAAAAATAATATCATCTGGTGCAACGGGATTGTTGGCATTTGGCATATGATTGCCAATGAACATGTAATAGACAGTATTGGGCTGATCGGTCAGGGACGAAACCAGTTTGGAAGCCAGATGAGTCTTGAATGCGGAAGGAACTAAATTTGTATTTGCCATGAAGATATTTATCAGGATTTTTTCATGGCAATACCAATCAGACCAAAGTTTTTATTAGGCTGAAGGGTATACCCGGAAACATTCTGAAGATTATAGGAAGCTTCGCCACTCTTGGTATAGGTCGAGATGTTTGTATTGTTGGCAGTCGTGGCCTGTCCATTAACAACATCAGGAGCATCAAGAATAACAATAATTTTTTCTCCAACACTGATTGAAAAATCAGGAGTGATAGGATCGGAATAGATATATTCATTAACATCAATCACAACTGAATTATTTCCATTGAAGGTCACAGGAACAGGCACGGACGTTGTGTTGGCTCCATCAAATTGTTTACCAATGGCCATGTTAGAAATTTCAAAGGGCTTTGAAGTACCACCACGCACCACAATATGAATTTGATTATTTGCATCGAAAAGAGTTTGTGCCGGAATAACCTCATGACCAACGAGATAGTCGCCTGTATCAGCATCGATATTACCAAACATAGTTGGATTATTACCAAAATCCGAACGGAAATTTATGTAATCAATTTGTGGTGCAATCTCTCCAAAAATATTATCACGAATAGTTACATTTGTGATTTGATCATGTCCTGCATCGTCATGAAGATACAGGGTATAGAGTCCACCAGACAATTTATTATTGGCCACAAGAATATTTGACATTCCGCCCAATGAATTATCAATCATAATACATGAAGTCTGACCAATTTTATTTTCAATGACATTATTAATAATCTGCACATTCGATGAATTGCCATTTGTTTGAATACCATCATAGATCGATCCATCATCAGGACCATCCAATAACAAATAGTTGTGATCGATCACGACATTATTCGAAGTAAGATTAATACAATCCACGCAATTTAAAATGTAGGAATCGCGGAGTGTGAAATCACCCCCGATAATTCCTGTGTTGCCTGCTTCGATCAAACAATTAACGATTATGACATTAGCCGCGCCATAATTTGCTCGAATAGCATTATTGCTGCTAATAAAGTGACAATTGCGCACAATCACATCATCATGCTTGATATCGAGTGTGCCAGTGATTTTCATATTTTCTATGATCTGGCCTGCACTGGATGTCGATAATGTTCCGGTGGAAACTGTGAGTTTTCGTCCAACCAAATCTCCACAATTTAATGAGTTTGGCCAATTGTCCTTGGCAGGTTTAGGCAATGGAGTCACAACCAAACGAAAAGAAGTATTTTGATTAGTTTCTTCCACATAGGAAGTGAGTGGACGAGGCCGAAACAATTCTAGATCAGAAAAAAATGTTTCATAGGTCTGGCCCGGATAGAATGCATTGAGCGATGAATAGTTGCCATAGACAATTGTAGAAGGTTCAGAAATACGAAAGAAACCATATAGACCAACATCGATCAGATTATTGCGCACAACTACATTCTGAATCGTTCCTCCCTCGAATTGATTATCAACATAAATGGTATAGGTTCCACCAGAAATCCAATTATTGCTCACCATTATATTATCAATTGCTCCGGCCCAATTGTCGATCATGATCGCTGAGGTTTGATCATGATCATTGATAATTCTATTATGACGAATGATAACATTCTGTGCAGGACCATCCATTTGAATGCCATCATAGTGTGGCAGGCCAGTCGCCAACATATCATGCATGTAATTGTCTTGAATTATCGTGGTGACATCACCCGATCCCGAAACGGTGATGCAATTTTCTACGCGAGAAATATCATTGCGACGAAATATTCCTACACCAGCGATACCATGCATTCCTTCAAAAGATGAAACAGTTCCATCAATTTTACAATCTTCAATGATTGTTCCTGAAACTCCATCCGCAATACCAATCACTTGATAATCGCTGGCACTGGCCACTCTACATTTGCGCACGATGCAATTGTTATGCGCAATGGTCACACTGCCGCTGATATCGAGATTTTCAATGATCTGGCCATCGGAAGTCGTGACGAAATTACCAGCATAGGGAGTCAGGACAGTTCCAAAGGGTACACCTGTATTGAGTGGATTCGGCCATTCGCTCAATAATGGATCATGGGGACTGGATGGATCAGGCTCATCTGGCGGAAGTATAGAAATAGGCGGCGGCGTGATGAAGGCCGGAAGAATATTGGTGGATACCAAGGATTGTGAATTATAATAGAATGCACCGAAGGGTTTGGTGCCTGCAACATGCAATAATTGCCGAAGCATATCAGCATATCGATCAAATGTCACCGAAGCTCTTACTTCATAGGAAGCAACTTGATAGTAATCAGAATCTTGCAAACGAGAGGTTGAAGACAGAAATCCGGTTCTGGTGCGATAAAAGCCGGGACCAATTCCTTGTTTTCCTAAAACCGTGCGACCAGTAGCAACCAAATTTCCGGCTCTATCACGAATAATGATATTTTCATTATTTTCAAATCCCCATCCTGATACTTTGATCTTGGCCGAGGTCACAACACCATTGGAAACTGAAATAGATGAATCAATAACCGCATTGAGGCCCATGAATTTGCCACCAAGATCAGCAGCATAATCAAAATAATCCGAGACATGATCAACATTGGCGCTGGTGCCAGAATCTTCACCGATCAGATGAAACAAGGAATTTGAAGTAACAACAAATTCATTATTGTAGGAAATGCGTTCCACAATCATCTGTGATGAATTTGATGACAACACCAAGCCCTTGGCTCCATTCTGATCAACAACTTCGCCTGCAACAAATCCCGCCGAGGTATTCGACAGTTTCAGAAGATTGCGCGAAGCAATTTTTGATCCATAGATCAGAGGTTCAAGAATACGAACGAAAGGCGGCGTGCTGTAATTATCGCCTGTGGTGGATAGAATGCCTGAGATGCGACCTATTTCAAATACATTGTAGGTCAGGGCATCATGAATGACTGTGCTAAGATTTGCAGTGGGTAGAGTCGGAAACCCATAACCATTCGCCGCCAGAAATGTATTTGCATAATCATAAATGTAATCAGTATTAATTTCGATGTTTTCGGTATAGTACAAGGGATCGAGAATGGTAACGGTTGAACCTGAGCCGGTTGAAATTCGCTGCAATAGACCGAATGTTCCTGTGGTTTGTCCAACCAAGGGAGCGCGATCATCATTGATAAATGAACCGGAAGCGCCAATGATGCCGATATTGAGTACAAGATTGTTAAATTTGGCATTGGCATGAGAGGTCTGCCCCGAGAATGTTTTATTGGGATTCCAGACACCGATTTTATTTTCGGCATAAATGGTGCCGAGCGATCCAGATGCCGCAATGTATTTTAGTGTTGCCTCAGCATTATCCTGATAGATCGTTTCACCAATAATAAACTCGCCCTGAATTTCTGAAATTTCTGCCGAGAATGTTAGAGATTCACCGATGATATTCGCGGTTACAACAGTGGGAGAATATGAAATTACATTGGCCGAGAATGTATTGCCTGAAACATAAATGGTTTCACCATTGGCAAAGGTGCCTTCCAACACCGATACTTGCATTTCACCATTAGAACCAATTTGCTGATTATTCAGAACAATGGCCTGTCCAATTATTTCATCATTAGCATTGTAACTGAAAACAGAATCATTCTCATAAAAAATTCCACCAGTGCCCGATGACGATGGAGTAATAGAAACATCAATCCAATAATTTGTGTCACCAAATGTTTGGTTTGGAAAGATTTCGCCTATACCGTTATTAGAATAAGAAAAACGACCATTACCGATAGGCGAACCATTGATGTTCGTGTCATTGGAATTTACACCAATGATTGTATTGGCTGGATTGCGCAGTTCTGTATTGAATTGTGAGGAATTAGCCGAATAATTGCCATTAGGATAACCAACGCCAACAATATAAGCTTTAGGGTAGGCATCTAATGCAATAGGCGAAGGAAGATTTACTTCAATCCATTGACCGTTTCCAGTTGGTTCAGAACTCGTTGTGATAGAAGAAAGAACTGGCCAACCAGATGATTCATATAATGCCACAGTGCGGGATGTGGTGATATCCGATGCGGTTTTCCAGAAATAAACTTTATCAATAGTCGAGGGTCTGGTCACAGCAAAAACAAAACCAAGTGTCACACCAGAATCAACTTCAACATTGGCCGGTGTGATAGCAGTATGATCAAACAGAGAATTGGCAACAATAATTTCTGAGGTTTGGAAAACCAGATTTGCGGTTTCTTGTTTGATGGTTTCAAATGGAGAAAAGAATCCATCACTGGAATTGTTTCCCACGGTCATTTTCTGGAGAGTGAGAACCGAATTGGAAATTAACAGAATGGCATTATTGGTATAGCCATATCCGCCGCTCTTAAAATCATGTTTGGCTTTTCCGGCGACTCTGGAAACATCGGCAACCGTGGCGATGGCATCCCATCCATTGGTGCCTTCAATCAATAATTCCTGCCCGATTTTTTGATCTGCTTCGGAACTATCAATGATTATTCCTGAGAGCGAACCGATAATTGCGGGACATTCCCCAATCGGCAAAGGCTCATTGCGCAAATTGATATATTCATTGGTTTGAAAATCCCCGACCAATGATGAAATATACAGAACATCAACAAGTTTGCTGGTGCGTTTCTTCTGCACCCAACTCTCTACGAATGCAGTGGCCCCGGAACTATAGCCCTCAATTTCCTTACCCACAAAACGACGAAGGTTTTCATTAGATGAGACTTCGATATATTGCGGGACGATCCATTCACCAGATGACAGACGAAACACATCATTCCATGGATAATAGACCGTAGCCCCCGTTCCAAAGATCAAACGAAACATCAAATCGATGGATCGAATGGTTCCTCTGGAACGATAAACATCCAAGGAGTTCTTGACCAAGAATTTGATATTGGAAGTGGTCGGAAGCTGAATGTTCTGGAGGTATTTGTTTTTGAAATAGATAATGAAATCATCAATCGTCGTATCAATATCCATGTATTGATCGAGATTTCTGGAATCCTTGAGTGGTCCCTGAGTTTCCAGCCATTCATAATAGGCTTCAACGAATCGAATGAAGATCGGACCATATTCTTCATAATGGCGGGGAAACTGTTCCTTGATGAATATCGAAAGATATTTTTGGATTATCGGGTCCATTATTCTCTGACAACTTCAATTGTTACGAGTATTTCACTTGATTCGATTCCAAGGATAGTTGCCTTATCGGCCAGAAAATCCTTTTCAAGCAACCGGGCATAGAATTTAATATGGTTGCCATCATAATTAGTTGGATTGAAATTGATCAGTTTTATTTTCCCCGATGAATAATCAATAGTGCCAATTTTATTGACGAATGTTTCTTGACCATTTGAGGTCGTAACAATATAGACATTGCCCTTGCCATCATCTTCAAGGCGCGACAGATATCCATTGGAATAGAAATCCGAAGAATAGAATGAATGTTGCGAAACCGAAGTCTTGTTGTTTGAGATGATCGTTCCCGGTTTCAAGGCCGCAGCAAAATCAATATCGATGTTCTGCACGGTTCCTGTTTGTGGAGATATTTTTTTGTAAATGAGAATTTCGGTTTCGTTGGAAACAATCGAGGGATCGATAGCATCGATATCTGCACAGAATTTCGAATAACGAAAACGATCTTCAAAATCTCCAAGGTTAGTTGCGGCATAGTTCTGAATACCATCCACCACTAAGGTTTTCATATTGTCGGGAGTAAGAGTGCTCTTATTGATATTATAACTGACATTAGAGCGAACCGACAGATAGGTATAAAGTGGTTCGATGAAAATTGTATGCGTGGTCAATGAATTCTTGTCTTGCAGGAATTGCTTATAAGCCTGAATTTTAGAATCAGGAATTTTATCAACATCGGTAATATCAACACAGATTGCCACATAACCATAGCGCGGCGGTGATAATTCTTCGCCACCAAACACGGAAACAGCGCGAATTTCAGGGAATTGTGTTCGGAGCATTATTTCATAATCGCTTGATCCGGTAGCGCGTTCCTGAATTTGAAAATGACGAGGCGCGAAATAACGAATGCTTTCGACATCTTCGGAATTGGCCCCGCCTGCCGAAACCGAAATAGTTTGCACATTGATTTGTGCGGCATCCTGTGTTGGGCCGGGATTGAAATTGATCGTGAAAATTTTTGCCCCATTACCATCAGAACCAGATGAGATGCGATAATTCAAGGCAATGGTCGAACCGGAAGCGGGTTTATAACCAATAACTCCATCCCCGAAAATTACTTCATATTGTTCATTCTCAGCCTGTTGTACAAAGAAAACCTTGGAAGCCTCATTGAGTCCAAGCAATGTCGAGGCATAGGCAAAAGATGTACCGATGATATTGTTGTTTTCATAGACCACAACCGATAATGATGAAATGTCACAATTGCGATTTGAAATTAGAAATCTTTGAGTGACATCGGAATGATTCATGACATAGTTGTCATAGACATAACTGCCTTCAAACAAACTCACATTGGCCGAGAAGAATCCATTGGCTGAAGTAAGAAGAATGTTATCAGGAACCGTGAAGATATAGGTATTGCTCTTGATCGTACTGGTAAAGGATTGGCCTTTCTGCAACAAATAGGAAGGAGCCGAACCAGTAAATGTAATCGAAACATTCGCCTCTGCCGAACGATAGGAACGAGGGGTATAATTCAGCGCCTTGGCATGAGAGATTACCGAACTTTTCATCTGTGCCGAATCCAAAAAGGCTTCGGACAACATCATGTTGGTATAGAAGGCATTGATATGTGAATTATAGGATAACAGATCAATCAAAACGCGAAGGTTTGATGATGAAAAATCATAGCTCTTGAATTCGTTCTGGTTGCGCATGAAAGCAACCAGCGAATCGCGAAGTCTGTCAAAATCAAGGTCTACGAGTGAAAGGGAAGAATTTGCTGCCATGGGTTATTTATCTGGTTTATCGAATCCGCTTTAAGACGACAAGCATGGAAATTGGATGATCAATTCCGATAATGGTGAAACCAATCGTAATCGAATAGGAATTGATATCGCTGCGATCCTTGATTTCAATTCCTGTTAGTTTGATGAAGGGCAATTCGTTATTGATCGACTCTTCGATTGAAGAACGAATGGAATCCATTGTGTAATTGTCTGCCGGTTCAAACAACAAATCATAGACTCTGGAGCCATTGAATGGCTGAAAGAATCGTTCGCCCTGTATCGTCAGGATGAGATTGCGCAACATTTGCTTGGCGGTTTCTTCATTGGTTGTTCTGGCCAGATACCCGGTTACAGGATTCTTGTCCATGTTATTGGTAAAATCACTAAAGTAAACCTGTTGTATTGAATTCGCGGTACGAAAATCTTTTCTGGCCATTCTTTATGCCTCTGGTGGTTTTTCTGCACCCAAAACCCAAGGCGGATCGACCTTATTGACAGGTGACTTGATATTGATCGGATCGTTTTCGGAAAACAAATACATTTTTCCGCTCTTGGTAATTACTGAAATATGATCAGGGGCAATGACGATTTTATTCGAACCGACTTGTAGGACGATTTCAACATCGCTGGTAAAGGTTATTCGTTTCTTGGAAGAGATATCGAGATCATTACCAAATTCCAGTTTGGCCCCGGCATCAATCTTGGAAACAACATTCTTATCGCCCTTGATTTCAATACCGCCTCCAATCTTGTAAATGGATTTGCCGGTTATTCCTGTAACCGAATCTCCCTTGACAGCCGAGACAGCATCACCACCAACTAATGAACTTGTCGAACCATTGACCGCTGTGGATGAATCGCCTTTGATTTCGGTATGAACGCTTCCGGTGACATTGGTTCGCGATGCTCCACCAATTTTTACATCGGAATTTTTATCAATGGTTTGTGTATAGCCCTGTTTGACATAATCAAATTTAGAACCAACGACCATATCGACTTGCTTGCCATCAGGGGAAACCTCAGTATAGGTGCCGCTTTTGTGAGAAATCCTTATGCGTTCCTTACCGGGCGTGTCATCAAAATGAATTTCGTGTCCACTCTCTGTAATATGAACACGATTGTAGGGAAATTCACCTTGATATGTTGTTTTAGGATGTCGTTTATCCTGTGCCATTTTCCTCTACTAACATCTTTTCAATTTCACTGAAATATTCATCAAGAGTTCGCTCTGCCATCTCTTTATGAATCGAAGCGGTTAAGGCCCGCTTGTCTTTAATAGCCCTGAGATATTTATTCATGTGTTTGGAATAGGTTTTCCAAATTATTTTTAGTTCACTCACGGCCAATAGATATCCTCCATATAATCGAGAGGGATGGGGTCCATACTCTGTAATACGAAACTTGCGGCCCAAATTGGTTGACGAAAAATTCCCGCTGCAATCAAAACCTGTTGCCATTCCATGGCTGTCACTGAGGTAGGTCCAGTATTGGTCACGATGTTGATGGTCGAAGTTGTGTCATTGAGTGCGATCATCGCATTCGTGACCTTAGTTACTTCATCCCACCCCTTCATATCTTGTTCGGTTGTTCCGATGCGATGGATTCCTCGGGTATCGCCAAAGTCATAATCAAAACCTAAAGCAAGTCTTCTGGCACGTTCACTCAGAACATTTTCAATCATCACTTCTCTTGAAATTACAAACGGATCAGGAATTCCTCCATTCGAAATCCATTCAAGATATTCATGATAATCTTTATTGCTTTCATCTTTTGGAATGAATGCATTATCAGCAACACGTAGAATGACATTATTATTTTGGGTTAGTTTATATTCAGCCATTATAATTCCGATGAAAGATAGATACGACGACCATTAGAACGACCTAGAATCATTGCAGAGTTTGAACCAATATCAACAGTGAGTTGCATATAATTATTGCTTACAATTCCCAATGTAGTAACGCGATCTTGCCAAGTGCTGGAAATATATGCTTGGTAATTTCCATCGGGTAGAGAACCAGTTGGTGTTGTTCTCATAGGAGGAAAATACAATGGCCATCGTCCCGCATTACCGCCAGACTCACCAGTGACTAATCCAAATGCTGTGATATTATGGACTTGAAAATATCTTTTACATAACAAATCTTCTTGCTGAATACTTCTTTCTCCATATGGATCGTATTCACCCGTGGCATCACCTTCAACCAATGACACTCTAGAAATATAAAAAGTTCCTGATTGTTGGCCTAAATTAGCGGCTCTTGCATTATAATCTGATCCAGCATCAAGCCAGAATGCGATACTAAGATAATCATTATTATTTGAACCTAGAGTTTTTCCGGCAATGGAAGGGATATTGACGAGTATGGAAATTTTCTGCCAGCTAGTAGTTAACCCAACTAATTGTGAACCTATTCCATAATTGATTGCTGATGGCGAACCACCTGTGCCGAAATATTGGATAAATTCGATTGCTATATTTCTTGTGGTATCAGCCACTGCATAAAATGTTAAAGTAGCTTGTCGTCCTGCTAACGTTCGAACACTTTCAATTTTCTGAACATTTGCAACGTAATTTGCTGCGCCAGCAACAGAAGTTACAGTAGTGGCCATATAATATGTTGGATTTCCCGGAACTGATGTTGTCCCTAATTCATGACCGCCTCTAGTAACATTTTTAGTGGAACCAGAATGTTGACAGTCCCAACGATCTGCCGAACCATATCCAGAAATGGATTGTGATGTAGCTCTTTGCCAAATATCAAAATTACCATTGATGATTTTATTTCGATATCCAGCTAGGTTATCGAGGTCTAATGTACCGCGAATGGTAGAGGAATCATTCGAGCTTAATATCGTTTGCCCATAAGAACCAACATTTCCTTTATGATAAATTTCATAGGCATTATTGCCCGCAGACCATCCACCAACTTTCCATTTATTATCAATATCTATTCCAAAATATGCTGCGTATTGATATGGCCGATGAAAAGCCATCATCGCTGCACCAATCGCCGCCGAACCATCATCCTTGCCGCGAATTTCCAATTCGCCTAATCCTGCTGTAGAAACTCCTATATTGTTGCTTGTAGTTGCTGTATTAAATACAGTTCTGTATTTGCCAATTTGAAGATTTTGTTGGGCTATTTCAGTATTAGATATTTCTGATAAATTATTTCCTCCCGACATATTGCCAGCAAGAAATATCCAGTATGATGTATTTGTCGGGACCACATTGCTATTGGGAGTTTTGGCCAGATATAAAGCGCCAGAATAGATTACAACATCATTCTCAGTATATGAATGAGAAGAATCCCAATTGTCTTGAAACATCATGTAGAGATGAGTTATCGGCGGCGGCGGTTCTGGTGTAGGGAAACTTCCGCTACCAGAACTTGATGATATACCTTCCGAAGCCGCAGCACTGCCGATTTGATTTGCATAGGTCAAAAGGCTTGCGGCAAACAAACCAGCATCACCCATAGCATCAAGCAATTGCTGATAGGTCGCCGTGCCATTGACGACTTCCTGAAGAATGTTCTGAAAATTCCCGATATTCTCCAATCCGCCCATTTGTTGTTCAAGAATTTTCAAACCCTGCATAATATTGCTAAGGTTCATGATTCCTGACATGGAAGGTTGCAACAATTGAAAAGGAATTGCTTCTATCGATTCCTTGAGTTGCTTAATTGCATTGGGAGCCGGGGGGATAGCTCCACTCTGATTTGCTTTGGAAATAATATAATCAATTAATTTCATGCAAGCGCCGTACAATTAGAACTGCCATCAGGGCCTTCACTTGATCCATAAGAACCGCATGAATCAGAAAGTCCCTGATACTTAGCTGGTTTTTTTTCGGGACCGCCGCTATCACCAGCCCATTGAATTACACTCTGATCTTTGTATTCTTGTGCAACTCCATTCTGATCCCCGAATTTTGGTTGCTGCTTGCCGTTGTTTTCCTGTTTTTTGGCGGGGCGAGGGATATCGGAATCGAATTTTGGTTGACCATCGACTTCTGATTGTCCTGCCGAAGGAAGAGAACCGATCACAATTAAATCTTGGCCGTCACCAGAAAGGGAAATACCAATTACTTTGGTGCCCTCAATATATCCAGTATGAGGCCCACCAATGCCGTTCAAGGAAGCTGATTGGCTACCAACAAGCGTGCGGGACCATGGCAAATCCTCTTCCTTGAGATCGCTTTGATTAATTGTTCCGATATTCCATCTGACCTTCACCTGTCCGGTTTGTGTCGGATCATCCTTGCGATTGACCACTTCACCGATGACCAAACCAAAACTGGAAGGATTGCCTAGAGATTTTTCTGCCATGAGTTATTTATTGGGGATTTGGCAGCGATTTGACTGTACGGCAAAATTATGTTATATCCCCGGTCCTCAAATTTACGGGAATTTTGTCATGATCGAATGGATAACTGATTGGAGATTTATTCTGGCGCTGTATTTGCTGATCGGCGCAATCACCATTCCTTCCGCCAGCGACACTGATTTGTGGAAAGAAGACGAGCAATTTTGGCGCGAACAGGGATACAAATCAATAAAAATGATCCGACTTTTCACGTTCATTGCAATCATTGTGTTCTGGCTCCCTTTCGCAATCATATTCCTTTCAAAAATCTTCACCTTCAAGGAAGAAAAATGAAATCAGCAAAGCAACTCAATATATCGGAAAGCGAACGCAATACATTGCTTCGAATCGTTTCTGTTCTCCATCATCACAAAATCGATAATTTTTGTATGGAGAAATGGATTCATGGCATTGGAGGCATTTCAGACAAGATATCAAAGAAATCCTTTAATTCCGGTAGCGATGAATTGTATGAATTGCTCTTTCCAAAAAGCATCGCACGATTTCTATTGCCCTTCACTGTACAATGTCATGCCAACAAGGCGATCTATAATTTTCTTCACAAAGGAAAGCCCGAATGGCTAGATGCATTACAGAATCCGAATTTGCCTCCCGAATTCATCGAGTCCTTACCTCCGGTGGATATCAAGACATTAAGGCTGTGACAGGTCCGGGTCGAAGTGGTGCAGTTGCTTCGGTCTATGCTTCACATATTCTTGGAGCCGCCTTTATTCCGTTCGGACAAATGATTCCTGAGATCGGACAGTTGCTCATTATTGACACTGCCCGATCAAGTGGCGCAACCTTACGTCGAGCGGCGCGCAAATATTCCAATCACTGTCCGGTTGTTCTTGCTCTATGGGAAGAACCGCCACGAGTAAAATTCTGGTATGAAAAGGAATACATCAATGATCGAAACTGATTGTCCCTTCTTGTCTGCTTCTGAATTGCATATCACGGAACAAGAACGTGAGGCATTGATTCGTGCCTATGTCTTTATGACCACAAATAAAAAATTCCGACATATGATTGATGCAGATAACAGTAATTCCAATGATATTATATTCAACATGTCAAATTGGAATTATAAAACAGATTGTGGAACTGTTTGTTGCATTGGCGGAACCGCCGAGATGCTGATGAATATGCAAGGCAAAAATTTCAGTTTTGATTTAGATGGTTCGAGTGCCTCTCTATACAATCTCTTTTATCCGCCATTCAAATATAATTACAATAAAATAATGATTCCAGAAGCCACTCAGGCTTTGTACAATTTTCTCACAAAGGGCGAGGCTCATTGGAATGAGATTCTAAACAAAACTCATTTATCCTCCTGTCTGGATTAAATTCACTATTTCGGCTAGTTCCCCTTGACAATTCCCCTGAATTACAGTATTATGCTGGAAATTCAGGGGAGTTTTGATATGACCGAAGCTCAGACCTACACGATTCCCGAATATCGTTTCGCAGATTTCAAAAAGAAGCTGGAAAAGCTTAATCGGAAGGCCGTCAAGCTTGGTTGCGACAAGATCGGCTATCAGGTCATCAACAACACCACCATCGATTTTGTCAATCCCGACAATAACAAGACCGTGAATATCCCTGCCTTTGAAATCATCGTCTCTGGTGCGGCTCCGCAAGTCGGTGGATGGACTTTTGGTGCCAAGATTGAAACCCTGTCCGATTCCAAAACCTTTCTGGTTCATTCGGTTCCCGGCGTCACAACCAAGATTCATGATCGGTTCCGGTCGCTTGGCCCCGGCGTGTGTGAACATTGCAATCGAATTCGCGCCCGCCGCGATACCTTTGTGGTGATCAACGAAGAAACCGGCGAGCAAAAGCAGGTTGGTCGTCAGTGTCTCGCGGATTTCACGGGCTTCAACACCCCGGAACGCGCCGCGCTGGCCTACAGCCGGATTGATCTGTTCGATGAGTTCACTGAAAAGGATGATATCGGCCTGCGCAGTAATTTCTTCGGTGATCATCAGGATACCCATTGGATTTTGGCTCTGACCAGTGCCTATATTTCCAAATATGGTTGGGTTCCGCGCTCTGCCCTTTCGGTTGAAGTGGGAAATGATCGCCCGACTTCTGGTCGTGTTGGTGCTCATTTCTGGCGCGCAGGTCGTTCCGCAGAAGAACGTCGTGAAATCAGGGAATTTGAAGAACTGGCTCACGAAGCGAAGCATCAGGAGCGCGCCACGGCGGTTGTGGAGTGGATCAAGACCGAACTGGCCAATAACATCCGTTCTGATTACGATCAGAATCTTGTGGCCCTGACCAGCCTTGATCTGACCACCACAAAGCATCTCGGATTGGTTTGCTCCGCCGTGGCCGCTTATCAAAAGGCGCAGAACCTCAAGGTCGAATATGCCAAGAAAAAGGAAACCGACAAGAATTCAAAGCATATCGGCAAGGTTGGAGAGCGTGTCGTTCTTGATGTCAATGTCACGTTCATGAAACTTATGTCCGGGCATTATGGTGCGGTTACACTGGTGAAATTCCGCGATATCGAGGGCAACGTTTTGTCGTGGTTCGCTTCCGGTGACAAGGAATTCAATGTGGGCGAATCTCTCAAGATCAAGGCCACGGTTAAGAAGCACAGCGAATTCAATGAAATCAAGGAAACCGCGCTTTCCCGAGTGTCTGTTCTTCAAAAGGATTGATTCATGAAACAAGTGATCAAGGTTGATTTTGGTGAACATGATTACATCATCATCGGACCATTTGAGAATATTTCAAGCGCCGAAAATGCCCTCATCAACATTAAGGCAATGTTCAAGTCGGCAATTGGCTTCACAATCATTTCATTATTTGATGGATCACAATATGAACAAAAACGAAAAAGGAATTGATTTCAGCATTCCATTGTTCTTCAAACTGTGGATCGCTTTTGTCTTTTCGGTGGCATTATTCATCATTGGTGTGACCGGCTATCTGATGTATCAGTCGGCCTATCATCCCGAAACCATTGGCGAACATGTGGGCCGTTTTATCAAGGGGATCGAACAGGGAAAAAATATTGACAAGGAAGGTGGACTAAACTAATATCACTGTCCGCTTTGAAAGGGGATTACATGACAGATTATGTGAAAGCCTATCAAGACCCCTCCCATATCTATCATAACGAAGCCATGCGCATTGTCAGTAAATTAAACAATGATGCCTATTTTATGGATGGCGTCATTCGTTGGAATACCAGTGACAATGTACCGCCCGAGGATATTGTGCAATTGGCAATTTTTCTTGGCAAGCCGGTCATATTGCACAAAACTGATATCGCCCGTGCCGAAGACATGCGGCGGTTTCTCAAGACCTATCGAAAAAACCAATCCAAACAACCTACATCCGCCGAGGAATTTTCTGAATTGCGAGCGGCGTTTGGCTCTGGTGTAACCGTGGTCAACATTCTTACCGGAAGACGAATCCGAACATAAAGAGAGGACATATATCATGTCAATCAATGTTTTTCTGATCGATCCGTTCGCTTGCACGATTACCGAAGAAACCATCGAAGGCAAGAATCTGAAGGATTATTACAAGCTGCTTTCACACGAAACCATGCCGGTTGATTGTTTTGATGTTTCCTATGCTTTCTCAGGAGATGTTCTTGCGGACAGTGATTGCCTCTATGTTGATGATGAGGGACTGTTGAAGTCGCCGGAGCGTTTCGTTGGTTTCAATGGCGTTGATGATATCAAATTTGCCGGGAAGGTTCTGGTTGTCGGAACTGACGAGGAAGGCGCGAGTGTTTCAGCGAACACCGATATTGAAAAATTGCGCGCCAATATTCATTTTGCCGGTCGTGATTTGATTCCTACCACAACACCATGGGAGGCTCCGAAATGATCCCGATCAATATGAATGTTGCCACATTTGGAACGGTGCCTTATAGGCGTTCGGTGGCACCCTATTACAAATGCCGCACATGGCAGGAAGCCATGCGCCGCTTTGCTCTTCAGCATGGCAAGGCAATTGCCATCATGGCCAATGACGATGCTCGCATCGTGGAGCGGGACGAAAAGTTGAAATCCGGCGTGCGAATTCATCTGCTACCATCCGCTTCGGTACGTTGGTTCCGGGGATGAAAAACAGTCGTTGGCTTGTTTTCAAACACAACAATGGAACCTTGCGAAAGCTAGGTTCCGTTTTAGCCAAACACCAGCCGGAAGCGTTGGGCAAGGCTCTGCGAAAATGGCCGCATGAACTGGATTCGTCTCAGGTACAAGCCGGGTTAGTGGTTCGGCCCAAGAATCAGACCGGAAATCTCCCCCAAAATCGGCTTGTAAGCTCCCACAATTAACGCTACATTCGTTTCCGCGATCCCCCGGCTAGTAGGGTAGCTCTCCAAAAACAGGCTCCCTACAGCCTTCCCTGTGGAGACAATGGATATGATGAATTTGTTATTGATTCCGCTGGCAATTGGTTTGCTGGCCCTGCTTTTTATTCCTCTCCTGTTTCGAACGGTCGTTTCGACCAATGATGTGCATATCGTACAATCAACTAAGGAAACAGTATCCTATGGTAAAGGCCAAGAAACGGGCAATTCCTATTATGCATGGCCATCATGGTTCCCGATAATCGGAATCAAGACAATCGTTTTGCCGGTTTCAGTGTTCGATATCAAACTCACGGATTATGCAGCCTACGATAAAGATCGTTTGCCATTCATGATCGATATCATTGGCTTCTTTCGAATCAACAATTCCAATGAAGCGGCGGAACGAATTGATTCATTCGATGCTCTTCAAGAACAGTTAAAGGGAATTTTGCAAGGTGCCATTCGTTCAATTCTGGCATCTTCGGAAATCTCCGGCATTCTTGAGGGTCGTGCCGAATTCGGCCAGAAATTCACTCAGGAAGTCGAGGCTCAATTGCGTGAATGGGGAGTTGTTCCTGTCAAGAATATAGAACTGATGGATATTCGAGATATGAATGGTTCCAAGGTCATTGCTGATATTATGGCAATGAAGAAATCCGAGGTCGAATCAAAATCTCGAATGGAAATTGCACGTAATATGCAGAATGCCGAAACCGCCGAGATCGAGGCCAAGCAAACTGTGCAGTTGCGTGATCAAGAAGCCAAGCAATTAGTTAACGTTCGAACAGCAGAGCAAGAACAGGCAACCTTTGTTGCTCGTGAAAAGGCCGCACAGAATGTTGCTGACGAGAAACGGATTACCACTGAAAAGAGCATGGAAATCCAGCGTGTCAATGATGTTCGCGCCGCCGAGATCAAGAAAGAGGTCGAGGTCGTCAACGCCGAACAGATGAAGCAAGTCAGTATCGTGGAAGCCGAGGGCACCAAGCAACAGACCGTGCTTATTGCCGAAGGCACTCTTGAAGCCACCAAACGCGAAGCCGAAGGCATTCAGGTTGTCGGTAACGCCAAGGCCGATGCTGAAAAGGCCATGCAAATGGCTCCGGTATTTGCACAGATCGAACTGGCCAAAGAAATCGGCGCAAACGATGGCTATCAGAAATATCTTGTCACAATCCGCACTGTGGAGAAGGACGAGAAGGTTGGCGTGGAACAGGCATCCGCACTCAAGGAAGCCGAAATCAAGATCATTGCAAATTCAGGCAATGCGGTTTCGGGCCTGAATAACGTGATGGATGTGTTCACAACAACCAATGGCGGTACTCAATTGGGTGCAGCCGTGGAAGCCTTTGCCGCAACCGAAATTGGTGGCAAGATCATGAGTCAATTGACAGGCAATGGAAAGGTCGCATAATAATTGACCTTATTAGGGGAGGGCTTCGGCCCTCTTCTTTTCATAGAAGGGGAAATATTACATGTTTGAGATTGGTCAACAGGTTGTTTGTATCAATGATGATTGGACAAAGATTCCCATTTCCTTATTAAAAATTGAGGGAAGTTTGCCTTTCAAAAATCAGATTTTGACAATCAAAGATATCAAAAAATTTCCCAAGCATAATGATGCCCTAGGTCTTTCATTCAATGAAATATATGTTTCTTGGAAAAGCGTATATAGTGGCGAAGGTTTTTGGAATGCCACTCATTTTCGTCCTGTCAAGAAAACTGATATAAGTATCTTTACCGAAATGCTTAATAAGGTGAACGATGGCCAACATCTGGTATCTGTCTGATCCCCATCTATTCCATAAGAACATCATTAAATTCACGGATGATAATGGAAAGATCATTCGTGAATTTAGAACCTTACAAGAGCACAACGAAAAGATTCTTTCTTGTCATAACGAAGTCGTCAAACCGGGCGATAAGGTCTATTGGCTAGGAGATATTACCTTCGATTATGGTCCCGAGTTCGAAGCCTTCTTTCCTCGTTTTCATGGAAAAAAGCGACTCATCATTGGTAATCATGATATCATCAAGGGAACCAATCTTCTCAAACATTTTCAGAAGGCTCAAATCTGGCGCATCTTCAAGGAACATAATTTCTTAATCACACACATTCCGGCGCATCCTGATTATCTTCGAAAGGTCAAATTCAACGTTCATGGCCATCTACATCAGCGCGTGGTGATGAATGGAAATGTGCCGGATTGGCGCTATATCAGCGTTTGTCTGGAACATACTAAATATTATCCGGTGCATCTTGATGAAATTCTAGCTCGAATCAAAAAGGCAGCATGATATGCCAAACAACAGCGAAAATGATCGTGTCGAAAGATTTGATTGCGAATGTGGGGATTACGATCACTGCTTTCGAGTCAGTGTTTATGAATTTGATCAAATTGAATTTATACTGGAAAGCCGCCTGCCGAATTATAAGAAATGGTATCAGCGCATTGGCACCGCGATCAAATACATCTTCCATACAGACGAAACAGCCTACGATACGGTTCTTTTATCTTCCGAGGATGTAAATCGCCTTGGTCGTCTCGTTCATCATTATCGTAAACTATATTATGAAATGCAAGAGGCTTCTAAAAAAGAAGCCTCTTGAAACAATTCTTACTTTGCTGTTTTGCTTAATACATCGTCAAGATTAATTCCGACCAGAGCCGCGATCTTACGAAGAATTTCCATCTTGTCTTCTATTTCACAATCCGGTTCATTATTTCTTTCATCGTAAATTTTAGCCCTACGTAGCAATTCCTTCATTTCCATCACTTCTTTCTTGAGAGAATCAAATTCCTCTTTAGAAATTTGTGGTTGTGGCAGAACTACAGGAGAATTGACTACTGTATCATACCACTTACGATTGCCAAAATTGTCTTTATAATAATCTCCAATCATACTTACTACGCACATTTATCTATCAATGCTCCTATTATTATTCCGACGCCTCCGGGTCGGGCGGGGTGGGGAGAGGCATCCAGTGGGTGATCATGGCGTGAACCTAATCAAATCCCAACCATCATTAACATTTCCTGTATAGATTGGGTTAGTTTTGTTAAAATTCGTAATACCAAAACCTCCTGTTCCCATATGATTATTAGTTATTGAAACATTCGTGATCGGGTAGTTATTGAACTGTCCATCAACATAGATGGTATAACCACCACCCACGAGAAGATTGTCAGTAACCACAACATTATCAATTGCTCCGGCCCAATTGTCGATCATGATCGCTGAGGTTTGATCATGATCATTGATGATCGTATTGTGTTCGATCCAGACATTGCTCTGTCCACCATCCATTTGAATGCCATCATAGTGTGGTGAACCAGATGCCTTGAGATCATGAATATAATTGTGTTTGATGATCGTATTGCTACCCACACCAAAGGCATTTTCGACATTGAAGATGTTGTTATAGAGAAACGATCCAGAACCATTGATTGCAATGGAACCTTCATTACCAAAACCAACCCCATCGATTGTACAGTGCTCAACGATGATATCAGGTGCACGACAATCAACGATATAGAAATTCGGAGAAACGATTCTACAATTGCGTAGAATTACCCCACGGCCCCGAATGGATATCATCCCCTTAATATCGAGATTTTCCACAACAGCGCCGTCAGTTGAAATTACCATATTTCCTTCATATGGCTTCAATACTCCGGTTGCTCCGGTATTTTTTTCATTGGGCCAATCAATTATCGGTAGAGGAATTGGAGTGGTATTTGAGACAGGAGTTGTTGTTTGTGTTTCTTCATAGCTTTCAAGCACGACATCAACCCAATAATTTGTTTTGTTGTATGATGCAATCGGAAATTTCAAATTATCTCCATAAGAATAAAGACCATTGTCACCAGACAAATCAAATGCCTTATTTCCTTCAAAACTAAAATTGCTCGTTCCAAAATAACGACCATTTGACAAGAAGGATGCCACATAAGTCTTATCTGTTGTGACAGGAATCGCATTAGGGAGAGGAACAGTAATCCATCCCGAGGCGTTCTCCACTTTGGAAACTACCTGCACAATTGGAGTAGTTGGAATTATCTGATTGCTGAAATCCCAAAGAGCAACGGTATGTGGAGCCTTATCAAGATTGCTCTTATAAAATTTAATGGCGGTGATGTTACCATTGAACTTAGGCCGAAAACGAATTCCAAGGTTGACCTTGCTCGAATCTGCATCAGGATTTGATATAGGAAATAGTTCTGGAAAAATTGAGTAGTAATTGAGAACTGGTTCGGGGATAGGATCAGGTTCCGGTTCAGTTGGAACAATAATCTTTTCATCAAGAAAGCCAGAAAATTCCTTACCATCTTCGGTCTTTACTGTTATTTCAATCTTAGACATATAATCTCCATTTTATTTGAATTTTGGATGTGTGATTGCCGCCATAATCATATCCATGGCGATAGTTCTATTTGTATGTTGCGATCTTCCACTATTTACAATCGCAACAATTCCACTTGGCTCATGAGTCACTTTGACTCCATTGTCTGTGCCAACATGTTGCCCGCCCAATGGTCTATTGGGATAGACTTCTATCTTACAATCTTTCATTACATCATCTAGAGTCATTGATTTAAACCTAGGTTTCCTTTAGTTCCGCGCACAGTGGTCATACCCTGCATACGCTGTTGGGTAAGCAACACAGTATGTCGCACTTCGGTTGCGAGCATCGGTCCCGAAATCCTATCAGGAACCGCCGTATCCATGATTCCTACTGGTGCAATCGTGTTTATCACAAAACCGGAACCTACAGTTAGATCAGTATTCAAAGACACCTGAATAGTAGCTGATTGAGAATCAAATTGTCCAGCTATTTTTTTACGTTGATTTAAAAAATTTGCAATGAATGTCGGTGGTCTAAGCATGTTATATGGAATGTTCAAATAGGTTGCGGCATCCTTGGTTTGTCCTTTTTGGAACTGATTAGAAAAGAGATCAAAGATATTTGTTGCTTGTTTCTCATTGAGAATATTATCAGTAGCCGAGGCACGAGATTCTTCGCGCATCGCAAGAATGATAAATGGTTGAATGGCCACATCATTCAAAAAATCCAAACCCATTGGTCTTTGATAGAAAGTGGGTCCATTACCTGCCATGGCCTGTTTCATCAAATTTTCCAATGTATCAATCACCATGTTGGTTTGATTTTCAAAAAAGACATATGCCGATGAAACATCTTTGATTGATGCTGCCCGAGACAAAACTGATCGAATAGCCTTATGAATATTCACGCCATTTACATTATATGGCATGTCTTTGTTACCAACTAATCCTTTGGATGGTGCATTGATAATGAGTTTCTTTGCAGGTTTAAGAATATTTTCGATAAGATCATTTGCAACCTGTGTCGCAGGAACTTCTTTGTATGCTTTCTGTACTTTTGGCTGATTCGTCATATGTGGCGAATAACCAGTTATTGTATATTCGGCAGTTCTTTGATTTTGTAATGTGCGGCCCTTCTCCACTTCCATGATACGAAAAGTGCCCTTATATGGCTTTTGTCCCGGTTGTGAAAATGAAATGGTCAGGTTGTTTGTACCATCAAGACCAAGATTCTGGTTCAACATATCCGTGTTGTCTTTGATCTTGGCAACAATAGAAATGTATGGAGTTTTGATGTTTTCATAGATAGAGAAATTCATCACTCTGGCTCTGATATCAACAGAACCAGCCGCACCAGACATTGTAAAATCTTGAAGGATTACGTCGCCGGGAGAAAAACTCATCTTTTATTAAGACCAATCATATGGTTGATAATCTTACCAAAAATACCAAAATTTTTCTCATTTGACTTGGCGATTTTCTGTTTATAGGTTTGCTTCATCGTAGTTTTTAACGATGATTTCTTTCTTGGTTGTCGTTTTGCTTCGATGATGAAATCCTTGAAGGACAACATTTAACCCAACTCCAATTCAATCGCGATCTTTTCCCACAATTCATCAGAAATAGAATCCAAATCTTCTCTAGTAAGCTGAATATCATCCCATCCTTGTTGGGCCTGTTTTATTTTTCTTTTCAGGTTTACAGGAAGGTCTTCCCATAGACCTTTGTCTTGTAAGCTGGAAACCGCCATTCCAATAAACATACATGGAATATTATATGGCAATTGAAATTTATATTCTCTACTCATTCAATTTTTTCTCCAGACTATTTTCAACATCCAAAGTATATTTCGAATCGATTAGTTTGATAAATTTCTTCTGTTCATTCAAAGACTCTTCATAATCCCATGCATAAACTGGAGACCAATAAACCTGTTCAGCAATCGAAACATTGTTTGCCACAATATACATTGATGTAACATTGGCTGTAGCATTGGACGAATTGCCATAGAGAAATTCCAAATGATTATTTCCTATCGTGGTGTTGCCAAAAACATGCTGCACTGTTACTTGACTAGAATTTGAAAATACGATTACAGAATTTGATTGAATAGTATTAGAAGAAGTCTTCAACGAAACCGTTTCATCAATTTCAAAATCATTTGTAGAATTTTCCACAAAGAAAGTAACAATTCGATTAGTATTAATTGTCCAATCTTCTCGCCGCCTACGATATTTGATGATGCGAGTTCCTTCCCCATAAATTGCTTCATAATATTTCTTTAATGGTTCTGGAAGAGTATCGCGATAAAACTCCACACTGATATCTGTTTCTGCGTCACCAGACCAATTGAGTTCCCAAAACAAAATCTTTTGTTTGGCATTCTCCATCGATCCATATTTTTTAATAATATATTTCATAAAAACATCATCAATCAATGGAAATGAATAATAGGGATCGATAGTTTTATTGGAGAGATAAACCATCCATGAATAATAGGGATTATCATAATAAAGATTCGCGATAGTGTCGGCTCTATGATGGCTCTTCAATTCATATGGATGATAGGCATAGAGATTGTTCTGCACATTGTTTGCAACAACCACTCGTCTAGAGATATCAATACAAATTGTGTTGCTATAAACAATTCGAGGAAATTTATCAAAATATGATGACATTAAAATTGTCCCTTCAACCAATATTCCAATTCCATGAAATCTAGACGAACTTCAATGGATTCTGGAGCCGAAGTCGTTCCGAAAAAGGATGGAATGCCTTGGGGAGTGTAATTAAACGAAGCATTAACCAGAACTGATTTTTTCATTCTAAATGTCTGTAAGCTCAAGTCTCGGGATTCCTCTCCCAAATATTTAAATTCAGGCTCCCATATCGATGGCCATTTGAAAAACATCGATCCGATACCAGCCAAGCTTGGTGCCATGGAATTATTGATTATTTGAATAATGGTACGCAATCTTTCGGATTCACTGGCCGAATTAGGAGATAATCGCCAAACAAACGATCTTTCTTTATATGTCGGGCCTTTCATCATAACGGTCATGAAATCATTCACTGAATATCCAGCACCAGCCAAAGCACCATGACCAGCAGCACCAGCCTGTTTTGCGGCAATAGCACCCACTGTTGTCATAACACTTTCTGTATTGACATTGGCTTGCTGCATAAGATGATTTAGAGTTTCATTGATATTATTATCGTTGATCTGCGATGCGGCACCTAACATCATTCCACCAGCACCAGCAATTCCCAGATTCTCCACTTGATATTGAATACGATGGTTATCAATCATCGTAGCCGGAAGAGGAAGAATAAAAGAAGCCTCATTGTTCAATGTGCCGACTTCGGTCCAACTTACTCTATGATATTTTCCAATTTTGAAAAACATATAGTAATTCATATTATCACTTGGAAATTGGAGAGCCTGTCCATTGATTCTTGGCCGTGCCGGTCGATCAATTTTATCGGCAGGATTTGCATCTCCCTGAGACAAATCCCCATGAGTAACTGTAGGTTTCTGTGTGTTGACTTCATCAGAAACCGATTGTCCCGTGATAACATTTGGTGGAATCGACATCTAAAACCTTTTGTTGCGCCTTAAATATATTTATGACCAAATACCATCAGGGTTTCTACAAACCGAAAAATCCAGCCAAATATGCTGGTGATCCAAACAACATCGTCTATAGATCGAGTTGGGAACTGAAATTCTTTAGATTCTGCGATCTAAATCCCAATGTAATTTTTTGGGCAAGCGAAGAAATGGCCGTGCCATATAATGACAAGGCAACAGGAAAATTGCGAAGATATTTTCCTGATTTTTTAATCAAAATCAAAACCAAGAATGGTGAAATTCAAACTTGGATGATTGAGATCAAGCCTCTGGCACAAACCATGGCACCAGTAAGAGGCAATAAAAAAAACAAGACCTATTTACGAGAGGTCAAGACCTTTGTAACAAACATATCAAAATGGGAAGCGGCGCGACGATTCTGTGAATTGAACAATATGAAGTTTCAAATACTCACAGAAAAAGAGCTAGGAACTTTTTAGGTTCCTAGCTCTTGTTTTCAACTGGCCTGCGGCTTTCCATCCAACGGCCCGAGGGTGCAAGTCCCTCCATCTCCACCTAGTAGCCCCTTCCAGCAGCGTCTACCGGCTCCCTTGGAAGCGGGTATGGGATTTGCACCCATGATCTTCACGTTATGAGCGTGACGAGATAACTACTTCTCTAACCCGCATTAATTCTATTTATCAAAAAGCTGCCATATGGTCAAGCGGAACACGATAGGCTATCGCTCTTTTATTATAAATCGTTTCAACCCATCTCTGTTTTCGTGATGATGGATTCAACACATAAACCTTATTGCCAACTACACGACTAACGATGGCAACATGCCCGCCGCGTTTGCCGCGAGAATAGACTGCGACCGCACCGGGAACTGGTCGGGAAGCACGGCCCCACTTCAAGAATGACTTCGCCATTCTAGAGCCGGTTCCTTTAATGCCCCGCCGAGCAAGTTCGGCATTGACATTTCTTGCACAGACAAGCCTACCACGAATGAATTTACCGGCTTTCTGGATTTGTTGTTTTGGCCATTCAAAGAAATTTTCAACATGAGCGGTAGGTTGTTTCTTGTGTTTTGCTTTTGCTTCGACTTGGGAAATAAGTGGAAGCGAAAACAAAACCAATAGGACAAGATATCGCATTACAAATCCTTCCAATTTGTTACGAGAAAGGATTTTTTACAACGGAAATAAGGCGAGAAAAAGGGCGAGATTTCTCCCGCCCTCTTGGTTTAATAATTTTTACGTGATGAAATCACATAATAGCGTACTTGTTAAATCCATCCTTGGTGGTTCCCTTGACCACCACATTAACACCACGCTTGCGGGCCTTGGCCAGAAGAGAGGTCACGCTATTCTCTCCGGCAAAACCACAACGATGAGTGATTTGTGCAATGCTCATCGGAGTCTTGGTAAGAAGAGCAAACATCTTTTCAGACTTTGAATTGTATTGAGCCATATTTCTAACTAATCTCCATTAGTAATTAACAACCATTTTATTTAGACGCATTACGACGCACCAATCAACAAAAATCGTCCCTTTTTTGAAAAAATTTTCAATCCGATGGAGCGAACCGATGCACCTTCAATGAAATCCATTGATTGTAATAATCATCCCGAAGAATGGCATCACAAGCAAATTGTTCTTTGGCTTCATAATAATTGCATTCGGATTTTGTAGTACACAAACGAATAATTTCTCGTCTAAAGTTCTCCGGTCCATGTATTTCAACATCTTCAATCAGATATTTGTTCGAACCGAAATAAGTAAGCCAATCAGAAGTAATTTTTGTTCGGCGCTTACGAGAACTATTTTTGATTTTTTTGGAACGAGAAAATTGGAATAGTTTTTTTCCAATATATTTCTTGCCGGTCAGTAGGTTTTCGATTCGATAAACGAAACCTACATAATCTTCGGCCATATCTGGATTGAATGGCTTGCCCCTATAAAACCATTCACTCATCTTCGAAATCCAAATCTTCCTCATCATCATAATCCTCCAATGGAGAACCACAACACGGGCAGAATTGGATTTCGTCGTCAGTAATGCATATAATTTCAAACCGAGCAGGACACTCGTTACACTTAATTACTTTCATATTTCTCCCCAATGAGGATTTCATTGATTATATAGGAGAAATAAAAAGTTGGAGCGGGCGAAGAATTTCGAAATCTCGACCTTCTGATTGGAAGTCAGATGCTCTGCCTCTGAGCTACACCCGCATTAATTCAATGTAATATTTTGTTCTACAGCTTCGGGAGGTCCATATTTTTTCCATTCGGCCTTGCTGATTCCTTCAATCACAATCGTATTATTACTAATGACTAAAGTTAATGTATTCGGTGCATGATCGTCAATATCATCATCCATTATTGCAATGACATCTTCATTGGGAGATAATTTGTCATTAGTCATACAATGAAGAACAGCGCCAGCCAAACTCGAAATAGTTGATTCGATATCAGAAAATTGTCTTTCTTCACCAGCATATTTTATGGTGTATGTGCGCTGTTCCATTGGGTTTCCTTTTTATATGGAGTTCTCGACAGGAATCGAACCTGTATATACGGTGTTGCAGACCGCTGCGTAACCATTCCGCCACGAGAACACGATTGGTTTTGGGAGCAGGACTCGAACCTACATTCACGCAGTCAAAGTGCGTTGTCCTACCAATTAGACGATCCCAAAATAAGAATCACACTAACGAAGGTTCGAATCACTGTCAAGCCGGTTCCGCTTCCTCTTTATTTTCCCGGAATGTGATCGGACATGCTCCCGAACTACAATCAATATGTTCTAATCCAATATCCTCTTCAATCTCTTCACGAACATTACGCGCAATCTCTTCATATTTTGCTTTTGAAATTGCTTCCTCTGGTTGATATTCGAAACTAACCATATCAGCCTGTGGCATCACCGAACAACAACGAATCGTTCTCTGATATCGCTTGAACATCTCAGCAAAGTTTTTGATATCGATTCTGTTAGGATCATACTTCAAAGTATAACTGATCTGATTTCCTTTCTTATCACCAATCCAATATTGTTCGCCCAACTGCAACCATTTATATTGTTCTTCTGGTGTAGCTTGTCCTGCCGTTACAAGCTTGTCTTCAAGACCAAGTGTCGAAATAACCGGAGCAGTAGGAAAGCCAATAATGGTTGTTCCCTCATAAGTCTTGAGTTCCTTGGTAGGATACCCATTGTTTTTATAGACCGCAACCAATGGATCATCCGAGCGGAACTGCACCCACCGCAAATAGAATTCCATACTGGCAAGATGCCATCCTTCGGTTAGACCAAACAATTTCGAAGTCGTTCCGGCTGGTTTGATCGTAGTCATTGTGTGTGGAACATTCATGCCAAGTTTCTTGGCATAATTTTCTGCCTCTTCCATAACTGCATGATTAAATTTATTCAAGACAGTCCAAAAGGCCGCAGCACGCAATTTTGTATTGTTTTCCGTTCTATCACTGACAAGGAAATTCAGTAGATCATTTTGGTTTGTGTCCTGTAAAGCCTCATCCCATGCATCAAAATCAGGATTGATAAGATCACGAAAACCAACGCCAAAAAATTTCCATGCAAATTCATGAATACCTGTAATACCAACACCAATACGATTGGTTCTCTTTACCTCAACACTATAAAGAGAATCCATTTGATTGACTCGAATGAGAGCACGAGTAGCTGTTCTAAAAGCGTTCTCTGCATCCTCAAGTGTTTCACAATGAAATGGAACCACATCAGCGATAACACACTGATACGTGAGTACATTTCCAAAGACACCCATATTTTTCTTAGGCTCTGTAAAACAGAAAGTGTCATGAAGACCATCCATATATTCAATTGATTTAATCTTCGCATATTTCACAACATGGTTTAAGTCAAGTTCATAATCCGTCTTGACTCGAAAACCATTAATCAAAGATGCTTCGCTCGCAGGAATATAGACTAACCACAAAGGATTTTTTCTTTCGCCAAAATTATTCACATCTCCAACATCAGCCACTTTACGAATTGATGCGAAAGAAATACCAACTCGTCGCAAAAGCAATTGTAAATCTCTAGCACGATTTTCTTCAGACATCGAAATACTAAGACCACCAATTCCTTTATGATAACAACCATCCGTATCCAACCAACCACGAATGAAGTTCAAGGTGGATTCTCGATCTAACCCAAATACCCAATCAGGAAGACGTTCTTCCTTTAAAGAATCCAACTTATCGACATCCAAATGAGAAACAGTAACCACGATTGCAGAATTCTTTTTTTCAGCCCCCCTAGTACCAGAAACAGGTAGATCGTGCTTTCCTTTATACAAAGCAATTGTATATCGATTATTATCAGAATCAGTTCTCTTTTCAATCGAACCATCACCCAAAAATACACCATAGGTATATGCTTCCGATTCTACTCTACCGATGATATCATTGGGAACTCTGAAATTCGGCAACAAATCACCAACTGTTAATTCACGAGCTTCACACTGACGCCAATTAACATTGGTTCTATGCTTCTTAATGGAGAATTTGTGATATGGAGTGCAATTAAGCTTTGAACCATCGGAAAATTCAATTGTCATTAATTGCTGATTAATTCCAGTTTTGAACGGACTAACCGAAGACCACTCTTCTCCATTGAAGATTTCAATTTTTTTACCAACAAGCTCAGAAATTTTTGAATAACCATCACGATGCAAAATTCGAGTATCACCATCAACACAAAACCCACCAAGAACCGTAAGTGATATTTCACTGCACGGATTAACAATCATATTATATTTCTTGCGTTTGGCTCTCTTGGAAAGTCGCTTCAAGAACAATTCAGTCTCTTCTCTGATCTGATATTTTTTACTTCCAACATAAGAAGCATTATTTAATTCTTCCCATCCATCATCATTGCGAACGAGTTTATCAACGTTGATAATTCCCGGTTCACCAGTGCCATCACCATAGCTACACGCAATGAGTTCTTTCCAAACCTTACGAGCATGTTTGGCCAATGGATCATTGAATTTTTCTTCATTGCGCTTGATATCAAGAAGCTTCCAAAATTCCTCATCAACAGTCACGGAATTATTTGATGACCAAAGAAAACCATAAACCGAATTATCATTACGATAGGCAATAATTTCATCAACAGTCTTGTCTTGAAATTCAATAGGTCGCTTTACACGAATGAAGTCAACAATATCAGCATCTTTCCAAAATTTAGTAGACATACGAGCAGCACGACGAGCACCACCAACAAGAACGCACTCAGCAAAATAATGATCAATATACATCGCCTGTTTCCATGGCGGAATGCCCGATCCCTTCAAGGAAGATGCCTTTATCAAAGCATTCATCAACGGCACCGGACCAGAGGAAGGTCTTCCCTGCATTCCGGCAATAGGAGCACCCCGTGGCCGCACATCCGAGAAATCAAGAATCAACATCTTGTCTTTATGAATTTTTTCAAATGCTGCAACTTCCCAAACTTCAAGTGCCTGTGCCCATCCTTCGCGAGAATCCGGCACCTTGAACCACATCACATTTTTTGAATCAGGACCATATTTGTGAAGTGCATCCCGGACACTTTCATGCGCAGAATAATCAAAATCAGGATGTTTCTCGGAAATAACAACGCGCAGACTTGGGGCATTGTCCCAATCGACAAGAATCATATCATCGTCATAACTGCGACCAACACCACTACCATTCAACAACAAATAGAATAATGTGAATGACGATGCCGATGTTGAACAGTTTGTAAAAACTTCTTGATTTCTATTTGGTTGTGTTTCATCACCATGTTGAAGATGACGACCAGACATAAGAATTGATCCCTGTGCAATATGCCGCGCCAAGGATTCATATTCTCCGAGTTGATCTTTCTTTGGAGCCAACAGGGAATTACCAATGGCAACACGATGTGCCACATCTTCCCAAGATTCCCAATCACCATTTTCCTTTTTTCTTAGAACGGTTCGCTCTGCAACTGCCTGCCCCATACCTTTATGAATTTTACGAACAACAAAAGACGAGGGAAGACTATGCGGCAACACGATTTGCGCTCCTATAAAACAGATATGGGGAAAATTTGATTGGTATTCTATTTAGAACAAGAACACCACTAATGGCAAGAAGAAAATTTAAATTTTTTTGTAGCTGTAGAGTGCTATTTCTGCCGCCAAACCAGAATAAATATTGTTTTTGATTATGAACCAAACATTATAACTCGCCTCTCCAATATCTTCCCCCCTCTCTATTCTAGAATTAATCATTTCATTGATGTCTTTTTCACGAATGGTAGAAGGCCAGATACAAATCGGGAATTTTTTATCGATAGCCTTTTGCATTTTTTTGATTGTGTGTTTGGAACGAGGTTCATTGTCATACACCACAACAAATTGATCTTTGGGAAGATTCATGTTTACAAGTTCCATGGTAATATCACCCCCACAACATGCAATTGCATTGGGAATGAACATGGCATCAAACGGCCCTTCAAATACAAAAATTTGACGACCTTTACGGAGCCGGTCCCGGCCCCAAATAAGCGGCTCCTGATCGTTTATTTTGACTGAGAGGTATTTCACCCCTTCCCCTGAAATTAAGCGACCCTGAAAGCCCGTAATGGCTCCTGATGGGCTTTTAAGAGGGACCATTAGCCGCCCTTCATCCCGAGGCGGTATTTTGAACCGATCCGGTTCCAATTTCGCGGCCCATGTATGGAACTTTTCAATCCAAAACAATTCTTCCAATGGCAAATTCCGCTTTTGTGCATATAACAACGCCGGATGATCCGCAGACAAATCCTCAATGGGAACCAGACCTTTTTGGACAACTGATTGTTTTTTCTTTTTGGGTTTATAGATCGGTTCTGGTTGTTCTGTAAATTGCTGTTTATCACGATAGCGCGCCAAACGCATTTCTTGCCAAAGACCATCATCTATTTTTTTGATAAAATTGGAAGCCGACATTCCAATGCCACAACGATGACAGATGAAATTCAGATTTGATCCTTTGGCATAGATATATCCCCGCGCCTTTCGAGTATGGCGCTTCGAGTCGCCGCAGAACGGACAACTCATATTATAGAGATGTGGACCTTTTTTCTTGAAGTTCCTCAGACGAGAGGAAAGGAGGGTAACGAAATGCTCTTCAACATACATACAAATTCGATTATCAACTAATCAACCGAATGTCCATCTAAAAAAAATAAATGATACAGGTGCCACGACAATGAAAGAAAACATTGCTGCCTTTATATGGCATGACAATCTATTCTTTTTTGAAGAAAGTTCCATTACTGTCTCCATATATTGCGAAACACTTCAAACAGACCATAGGTAGCCATGATCGTTCCAGAAATCCACGTTGCCCAAACACGAATGGTTCCCCAAAACCATTTGATTCTTTCTTCGCTTTCAAGTAAACGCCTGATCTTGCGCCGTTCTTCCCGAGAAAAGGGCCGAAGATCATCGCTATCGTTTTCTTCTTTCTTTACGGCCATTTTCGTTTCCTAAGTAAACCCTTCGTAGTGTATCCATAATAATTTTCTTCTTATTTCTTTTATGAACACCCGGTTCGCCTTGAGGACCGATGCCAATTCCTTCAATTCCACCACCACCGACACTATTGGCTGGAACACCGCCTTCACCATCTTCATAAATTTTCTTCATATCTTCCTCAAAAATTCGATTATGTTTTTATCCATGGTGATTTTGTCGGTATATAATAAATTTCTTTTTTCAATATTTCTTACTTCATCAGGCCAAATATCAAGATAAACCATGAACGGTTTGACAAAATAAAGTTGTTTACTCAATCTCAAAAACACCAAACGAGAAAGAACGAATGGACCAAATACATTATTCAATATAACAATATGATTAAGTACCAAACGAAGTGTGTGTTCTTTTAGTTCACCAGTGCTTTCATAACGAGTACATGCTTTCTTGACATATTTTAATCGTTTGATATCTTCCAAAAATTCTTTAACATCGTAACAGGATGGATTATTGTAATATCTGGCCGCATACAATATCCAATTTTTATCATCAATAATTTCTGGATCGATCATTAGAATGTTGAACCGACGATCCTTATCCACGAATTATTAGCAACACAAACATAAAGATTGTTTGAATCCCAAACAATCTGTCCCTGAATTCCTTCAGAAGACGAATTAGCAGGTGTGGACGAAGATCGAATTATTAGATTTGCTGTAGAGATTGCATTATTTCCTTTTGAAACAAAAGGAGTGTTTGCATTCGAGAAGAGAGTTGAAACCGTAAAAAGAACGTTGTTTGTTGAATTATTAACAATACCGATACCGACGATCTTTTCAGTACCGTCCAATGAGGTAATGACCGCCGAATTTGAAAGTTTTCGTGGTTTAGCAGTCATTACCCATTTCCTTTATTACGGAAGAGTTTCTGGAGAAGCTCCGGTAAGTGAATTCATGGCGACAAGAGTTTCATAATGAACGCGACCTGCACGACCGCCAAGTTTCACAGTAAAGCTTGCGCCAGACCCACCAGAGATTGTTGCAACAGAAACATTACCGTTAGTTCCGTTTGCGGTAGTAATCGTGACAGTGGCATCGTTTGCCGTAGAGAAACCACGACCGGCTGATTCCAGAGCAATGGAAGTAATTTTACCATTCGCATCAGTAACGACAGTACCATGCGCATTCACAACACCATTGGAAACCAATACAGTTTCGCCATTGGCATATCCAGCACCGCCACCAATTGTAAAGGTAGCAACAGCATTTGCTGGATAGGTGACGGTGCTTGCATTTGTAAACCCACCACCACGTTCTGTGAAAGTAACTGAGGTAATTGCGCCAGAACCATTTGTGGTCACGACCAATGTCGCCGCATCAGTTCCACCAGAAATACTACCTGTTGCGAGATTACCATAACCAGTTCCACCATTGGCAACGATCACCGAATCAACAGAACCAGTTCCTTGTCGAACAAGATGCCAGCCCGGATGTGGAATCTTCTTATTAGCGCTTGTTTCAGCAACATTCGCGCCAAATAAACCAATTGCTTGGCCTTCGCGAATGGCATCAACAGTCGTATTGTTAAACAATGGTCCTGTTCCAACCGAAACAGTAGCATTTGCTTGCGACTCGACCACCTTGTATTTGGGAGCACTATTCGCTTCGTTTGTATTTTTCCAGAGTGGCATTGAAAGTTCCTTCCCGGTTTCTCTTTGTATTTAGGTTATTTTTAGTTGTTTGGCTGGATTGTTGAGAGCACCATAGGCCGCTCTTTTATATTCCGCCATTTTCTGACGATGAAACTCAGCTTTCTTCATGTCACCTTGCTTGACATACATTTGAAAGCGATTGGCGTGTTGCTTTAGCCAATAACCAGCACGACCAAATTTATCTCCAAAAACATCTTCCTCAAGATCGCTTTCTTTGATTCTATTCAATTGATCCTGCTGTTTGGTTTTCATCACTGCAAGTTCTTTTGCGGCCTTTTTCTTTTCAAAAGCAAGTTGTGCCTGATCTTTTTGTTTTTTCAGTTGTTGTTTTTGTTGATCAATTTTTTGACTTGTTGCACTAACCAACTCATTAATGCTGGCATCATTTCCCAAATTTTTTTCAGGAGTGTTTTCAAAATTTCCATGCCCCCCTCTTAAAGTTCTATGAATTACATCAAGTTTTTCTGACATCTCTCAGCACCTTTTTAATTTTGGTCAAAAGTTCCGATTCCGAAACCTTTCGCTTTTTATCGTTATGTTCTTTTTCCAAAACCAAACGGAGGCGATTGTAAATAATCGAATCCGAAAAAACGATATCTAACAGTTCATCAAGAACATCGGATACATATTCTCTCAAGAAAGCATTTTGATTTGCTTTCTTGGGATCAGACATAACTTGACGATAATATGTTATCTTTCCCTCGTCCTTGCCCAAACCATGCAAAATTAAATAATCGATTTTGGCAATCGAGCGATCTTCATCTAAATTTTCCATTGATTATTTAGGAATATAAAACAATGTGTCTGCGACATTCGTATCGTATTCCACATATCCTAGAGTTTCCAATATGGTTTTAGATTCTTCAAATCTACGACCTCGTTCAACTGAAATGATTGGTTTGCACCTTTTGATAGTTTCGATAGCTCCAGCCAACACCGAAGGTTCGAAATCTTCAACATCCAATTGAATTGCATCACAATGTTCCAGATTCAAACTATCAACGGTCATCACTTGAACTTGTAGAGAGGCATTGTCTTGCTTCTTATAATCCACCTTATGCATTCCAACATTTGTTGTGTTGTTCAAACCATTCAACCAAATCGTTCCTGCCTTTTCGCCCAAAGCAGCATTGAATTTGATTATATTTGCCTTCTGACAATTATGATTGAGACAAAAGAAATTCTTTGGATCGGGTTCAAATGTATAAACTGTCTGAAATACATCAGACCAAAGTCGTGGATAGAGTCCTAAATTTCCTCCGGCCTGCACAATGACTCTTTTATTCCAAGTTTTTTTCGCGATCTTTTCTTTTAGGCCCGGAAATTCTTGATGGGGACCATTCCATGCCCCTGTATCTTCCTTCAACCACAACCATGGCCCCACATCACAAACTAGAGTGTCGCGAAAATAACAAAGTTCTTGAAACGCCAAATGAGTCATTATTTCTCCGATAAATAAAGAGGATGATGAGGTATTTAAGTTGGAAAAAATTCTACTTGTTCATGGTGCAGGCGCTACCGAACTTTCATGGGAATCTGTATCTCGTCACTTCCCAAACTGTGTAAAGCCCACCTATTCTATTCTCGATAATTTCAAAAAAATCATGTCTGATGTGGAATCATCATTGAATGATCAAGACACATATGTCGTCGTTGGACATTCCTTTGGTGGAATCGTGGCCTATCATCTGGCACAAAAATATCCCAACATCAGAAAGGGAATTAGTATTGCAACGCCATGGGGAGGCTCCACAATGGCACAATTAGGTTCCTATGTATGGTTAGATAACCAATTTTTTAAGAATGTCGGGAGATATGAAAATCATATCAAAATAACAAGAACCAAGGCAGTTCCAGTGCCTTGGCTCAATATTATTACTGTACGAGGAATATTCGGAAATTCAAATGATGGTGTTGTGACCGTAGCGAGTCAACGAGAGTTATATCATGAGAATGTTTATTATTATGAAGTTCCTTACAGCCACAATGAAGTATTGATGGCACCCTATTTGGTTGATCTCATCAAGTCTTTTCTCGATTGAATTTATCAAAGTTTTGTTTTGGCTTCTTTTTTGAAGCCTTCAACTTAGCCAATGGTTTTGATGAATCTCCATCGTCATCAATAACATCCTTGATCAAGCTATCTTGCGCACTTGCTTCAAGATCGTAAAATCTCATCTTTTTCTTATCTAAACCAATCAACCAATTTTTTCTGAAATTGGTATCATTCCATCTATTCTTCAAATGTCGAATTATCACCTGTCCTAATTTCTCCATTTCTTCGTTTGTAATCAACGCAATGAAAAAATCTGCTGTCTGTGGAAGGCCCCATGATTCTGCTGTATCATCCAAATTTAATTCACTGGAGCTATATCCTCCACGAGTAGTTTGTGTGGCAGAAACAATTGGAACATTATATTCAACTGCCAAACCACGAATTTCCTCTGCTATTGATTTGACGATACTATAACTGTTCTGATTTCCATTGGTGAATCGTGATGAAATACAGATATTGAGATAATCAATATAGATTACATCAGGAATGAAATTCTTCTTAACTCTCAATTCTTCCAGAAGAACTCGGAAATGATGAGCACCAGCGGTTGCCGTTGGATAATTTTGAACAATCAACTTGCCGGGAGTTTTCCTCTTAATACGATCAATACCACTCAGATATGTGCTCTTGTGAGTTTTCTTTACTTCCTCAATATTGATATCAAGCAAATTGGCTTCAATGCGTTCTGAAATCATATCTTCGGATAATTCCAAAGTGATATACAGAACATTTTTTCCATTAAGAAGATGATTAGCAGCACAGTCACAAAGGAAGATCGATTTTCCCACACCTGTACCAGCCATGACAATAGAGAGTGTGCCGGGACGCAATCCTCCACGCAATAATTTATTCAGATGATCAAGATGAAATGGCAGGTAAGATACTGATTCATTGTAGCGTTCGAATCTTTCTTCTGCATCTTCAATAAAATCTGTTCCTATTCTTGTATTGAAAGTCACGTTGATTGCTTCTTGAAGTAATGTTGGAATGTGATTTTTAGACAATTTCTTGTCCTTGCCATCAAGGATCGCAAGCGATTTTTGCAGGGCGAGTTCAATTGCTCGATCTTGACAAAACTCTTCCGAGATATCGATTAGCCATTCAAATTTGTCATTAGGAGGTTCCGAAGAATCGATCAGGAATTCTTTACATTCATCAAATATTTCCTGATCGATATTCTTCTCGGACAACTCGACTGCCAAAGCCTTAATGGAAGGAAAGGCATTATATTTGATCACATAATCGAAATAGATATCAAATAATACCTGATCGGATTGTTCCTTGAAATATTCACTCTTTATATAAGGCAGAACCTTCCTTGCGAATTTTTCTTCATAAAAAAGGTTCTGTAGGATTGTTTTTGCAACACTCAATCTTGTTTCCCGTACATGTAAAATTTCGGAGTCACTTCATTGATTGCATCAAGAACATCCTTTGTAAAGACTTGTTCTGGATTTTCATCAATTTCTTTTCCGTAAACTTTAGCACCGCCTGGAAGTTCATATTTGGTCGAAACTTTCTTCATAATTCCGACCCGTTCTGAGATTTCACGCAAACCATAATAACGATCAAGACCATCATCAAACGAAAGCTTCAATGTCACTTCTTGATTTTGCTTGGATAGACGAGACTTGAATGTGTTGACGACAATCAACTTTCCAGTGTACCTCTCATTTCGATCTAATTGTTTCTCTCTCAAGGTAAGAATGGTGTCCGCAGCATATTTCATTCCCGATCCACCACTGATCTGTTTTGGTTTATACATATCCATGGCATCATAAACATGGTTTGTAATAATCATCGGAATTTGCATTTTAGCCATTTTCAAACGCAGAACACGAAACATGGCCTTGATAATTGGTGCCTTGGTCATGTCTCTGGTAGTGTTTTTCTTTTCATCATCTGATGAAATGTCTTCTAATTCTTTCTTTGAAGACATGGCACCAAGAGAATCCAGAATCATCAGCATTGGTTCTTCTCTGCGGCGCTTATCAGGCAATTCACTATAAGCATCCAGAAATTTTCTTGCCGTGGTACGAAACTCTTCGATTGTTTCAGGTTCCGTTCGCATAACACGAGAGACATCAATACCCCGGTCTTCAAGCATACTCTTTCGAACCGAAGATTCTGTATCGGCATAAAAAACGCCGCCCGGTGTGTTTTCCAGAAAATACTTCATCACTGAAATTGCAAAGAAGGTTTTACCCACCGTCGTCTCACCGACAAAACCAGTAGCGGAATTATTGGGAATTCCACCATAGACCAAACCAGAAGTAAGAACATTCAAGGCATAACATCCAGTGTCGATGTGCCCTGTAAATTCTGCTGAACCAAGACCATCAACCATCATTGATGTATCTTCATCCTTAAACGATTCTACAAACTCATTTAGAAAACTCTTCATCTTACCTCGCAAAAAAATCTTCAAGACTGGTATTCTTTTCACTCGACCATCCGATAACATCAAGAATGCGATTGATTGGCTCAAGAAAAGACTTCTCAAACATAATGTCTCTATCCACGTATTTTTCTAAGTTCATTACTGTTGGCATCACGTTATGAAATGCCATGACATTATCCTTAACAGGATTTGGTAGTGTGAGATAGCAATATTTGATTTTATCGCCATCGAACATAGGGGTCAATTGGATTAGTTTGTTTTCTTCAATAAAATGATTGTACAGGATAGCCGATCTGACTTGGATTGGAGTTCCTTTCTTATACAAAGAAGAACTATCGCTATATTTTGCAATTCCTTTTATGCCTCTTGGAAAGGCAATTTCTTCAAGAGGCAGAGTTCTAAATTCTTCTCGAAATTTGATGATGAATTCTTGAACTGTTTCCTCATCAGTAGTCATAATCAATTTAGCAACTTCTTCAATTTTCTTTCGACAAGCAGATGGTGTTGATGACCTCACACTTTCCAAACCAGTAATACTGATTTGAGGCTCATGATAGCGAACACCTTCTTTATCCCATGTGTTGAGAATGTATCGTTTCTTGCCTGTCCAAATTCCGTTCTGACAAATACTCTCCCGCTTCATTGTCATCAATTGATATTTGGCATTCATCCCTTCCTGCAATTCGACATATGAAGATTCAATGAATGGTTCGATCTTTTCTTTCACAAACATATCCAAAGCATCAACGATGTCTTCGGGCTTCCCATCTCCATAATATTTCTTAACCAACGGACCAAGATTCAAATACACCGAATCTGTATCGCAGGCGATAATATAATCAACATCTTTGGTTCCGATCAACTTATTGAGAAATCCATTCAATTTTTTCTCAATCCATTGAATGGCTAATTGGCCTCCCATAGTGATGGCTTCTGCATTATCATGCGAATAGAAACGAAAGAATTCATTGGTCAACACACCATAACAAGCATTGAGAAAAATCTTTCGATTCAATTGTCCATTGTTGTATTTCGAGATTAATTTATCCAAGCGTTTCTTTTCTTTTTCATCGCTTGCATTTTCCTTGTCTTGTTTACAAACAAGCATCTTCTTTTTGAATTGCGTTCTTTCGTCATAGAGTTTTTCCATGAGCCGAGGAAGCAATCCATCAAAATCTCTTGTGAACAAGCAACGATTAGCGGAAGCAATAAAATTAACTTCCTCAAGATATTTCTTGTCTGGAAAATTCTCATTAAGAATGCTTGGAATTGTATAGGTGGCATCTAGCCATTTGCCTCTAAAGGTTTCTGGAGAGATGTTGTATTGGCGAATAAGATGAGGATAGAGCGAATTCAGATCGCATGACACAACCCAATCATACATTCCGACAATGGGATGCTTAACAAAACCACCAACCAACTCTTCTCTTTCGATATCATCGAATGATGATTTGGGAGGAAAAACAATCTTATCCTTGATCAATTCATTGAAGATGTTCACTTCCCATGGTTTCACAGAACCAAGCATATCTTCATAATTGCACTTGAAAGAATAAGCCATCGAAAATATCAGTTCGATTAATTTCAACTTGTCTTCAAGACGCTCCACAAGTGTAACGTCTCTAACGTTATAGGCCATGAATTTTTGATGATTTTCTCGATAGAAGGTATTCAGGTTTTCATATTCAGAATAATCCAGTTTCTTTTCACCCAATTCCATTTGAGCAATGTAATCGAGCGAATAAGATTCGCGTGGAACGAATGTGAGTTTCTTATAGATCAACATATAATCAAGAATAGATATACCTAATGGATAAAACCACTCATCCCATCCGCCCCTATTAGCAACTCTTCTTTCTTTAAGAATTTTCCATGGCGATAACCGCTTGGCTGTATCAACATCAAAAACAGCCACGATTCTATTGACAAGATATGGAATATCGAATCCCTTGATGTTCCATCCACCAATACAATCAGGATCAAAATATTCCCATGTATCAAGAAACTTGAGGATTAATTCTTGTTCATCATCACATCTGATATAGGTAATGTTTTGTGGCGGATCGAATTCACCATAACCAAAGGCGACAATTTCACCCATACACGAGATAGTAATGGCAGTAATTGGTTTGTTGGCGGTGGCGATGTTGGGCATTCCTTCATCGGCAACCGTTTCAATATCAATTGTAGCTAGACGAATTTTAGATTCGTCATAATCGATATGTTCTTCATACTTTTCATTGATATAGGTATATTGAAACGATTCAAAGCCATATAGTTTAGAATTTTCAATCGATGAATATTCTTTAATGGTTGATCTGGCATCCCAAATGGTATCGAATTTTTTAGGCTTTACTGATTTGCCATGAAGAGTTCGATACTCACTTGGTTTGTTTGTTTCAAAATATAATGTGGGCTTGTATTTGACCTTTTTCTTAAACCTCTTTCCGTTTTCAATTCCTCTTACAAGAATGTAATTACCAATTAAGTCTACGTTAGTGTAAAAATTCAACGATTGTCTCCGCTACCTTTCAAAACCCCTCTTTTTTTCCTATCCATCAATTTTTCAATGTTCATTTCAGCGATCTTATGAAGATCGTATCCGAGAGCATCCGCCAAACGAGCCGTATACCACAAACAATCCGATAATTCAGATGCCATATCTTCCTTATTCAGCACCTTATCACCGCGTAAAATTTTCTTGACTTTGTTAGCCAACTCTCCGGCTTCACCAACAAGTCCGAGAGTTAGATATTCTAATTCCTTTTCCTTTGGATAGACTGCTGTCTGTGCTGTCAAATATTGATAATGATCAAATTCAGCGATTGAATAGGCTTCATCATCATATTCATAAACTACTTCATTAGTCATTGTTTATTTTCCTTTTCTTGGAGAAATGATAATTGGAATGCAGTTTCCAATCATTTTTTTCTTTATAACTTACGATCTTGATTCCTCGCAATGGCATCTTACTGATCTTGTCTGGATTCTTAATCTTCAAAAGTTTCCATTGGAATAGAAGATTTGCAATCTTATCACGAACCTCACAATCTTCATCTGTTATATTGATATCATAACCATCCAATGAAAGAAGCTCAGTATAATGAATAATCACATATCTTCCTTGTTTGTGTAAGATATGGCAGATTTGTGATAATGTTTTATCGCCCTTGACCTTGCCGATTCTTGTCAGTGTTTCGACAATCTTCAAAAAATCTTCTGGTGTATTAAGAACTACCTCAATTCCATAACCAGAAAAAATATCATCATTCATTTATAACACCGCCTTTGTTGTTTATTTTTTCAATAATTTGTTCTAATTGTTTTTTTGTAAGGGCGTTGATTATATCTTCAGCACATTGCCGTTTACAAGAATATTTTTCCTGTATCATTCTTACGATTTCATATGGCTGTTTATTTTTTGGCCATTTGACTCGTGTTCTTTTTCGAGCCGGGATGACCTGCATCAAGAAATCATACTGCATTTTTGGTGAATATGTATATAGCTTGTTAGCTTCATTCACCAACAATAAACAATCAGGAAAATATGAGATTGCTTTATGTATGATTACCCAAGCACTTCGAAAGAATTTTTCTTCTTTCTCATCCACCATAAGATATTTCTTGGTGGTTGTTATCGAGTCGATATAATCAAAAACTCGCAACATAAAATCTTTTTCTTGATCTTCTGTTGTCTCGTTTTCGTCATCATCAATTAAAAGAACCTTATCTGCCGCTATCTTTTTCATTTTCTAATTCATCTGCACAATAATTACATATTTTCATTTCTAGAGTCTCATATCCATCAGTATCATCATTGATGACTTTGTAATGGATTATATTGGAAGTTTCCCTGATCCGACCTCCACAAAGACCACAATTACCATAATCTTTTTTGAACCAATCTTCCCAAAACCAACGCTTCATTTAAATTCACATTCCGACATGATGGTAATCAGTCCCGCTGCCAAATTAATTTCTTGGTTCAAAACGAACGCAGATGAATATTCATAATCTCGCATTGTCACTAACATTTGTGCAATACCGGAAGGTTTTAGATAATCATCAGCCATTCCATACATGGTCGAAAAAACATCCGAAATATTCATGAATGAATTTTCAGCCGACCATTTTCTTACTGCATTAAGGTCTTGCTTGGACATTGAATCAAACAACGATTTTACATCACTTTCAACTGCTACAGATGCAAGAATGCCAGAATCAATTGTTCCGTTTCGATTTGCATATCCCTGCAATTGGTTTAGAGTTTTACGAAAGTCTGGAAAGTTTTCATTAATAACTTCAGCAAGAACTGTCTTGTTGAATTTGACATTTTCATTCTTAAGAATGAGACATGCTCGTTCAAAAAAACTAGCTGCAAGATCGATCTGTTCTTCCTCATCAACCAATGAGAAATCAACTGTAGTGCATCGAGAGCGAATGGCCGGAAGAATTCTAGTAACGTAGTTGCATGTCAAAATGAAACCACAATTCTTGGAAAACTCTTCCATGAAATTACGCAAAGCTGGTTGTGTGGCATGTGTCAGATAATCTGCTTCATCAATAATCACATATTTTCGTTTTCCATTCAACGAAACAGACGACGCATAACCCTGCACATTAACTCGTAAATTATCAATACCACCATCCAATGATCCATTTATCACATAACAATCAGCATCCAGTTCATTACACATTGCGAGCGCAATGGTCGTCTTTCCAATTCCCGGTTGTCCTGATAGGAGTAGGTTCGGGATTTTTTCCGAGTTTACGAAATTCTGAAAGACTGCCTTCAATCGTTCTGGCAAAATTACATCTTCGATCTTTCGTGGTCGATACTTTTGTGGCCACGAAATTTCGTCTTCATCAAATTCAATCATTTTCAATTCCTAAGATAGTGCTTCAATCTACTGTTGAATTCTTTTCAACTACGATGAAATACTCGACATCCTTACTCACAAATTGAGCGAGTTTCTTGAAGCTGATCTTTACCTTATAATCATCAGGAAGCATTTTCAAATTCTCTACCTTGAAGATCATCTTGAAACGCTTCTTACTGCCTTCAAACTCACCGATATTATCTCTATAGATATCATTTGATGGTTTGGCCGAATTGCTTGTTTCAATGAAAATATTTTCTCCATCGCCAGTAATAGCAATCTCTGGCATACCAAGAACACTTGCTGCCTTCATAGCAGCAGACAATGCCTTATTGGTCAGAACAAAACTGACATCTGTCTTGGTCATACTAATACCATTGACCGGAGGTTGCATGATATGTTCTGGATCAGCAAAGCCATAATTGATTGATCTGGATTCCTTATCCGAAGAGATGCAAAGCTTCTGATCATCAATTTCAATCTTGTATTCGGGAATTAATGCCAGAACACCAAACAAGCGAGGGAGTTCATAGATGGCAAACTCATCACTAATCTCATCTTCAATATTAGCTTTGGCATAAATTTTCTTGCCGGGAGAAATGGTTGCTATTGTCTTTCCGGGCCGAAAAACTATTGATTGATTGATAGACGAAAAGTTTTTCAGAATGTTAAGAGTGCGATCATTCATCTTTAATTGATTCAATTTTCTCTCCAATAATCTTTAGAATACGATCCGCTGTTTCATCATGTCGAACATCTGTATAATCAATGTTATGAACATTCAACAGGTTTTTGATGGTTTTATCAATAAAGAGCGCAGAGGACTCATTCTCATTGCGTCCTTCGGTCACATATTTTCGGTTCCCTCTTTCTACAAAAAAGTTGATGCTTGGAACCTGACGATGGATATTCAGAATCAGTTCCTTAAGATGATACTTCCATCCCTGATCGAAATATTTCGTAACTCCGCCCTCAAGATAATGCAATTGGAGAAGTAATGGAGAATCTGTGATGATGTAATCAACCTTATCTATCAAACTATAGATTCGATGATGTTGTTCACCAAAAACGTATATCTGATCACTCAAATCATTGAATGATTCTTTCCAAGTCAACTCTTTTGCAAACTCAGGAACAAATTCGACATTATAACGAAGCTCTTTCATTAAACCAAAAAGCTTAGTTGATAATGTCGATTTGCCAGCACCCGGACCAGCGAAGAAATTAACAACCGCAGTCATCACAACCACATTCTTTAATGAATGGTGCTCTCTCCACTAATGTTAATCCGTGTTCATAAAAAGTATGATGTCCCGAATCATATGGTCTAACATCATATGAATATTGTCCATTACTATTATTGACAACAGTGATACCAATAACCAAAGCGCATACTGTTTCCGAGTTCAAATCTAGATAAGAAACAATATCTCCAATGTTAAATTTTGGCTTAGAATGTACACGAAAATTTTTTTCAACCTTTGATCGAAACTCTTCTGTTGAAATTTCCACCTTTTCAATTCTTCTAACAGCAATCATTATACTTTCCTCTTTTTGATTTCATTAACATCAGCCGTGGCCGAAGCACCTATTTGTGCAATATCAACAAGAGAACCACCAAATATAAATGATCCTGCATGTTGCAATCTCACCCATGGCAACAACCAAACCTTCATTCCAGCCTTCTGCACATATTGACAGAACATATAATCTTCACTCAGATAACGCTTAGTTTCGGGATCGATCACACAATCGAAATATGCCATAATTTCCCGACTTCCGTCAAAGTGTTCCGTGCGAACATGATCCGGTTTATAGCTTTGTTCCGGGAACTTCTCTTTGAAAACTTCAAAGGTCTTTCTGCGAATCATCATAAAACCAGTTCCAGATTCCAACACTTCAACCGGCTGGTTCAATGGAATTTCTGTTTGGTGTGTTTTGGGATTGAATACATAATCACCAACATATCGATCCAAATTGTTAGGATCGTCTTCGGCAAATCCCTTTTCGACCGCTCTTTTGATTTTTTCCCACGAAATGCATTTCTTTGGATATGGAGAGGTCAACACATCATATTCAGTATCATCACCCTGCAATGCCATCATCATCAAAACATCATCAGCATTGAAACCAATATCCGAATCAATGAAAATCATATGAGTGGATTCTGATCTGAGAAATTCATCAACGCAATAATTTCTTCCGCGTTGAATGAGGCTTTCATTAAACAAAAAATACATCTGCAATGACACACCATAACGAGTACACTTGGCACTCAAATCCGCCAATGATCTCGCATACATTCCATGTGCCATTCCTCCATACATTGGAGTAGCAACAAATAACTTACGTTTCCTCAATTCTTCGATTGGAACATTTATTTCCATTATGCAGCCTCATATTTTTTGATGAAGAGATTTTCTTGAACTACATAATAATTTTCATAATCATAGACCAAATAGTCCCCGAAGAAAATGATTTTGTCTCCATAACAAGCAGCAACTCTTTCTGAATCATATATTGCCACCAACTTAGAGGTTTCATAAACCTTCTCTAACCATTCCGGCCATTCATTTGGTTTATCTTCCCAATCCTCATTGAATTGAAATGCCTCAATCACTGGTGGTTTCGGTCGATACAACATTATGTCTCCGTTGATTATAAATTTCAAACATTGCGTAATGAATTATCTTATACAAATCTTTAATATTGATTCCGTCTTTCTTTCCAAATCTTGCACCATATTTCAAAATATTACCCATATTGAAACCAGTGCCATGGCCAGTTGCGAAAATAAGATCAAGCGATTGAATGTTATCTTCGCCTATGTAATGACCATTATATGTTGCATCGATGTATGCTTTAATCTCCGCAAGAATTTCATCTTCTTTATACTTGTAATGAATTTCTCCCATATCACATCCCCAACAACCATTTGCGCATCTTTCTCTTAAACCATCCTATTTTCTTATATTCAATTTGAAATATTTTTCCTGTCGGTATGTTTTTTGTATCTTTCAATTCAAATTCATAAGTTTCCGGCATTTTTTTCTTACTAGATGCTTCGACTAATTCCTTAAGGGAAACATTTCCATTAAACGAATTGAGATAAGCAGCTATTGCCTTGCGCATAAATTCACTTCTGGATTTATATTTGACCGATGCCATATGGCTCTTGATTTGTTGAGCCATATCTTCCGTAACCTTGACAAGAATTTCAGTATCCCGTTTCCTTATTCTAGGAGGAACTGTTTTCTTTTCTGGTTCAACAGGATTATTTTCTGGTGTTGCTGGAAACCATGTATTCATTTCAACAAATATCTCCATGCAATAACTCGATCAGCAATACTAATTCCATTATTCAACATCATATTTTCATCAATTGGAGTAAAATCCCAATCACCGGCATCCATTATATTCATTTCAAAATATGCCCATGCAGTTGTTGAATCGTCTAAAAGAACTTCAACAACACTCTCATCATCTGGCATTTGATTTATAAAGATATCGTTGTTGTCAAACTGAAGATAAATGAAGTCATCCATAACATTCTCCATTTCACTTGGTTGGATCGAATACAGAAGCCCATGTTGTGGTTGTTGAAGAGGAAACAGGCTCTTCAACCATGATTTCCCAACGAGATGTGATTCCATATCGTGGATGATGAAACCACATTGGTTGTGTAGGTGGTGCCGGAGGGGCATTGAGAGCATTCTTGGAATATTCACAATAACCTTTCAGGCTGTTAGCACAAATCACACGAGGAAGCCAAAAAGATTGATGATAATGTCCCATCAATAAAATGTCATATTCCATTCCACTTGATGATGCTCTTCCACGAGTCTTGATTTCTCCACGAGCAATAGGACCAAGACTCCCAATAATGCCATCACCACCACCTTTTGAAATCATATCACCATGTACAGCGAGATACGAAGTACCATAAACCTTATAAAGAACTTCATTGGACTCTCTTACATCAATGACAATACGATTTTCATTAGCCTTTTTCATTTCTCTTTCGAGAATTTTATAGATCAAATAATCATAGTTCTTATGAACATATTGTTTGTATTCAGGCCGTATGGTTGTTCTTCCATGATTACCACACACACACGGAACATAGACCTTACCGAAGGCATCAGCCATTTGAGTAAGGCCCCATGAAAGCAATTCCACCACTCTCAAAACGCAATCATGAGGCGGCATTTCATCAGTTTTTCGATGTTCCTCATGAAGACCACCAGAAACCATATCACCCAAAAGATTGACCACTGCACCCGGATAATTTCCCGGACCATGGTTCTTACTCAATTTGATTGTGTTTTCAACCAATCTTTTAACACGGCGTTCAAAAATTTTCATATTGTATTCATTGATGCCGTTCAATTCGCTCTTATAAACAACTTCTCCAGCGTGCCAATCAGCCCAAGAAGTCATCAGGACTTCTTTTTCTTTCTTATTGTCCTTGGTGTTCAGCAACCAATTCGGAGGTTCAATTTTGGTATTAGCAATAGTTCCGAGAACTTCGTTGATATATTCGGCCTCAATATTCTCTCTATGTTGATTTTTGATTTCTTTCTTTAGGCGAGTAATTTCATCAGCCTGCATGAGAATCTTTCGGTCCTTGGCATCACCACCAAGCTTGTAACTACTAACCGATTCCTCATTTTGCTTCTTTGAAGCATAGTATCGTCGCTTTACCGCATCGACACTCATATTCAACATCTTGGCAATTTCAGCGTAACGCTTACCTTCTTTTAGAAGTCTGACAACTTCGGCAATCTCTTTTTCGTTCAATGGAAATCTCCTTTGCATTACTTATGCGCACGAGCGCTTTAACGTGCGCCTTCAATCAAAAAAATTTTCAAGCGTGATTTCTTTTTCACCATTATGGATTAAAATCTCATTGATATGGTGATCTCTGTCACGGAACGAAGTCACCTTTCTAGGTATCTTAATTGTTTCCAATCCATGTCCTAAATTGTCAAAATATCCCGTCTCATGTTTTTCCATGTTACACAGAAATACTGTGGCATCACTTCTGAAATTCTTCACATATTCAATGATTTCATCTGTCATCTTATCTTGTTGTTCTGGATGAAAGAAATCACTCATGTATTGATTTCCCAACAAATTGGATTCTCTGTAGGGAGGATCAAGAAACACGAAACTATCAGGACCAATATCGGCAGTGGCTACTGTGGCTTTCCAATCACCAACACAAAGAATTGCATCTTTCAAAATAAAATTCCATGCTCTGATATGATCGTATTGGATTGGATTTTTCACATTCAATTCTCCGGGAGAAGTAAAAAATCTTCCGTTTGAAGTAACGACATACTGTCCATTAAAACAGGTTCTCATCAGAAAATATTGAATAGATGCTCTTTCAATATCAGACATCGTTTCATCAAACGCCTGTCTTTTCCTAATCGCTCTGTAATATTCCTTCCTACCATTATATTCCAAAGGAACATATTCTTGTTCGATCTTCGAAAGAATTTCAATCATCTGTTCCATATGGAATTTTACGGTGTGATAGATATTCATTACCTGATCGTTGGCATCTCCCAAAACAATTTGTTCTGGTTGGTAGTTCTGCATCACATGAATAAACATACTACCACCGCCTAGAAATGGCTCCACATACGTTGTAATCCTTTCAGGCATATATGGTGCATATTGTTTCAGTAGCTTTCTCTTGCCTCCTGTATATTTGAACAGAGGTCTTAATTTCGCGATCTCCAATACTTCCTCATTTTCTTCATGATCATTTCAGAGATTACCAACACAGTGATTGGAAACCAAAAAAATGTCATGATTGCTACAAATAAAATCGTTGCTTTTATATCTTGTAAAATTTCCTTATGAACATAATTTCCAATGAAAACAACAAAATTCATAAACAAACCAATAATCAGATATCCTAGAAAAAAATTCACCATCCATTCCTCTTCTTTAAAAGTGACCAATTTTTTATAGCTCTGTCACGATGAAAACGATTGGCTCTATCAAAAAACAATATGCCATTTGTATGATCAAATTCATGTTGAATAATATGCGCTGAATAATCTTCAAAGGTCTTTAGTTGCATTTCACCATTAGGTTCTTGATAGCGAATACGAATTCGATCATGTCGTTTGACAGGAAAATTTACACCCGGAAAGGACAGACATCCTTCAATCAATGGAGAAACCTTTCCACTATAATCAACAATTTTTGGATTAAAAAATACCATCAAAGGAACTGCACGAATAGCAAATATTCTATAAGGGACTCCAATCTGACATGCACTTATCCCAACGCCACCAAAGGCAAACATTACCTCCCCAAGTGTCTTTGAAAATTCTACTGGATCGAATGGAGGGTTTTCAAAATCAAAATCCATTCCCGGCGTTGTGAGAATATCTTTAAACCCACGAACAATATCATGCATTTTCAGTATCCATATGTGAGAAATTTTGAATGCGTTTGAATTTTATACGATTATCAAATTTATCTGCCACGGCATCTCTATGCGAGATAACTACAACATTTTCTTTCTCTGTAAGATTTTTGATTATCTGAATAAAACTATCAATACCTTCATCATCCAAGGACGAATCAAGAATTTCATCAAAGATAAGAAGATTAGTAGAAGCAGTATTTCGCATGTTCGCTATCACTCTCCATGTAAAGAGAATAGCCAGATCGATCCTTAATTTTTGACCTTCCGAAAACGATTCATAAACAAAATCGTCTCTATGCCTCGACAGAATAGTTTCCTCGAATTGTTCATTGATATGAAAATCCACAAACAAATCCATAACTGAAAGAAATTTATTAATCAATTCATTAATAACAGGAACATACTTGTTTATGATTACTGCCTTTACTCCATCATCTTTCAAAAGAGACGATGTGACTGACAGAAGATCGCGTTCCTTAGACAGTTCATTGACGATCTTCGTTGTTTCCTTTTCCTTTTTTTCCAATTCACCAGTAGGAATTGCCTCTTCAATTTCCTGCAATTCCTCAATTTCTTTCATCAATCGTTTAACGAATTTGGTGTTGGAATCTACTATATTTTGTTTTTGGTTGATCTCTCTTTCAAGTTTTCGACGATCATCGGAAACACTTTCGGCTTTTTTTATTTGCTCGGATATTTTTTCTATCTGTTCATCGAGATAGACTGTTCTTGTTGAAAGAACACCGATCTGTTTTTCATTTTCCTCAATATGATTGGATTTGAAATGCTTATCGATATTTTGTTTACATGTCGGACATTCATTATGATCATCCAGAAAAGAAACTGTTCTCTTCAACAAGGTTATTTCTTTAGCGATAGAACCTTGTTCCTTTTCCTTTTCTCTTATGTCTTTCATTAATGACGATGTATCGATTGGATCACCAATCTTTTTGAGTTTCTTATTGAGAGATTTGATGTCAGACAGAACCTTCAATGCCTCATCAGAATATTCTTCGATTTCTTTTTCTTTATTCTTGATGATCGCATCATTATTAGTTTTAATATTCTTATTGTGTTCCTTGGCCATTTCTAATGCATTGGAAGCATTTCGCCATGCATAATCAGCTTCCTTCAACGCTTCTTTATTGGTTAAAATTCTGGTCTTGAGAAGATCATTCATTACAGAGAAGATTTGAATGTCTAGAAGGTCTTCGATTACTTGTCGCCTCGCCGCCGCTGGTAATTGCATGAATGGTGTATAATTGGCAGAACCAAGAACAACAACATGAGGAACTGATTTTGGATTGATACCAATGATATTTTCCAACTCTTCCTGATAGTCCTTAGAATTGGAATCTTGATTAATCAATTCATCGTCACGATAAATTTCAAACACATTCGGTTTAATGCCTCTCCGCACCATCCATGAATGACCGGAACGAGTAAATTCAATTTCAACTAATGTGTTTTTCTTGATGATCGAATTGACAAGCAAAGATTTGTTTACTTTGCGATATGGTTTATTGAAGAGTACAAAATTGAACGCATCTAACAGGGTTGATTTACCGTCTCCATTTTTGCCAACAATAAGCGTGCTGTTATATTGAGACAGATCAATTTCTGTCCAATAATTTCCATAGGAGAGTAGGTTTTTCCATCTAATTTTATTGAATTGAATAAGCATTAAAAAGAGGCCACCACTTTAACATTGCGATCATTAAACGCCAGTGGCAGCAACCATGTAAGGTTATTCACCACAAACGAAGACTGGATAGCATCATCCAAATCCATAATAATAATTTCTTCACCAACATCATTTTCAGATGGAAGGATTGGGAGAGTATCAACTTCGGCTTTAAAACAATAGACAACCGAAGTCTTTCCTAGAAGATTGGCAAATTGAAACCATTCGATATCAGTATCGTCTTGGGTTTCTTCTTTCCATTCTCGTTTCATGGCATCAAGGCAAGTCTCATTTCCTTCTATTTTACCACCAATACCATTCAACATATCATGTTGCCAATCTTGAGTATTCTTCCTCAAGAGGACTATCTGATTTGTATTACGGCAAAACAGAAACCCGACAACGTATTTCATCGCAACTCCTGTGCCTCTTTATAAAGATCACTCAATAAAGAAATCATTTTTTTCTTATCAACATCAACATCAAGGCTATTGGCATAATCAGTTACAATCTTCAACGTATCTTCCAAATTTTCAAGCTTAATGTTCTTGATATCTGGTGTTTCAAAATTCAAATGTTCATCGACTATTTTTAATTCAACGTCAAGATTATTTTGAAGTTTTTTGACAAAAGCATCAAGTTTCTTTTCATCAGTTTTCTTCTTAACAACCAATTTGATTATTTTACCAGAACAATCTTCATTCAAATTTGGATCAACTTCTTCATTATATTGGAGAGCAATATGAATGCGTTCTGGATTGGGAACAAATGTCAGTTTCAGTGTTTCGGTATCAAGTATATGAAACCCCTTGGGATCATTATAATCGATCCATGTCATTTCATATTGAGTGCCTAGATAATGAATATTTTTCTTTGATGACTTATGATGATAATGACCAGTATAAACACTCTTGTATTTCTGAAACATAGAACTATCCATTCCATGTTCCATCATCTGTCCCTTACTCATTTCAAATCCCACCAGTTCTAAATGAGCAAACACAACAGGGACACTATTGCTCTTGATCATCGATAATGATCTTTGCTCATTTTCAGAGCAAATCCATGGAAGCATCAATGTTCTTAATCCATCAAATTTTGCATATTCAGGATTGGAATAGATCGTGAAACCCTCTCTATTCATAATCAATTCTCGAAGAGCATTAATTTCATTAGTATCCTTGAAATAAGTATCATGATTTCCAACGATAATGCTTGTCTGTAAGCCCATTTCTTGAGAAGGAATGATGTATTCTTTTCGCATTCTATTGGCAGTAGTGAAGCTGATATTCTTTCGTTTATCAACAAGATCGCCAAGATGAATAACTTGATTGATGTTATTTTTTTGAAGATATGGAAAGAAAATATTCTGATAGAAGCGAGAAAAGTAATTCAGGAACTTTTCTGAATCTCCACGAGCGCCCCAATGAGAGTCGTTAATAAGAGCAATAAGCATTTTGTTAGGTTGTCCTTTGCACCAAATATAATCCAATATTAGAAATAGCATAAGCAAAGAAAACAAGAGACAATGAGTATTGTCCCTTGAATAATAAATCAAAAGATATCAGAAAATAAATTGCCATGACAACAAGAATGAGCCATCCAGCCATCACATTATACTCATATCAATATCGTCAATCTTTCAGCCGCCCGAGTAATTCCAGTATAAAGCCATCTACGAGCTTCATCCTTAAAGACCTTACTTTCATCATAAAGAACAACATTGTTCCACTGAGAACCTTGACTCTTATGACATGTCAGAGCATATCCATAATTGAATTCATCATAACTTTTTTTCTGCTTCCAATCCATTTCACTTTCTCTTCCTTCAAAGAAAAGATTGTGAATACACACTCTGGCATAAAGATTTTCAACATCCTCAGATTTGAGCACGAGACTCTTTGAGATTGTCGAATTGTTATTGATGATTTCTTGAACGTTCCACAATCCACCATTAAGCAACCTCTTTTCTCTGTTGTTTTTCAAACAAACGAGACGATCATTGATTTGTGGAACATATTCAGGAAATCCAAGATTTTCTCGAATTACATAATTGCAGACATGACGAGTTTTGTTCATCCCAACAATCAATTGATCCGTTTCAATGAACATTTTGACCATTTCATCAGAACTCAAATCTCTATGGCGTTGAACGATGACTTTATCATCGTAATTTCCCGGAACGAGTCTCTTACCCGCCCGAACATCCATAGAAATTCTAATGATTGGATTATCCAATGCCTGACGATGGATTTCCGTCAGCATGACATCCGGTTCACCACTCGTAAAGAAACCAGCACCTTTCACAGGCGGTAATTGTTCTGGATCACCAAGAACAAGAACTTTCTTCTTAAAAGAAAGAAGGTCTTTTCCAAGTGCCTCATCAACCATCGAACATTCGTCAATAATAATTAGATCAACATTGTTCGCTAAACTTTGACCATTGATATCAAAGATGGGAGTGCCATCCTTTTCTTCACCAACCACCACATAGATTAAGCTATGAATTGTAGAAGCTCCCGTACAACCATTCTTGGTCATTACCAGTGCTGCTTTGCCAGTAAAGGCTCCAAAGGCAGTTTTGACATTCAATTCATTAGCAATGATCTTGGAAAGTGTCGTTTTTCCGGTTCCAGCTACTCCAAACAATTTAAATACTTGTGACGATGATGGCGAGTGATACCATTCCAAGACTTGCTTGACGGCCTTATCCTGTTGTGGGGATAGTTCCATTATGCTCTTCTCTTGTTCCGAAGCTGTGTGTTATGTTTCTCAATTTCCTTCTTGAAATCTGCAATAACAATCTCACATGCTCTTTGAATTTGTTCCAGCCGACCACAAGCATTATCTCGCACATGCATTGGATTTTTCTTGTCCAGCACGGTTCCAATGATGTCATTGATGATCGGCGGTAATACAGCATCATTAAAGCGATTAAACAATCTAACCTCCTAAGAAAGAGACAAACCTTTCTTAGCCTTTGCCAATCATAATGTCACTAAAAAAATGCCCTTATTTTAAAAAAGGGCAGACACACAATACTCTTCTGGTAGATAGTGGATGGGCTTGTTGCTTTTTTCAAAAAACTTGATTTCTTTACCGACTCCAACACTATCTTGCCATCCGGGAAGTTGAGCCACTAACAACGCATCACTCTTTTCCATCATTGCATAGAGCAATCCATCTCTATTCATCCATATATTGTTATCGAGCCTATTGATGCCAGCATATTGAGCAATAGGATGGCAATGGACAATCGGTGAAAAAACTCGTTGAACACCATCCTTGAGTAATTGTCCTGTAATAATTGATGAATGAACAAAAGACATATCGTTACCATAGACATATTTTGAATATGGAGTTGCCAGATAACTCAACGAGTATGAACGGATCACATTAAAGTTTGGATGCATTTTTCAGCCTCTTTCTCTCTTCCTGCTTTCGTTTCTTTCGCTCGATCTTCTCTTCATATTTTTGAATAACTTCATAATGTCTTCTGATTCCATCTTCCTTTGCGCTATCATTTTTTTGAACTTGATTATGCTCTAGAAATATTTCATCAGTCAAAACGAAGGTATGTTCGAGATTTTTATGCTTCATATAATTTTGATATGATTCTTTTTCGATACGAAAGACAAAGGCATTGTAGGCAATTTGTGTAAAATACCCAAATGGATTATTTGACTTGTCAGGATCGAAATTATTCAATGCAGCAAAACATGAAATGATGCCATCGCCTATCATATCTTCTTTATAGGAGTAATTGAAGAAATTTGGAGACACCGACAATTTATTACAGATCAATATGATACATTCACCAAGATAATTTGGAATCTGTATATTGGGATTCTGTTTCAGATCAAGTTTGTATTGCTTAATCGCTTCAAAGAATGTCTTATTATTGATGTAATGATTTTTCTTCTTCTTAGGTTTCTTCATTTACTTCCTGTATCAAGTCCAAAATGTTTATGTCTTCATTAACCATTCTTCTTCGAATGTCATCACAATATTCATTTTCTTTTTCCATCATGATTATTTGAAAATTATTTTGTATCGCACCCTGTCCTGTAGTTCCGCTCCCTGAAAAAGGATCAAGAATTATTCCATTCGGTGGAGTAATCAATACACACAACCATTCCATCAAGGAAACAGGTTTAACTGTTGGATGTTTACTGTTTGCACGATCCTTTTTGGTTGCCTTTGAACTATAGAAAAATCGTGCAGCCGAACCAGAATCCCCATATTCAATATTTGGAATGCCAACAGGTCTACTTTCTTTTCCGAATGCATTTCCTTGATAATTTTTTGCTGATGTTTTTTTAACCGCGCCTGTTCCACTTTTAGTATTCGGAAACATGTTTATTACTTCATCCGAGCCGTCATGCACCACGTTGGCTGGCCAGCGGCCGGCGTTATGTGGTTGTGTGCGTGGCACCAGCTTTCCTTCTTGCCCCGGCGCTGCGCTAAGCCGCTTCATTGGGCCGCCCCAAGACGGTTTGCCGATCTCCGCAACATCATCGGTCGGCACCCTACACCCATCAATATTCAGTGCCCCCGTGCCCCAACGAAGCACGTTCGCGGCGACCGTCTTCTCGGACAGCGGCTTGCGCGCAAGTACAATCGGCTCAAAAGCGGGTTTAAGGGCTGTGCCCCAACCCTGCCACTCCGCAGCCTGCGGAGTGGCAGGCTCGTCCTTTCGTTCGTGGATTTGCTTCCACCCGTGCTCGCCCTGCCACGCGCCTCCGTTCATCTCGCCCTTGTCAATGACGGATGTGACCTCCCGTTCAGCACCAGCCGCCTTATCAATCGCTTTTGACACATCATGCGACTTCGGAAAGCCGCTATTTCCTGTCGGGAAAGCAAAGCCGTTGCGGACCGCGACAAACGCTCCGCTCTTGACGCGGACGCACCAAATTACGCCGCGATATCGCTCAGGAGTGATCCGTCCCACAACGGTTTTATGTCCGCGCCATGCTCGAACAACTTGTGGTCCTTGTTCGTCGCGAACAGCATCAGATTCGTCAGATCGTTGTTCAGCGGATCGTGGTCGATATGGTGTACGCACTCCACTCGCGTCAGAAGACGACCAATCGCCATTGCCACATTCAGGCGATGCTCCATCACATACCCGTCCTTGCGCGACATCGGGAGAAAATCGACCGGACAGCGCACGTATCGAACCGACACGTAGTTCCCCTTCCGATTCCTGTACGTAACCCCGCCCTTCCACGCCGGATTCGTCTCGCCCGTCATCCTCTCCACAAGAGCCGCCTCCGACTCCTGTGTCCAATTCTCCCGCCCTGTATGTGCGTGCGCCTTCCACTCCTCCCCGCGAAGAACTCCGTTGCACTCGTAGCTGCACACCGGCTTCTTGACGCGCTTCAGATGTTTCGTGTTGCGCCAGAACTCCGTCCCGCAGACCACGCAATTCGCCGCCGACTTCCCTTTGTGCATCTCCATCGGCTTTGCCGACGCGGCAACCTTCGCGCCTATCACAGCATTCGCGCAAACCTTCGAACACGTCTTGTTTCGCGCTGCTTGCTCCCTCGTGTGGGTCTGGAACGGCGTCGAGCAATGCTCGCAGGTCTTCCAAAACGGGAACACGTATTTCGCGTTGCCGTGCGGCTTCTTCTGCGAACTCGAATACCTCCTCTCCGCCTCGTTCAACGATGCAGCGATGGTTTCTGGAGACGATCTGGTCTCCAAGATCAGTTGAAATTCGGTAGGCGGTATCATCGACGTCGTAGACAAGCACTTCCTCCACGGGTTGCCACTCATACAACATATAGGCCGGATCGTAGGATAATACAAGATCACCTTTTTTGATTTTATGGTACGGCATGACGCCGTTTGATGTCACCGCCATCGTCTGGTCGTCTAGACACCCATAAACCCACATCAACGAATCCCGAATCTCAAATCCGGCATCCTCAATAGCACAAGCAACCCGATGATATGTTCTTGTCGCTCCAAACACAGCCATATGACCGCCCGGTTTCAAAACTCGTAAACATTCTTTCCAAAATTCTGGATCATTGACAATTGCGCCGGTATCCCATTTCTTTCCCATGAAATTCAAAGCATAGGGAGGATCAGTAACAATACTATCAATAGAATTATCAGAAAGTTGTTTCAGACCTTCCCAACAATCACCATTCCACAACTTCACATTCTTTTTCAATTCTTCAAACATTCAATAATCCAGTTTCAATTTACTGATCTTATAATCAAGTTGTTGTTTATTGTATATCTTAATTCTCTCATGGGAATGATTTAGTGTATAATTTCTACGCCGTTGCCATGAAAGATCATCAGTAATGTCGAATAACAGACATTCCGTTTTATCATCGCCCTTTCGCAAACCTCTACCAATGGATTGAAGATTCATAACCTGAGCCTTCCATCCCGAGGCCATGATAATATTATGCAATCTCTTGATGTTGATTCCTGTAGAGAATGTTCCGAAACTTGCGACGATGATGGCATCCTTTTCATTTTCAACAACACCACGAACATCATCTCTCTCTTCGCCATCAACACCACCATAGATGAAGAATGATTTTCGTTTTGGAAATTTTTCCTTGATCATATCAAAAATGATTTGACCATGTTCAATCTTATAGAAAAGAATGAGAGTATTGCCATAAAGGTTATCGATGATATCACAGATGAATTCATTGCGTCGTGTGCATGAATTCAGAAAATCCAGTTCTTCATGATAGCTTCGTTTTGTCTTACGAATGTAATCAGGATGCCTTAGAACAACGACTTGAATGGATAATTCACTAGCATATCCAGAATCAATTAATTCTCTGGTGGTTGTTACAACCTTAATTGGTCCGAACAAACCACGCAGAACCATTTCATTACATTTACTTCCATCAAGTGTTCCGGTCATACCAATTCGAATCGATGCCTGATGAAGTCTTTCCATGATACTGACCAAGGAAGCAGCAGCGGCTCGATGCACTTCATCACAAATAACAACATCAAATTGATTATACCAAGACTGATCTTGTTTGGTGATACTTTGCCATGTTGAAATAGTTAATGGCTTGTCTGTATTCTTCTCTTCACCCGACATAATCTTATGAATATGATCTGCATCATATCCATATAAAACAAAATCGCTCGCGAGTTGATGCACGAGAGACACAGTAGGAACAATGATGATTGTTTTCTTGGAGAACCAACGATAAAGAATATATGCTGTTAATGATTTTCCCGAGGCTGTTGGGGATAACAACAATACGCGCTCTTGTTCAATACCTTCAAGAACCGCTTCTTTTTGATAATCTCGTCGTTCAATATCAGGTGGTAGATTTAGACTCGAAACAAATTCTTCGTATTCTTGATCTGATATCAACCGCCCGGATGGGATAATATCCGTCTCATAATCAATATCATTTAATTCACAGTATTCGGCAAGGGCTGTTTCAAGTCCACGATAAAGCAATCTCTTTGTGGAATTGAACAATCTTATTTTGCCATCCCAAATTCCTGCTTTATATTTTGGGGAGAACTTAGCTCCCGGCACTTCGAAGGTAAACAAATCTCTGATATCCATCAGGATATCTCGTGGTGCAATTACTCTTCCATAGATGTTGTTTACTTTTTCAAACTTAACTACCATCAACTTTCAATTCACGAATCTCAAGAACAACTCCATCGGCCATCCATCAATTAAAATCGAATTCATCAAAACACTCCATAAAAACAAACAATAGTCATCAACAATGAAAGACCAACATAGATCATTCCATCTTCTATATCATAACGATTATCATATGCAAACAATAAAAACAATCCTCTTGCAAAAAAGATAAGAGGAAATAGAAGAATTATTGTTTCTGCAATCAACTTAGCGATAATTGAACTGTTCCCTTATAATCAAAACCTAAATCAATGAATAATACTATTCATCTACAATCTTTCTTCCATGAGTGAGTGTAACAATTTTTCCGAGTCTTGATTCTCTCCAATAATCAACCCATGGTCCACGAAATGAAATAGCCCATGTACTTTCCAATGCTTCAATCTTATGAAAGCAACTTCGTGAAGTATATTTAAATTGTCCTGCATAAAATTTCTTGGTTTGTCCTGACACATGATGCTCGCGAACAGAGCCCTTCAACCAAAAGGTCAGGGCATTAAAGGCATGTTCATGAAATGCTTCTCTGGTGCCTTTATTGAAATGCAAAAGAACTACTGAAAATAGTGGCTTGATTTCGACAAGATAATATCCGGTAACTCCAGAATTCTTTCCACCATCTGGTGCTTTACTAAACAATCTCAATTTTTTTCCTCAATCAATATCAATGACCTTAACATCATTAAGTCCCTGAGTGCCAATAACCATTACCTTGGTTCCACCAGTTTTTTCTTGATACAATTGCGCAATTGTATCAACATAAGATTTTGCTGTTGCTTCTGGTAAACCTTTAACATCCACATAAAACACAGCCAGTTTCATTTTGATCTCCTATTGTATGCCATGCAATTTCCAGTATTCCATGATATCATGCAATCCGAAACCACGCCGACCAAGTTCCTTTAAAATACTTTCCAGAAATTCAACCTTGTCGATTTGATCGGCCAATTGCAATGTCAATTCCACCACATCAGTATTGGTATTGACCAATTTTTCTATTTCGGCCTTCAATAAATTGCGTCGGTTGCCTTTCTCGGATGCTCCCCATGGAGGGAGTTTCCATCCTCGTTCCTGATCTTCCTTGGTGTTGTTGCCTGCATAGAATCTTTCGGCTTCAATCTTGAGTTTATCCAAGGCCACTTCAATACGACGCTGTTCCTTGCGTTCGATATAATAATATCGATTATATTTGTGGTGGAGCAAAGGAATATCCGAGACAGTTTTGACATAATCAGTCAAATCCATCTTGGAATCCTTGCTCCACTCATTCTCTAGTGCTTCCATTGAGTTGGATATATTACTAATCGTTTTTGTCATCGATCATTTATAGATCAGTGAAAATAAAATAATCAAGGAAAATCGACACTTTTTTCAAAAAACGACTTATCATCTCTTAATATCTTTGTTGATAGGGTTGTCTCTTTCTTTTCTTCTTGTGTTTATCCCAATCAGATGATAGTGTTCTTTTTCCTTGAGGAATAATTTTTATCGGAACAGTCTCTTCATTGAGAATTGCTAACACAATATCGCTATCTTCTAATGTTTTCTTTTTTGGTTTTTCTATGAATGCAGGAGGTCTATAAACATTCTTAATCGGAACATGTTTCTTTCGAGTCATGTCATTGACAGAATCATTACCACCACGAACAACATTCAATAAATCGATACCATTTTTCTTGGCTTTATCAATTTCAAGTATTTCTGAAATATCCCATGTTCCATTAGGAACAATGACTCGAATCTCTATGTTCTTGGCTGTCCTTAACCAATCTTCTATAGGAGACAATTTAATGTTCTTCCTAATCTTATTATTAATCTTCTTATAGAAGAAATTCATTCGTTTATCTAATGTACATCTTGTTTGACCAATATATTTCAATCGATTCTCTGAATCATATATTCCATACACAACACATCCTTTATTGTGTTTTCTTTTATATTGTTTCAAATTCATTCTATTTTAATCCTTCTATTTCATCATTAAAGAAATCTCATATCAATTCAAATTTCCCTAAAGGGTCACTCATTACATTCGTTTAAATTTGAATTGATAAGATCAATTTGTTTTTTTCAATCAATGATCTCGTGTCATCCACGAGTTCAGATCAGAAAAAAGTCATGGCGAGTCTGTAAACTCACCATGACTTTTCTAACCCATAGCGTCATCCGCTGAGACGAGTCAGATCGTTCTAGTCCCTATCTGATTTTGTTTCAAATCAGAAGCCCTTGGTTACGCTGTAGGCATACAGGAACAAAGTATCATTTATTTCTAAATGATAAAGATAGCCGTTTAGTCGATATTAAGCTATCCCATGGACCCTCTCTACGAGATAGGTCGCAGCCGCCGTCTTGGATTTATCTAGAACGAGTGATAAGCCCAAAAATTACCTTAGAGGTCTAATTGTAGATTGGCTACCTCTATTAAGAGCCAAATTTTTTCCTCGTTAGAGGCATCCTTGTTTTAGGCATCGGTTATTACCAATGAATGGTTCCGGTAGATCGACTCATCCCGGCAATCCCAAGGGTCTTTATGTAAGTTCTGTGATAGTAATTAGATTGAATTTTTAGAGAAGTGAAGAAAAAAATGTGCTTTTTTGAAAAAATTTTCAGGTGCTAAGTAATAGACCACCATAAAAAGGGAATGATTGATGACAGGAACAATCTATCATATCAAGCTGACTACAGGAGAAGATATATTCGGTCAGTTGATAGAAACAGGAAAGACTTCAATAGAAATGCGTGAAGTTCTGGTAATGGAAACAATCTCATTCCAAGAATCAAAATATATGTTCATGACACGATACACACCATTTTCTGATTCCCCGAATATCCTGATCAACAAAGATCAGATTGTTTTTGGTGGAGAGGTTTCCGAGGTTGTGAAAAATCATTATGAAACATCCCTGTCATATTGTCAGTTGCATTCCGATTCAAAATTTGAGGAAGGTATTGTTTCGGGAACCACTTTCCTTGCCAAGATGATCGCCAAGGAATTTCAGGAAAATGAAACTGATATGGTTATCGATTCTGAGGAATTGGGCGACAGAGGCGATAGATTGCTTGCCAAGCTAAAATCATCTTCTACCAAGCACTAGAGAGAGTACCACCAAAACCCCAAAATAAAACCAGCTAAGATCAAATAGGAAGCTCGCTGGTTAGTTATTTTGATTGGGGAGCTACCCTAGTAGCTTCTGATTTTAAGTTTATCAGTGGGCTTCCTATTTAACCGCCTCTATAAGGTTCCAGATTATATGAGGTATAGGCAAAGGTGGCTGTTGCATCGATATAGACAATATCATCAACATCTACCTCCATCTGAAAACCAGAAAGTTCTATGGGGAAGGCATCGATAAAGGTTACTTTGAAATTTGGACGATGTTTGGAATTGAGCACGATTAGTTCCGCATCGGAATAAAGCCCGAAACCAAGAGGTTGAGAATTCAAATTTGCAAATTCTTTGGATTCGTTGGGCCAGCCAAGACCACGCATCCAGTTATGTAATTCAACATAATTCTTAATGTCTTCATCAACCTTGAATTGAATAGTAAATCGTTCAAATGTGATGTGATCGCCATGCAAGGGAATCCCAACGAGTGGGTTAGCAAAATCCACTGGTGGTAATGACATTCCCGGCAAATTACATTTTTGCACGAAAAAGTTTGTAGTTGGCAATTTAACTATGCTAAAATCAAAAGTTGTCGGGCCAAGAAAATTCAGATTGGATGGCGTTCTATTGATTGGCATAATAGATCACATTTCTCCAATTTGGATTTTCTTCATGAGTGATATGAACTTCTGAAATTGGAGCCTCAATATTGGTTTTCCAGAAATTCAGAAATTTATGGACTCTGTATAACTCAGGAATTTCATCATGAGTTTGCCAGATGAAACTTTGTAAAATGCCCTTGTAATCTAAACGATAATAAAGGACATTCACCGTTACGATTATTTTGGGTTTAACTATCATGAGGTATTTATGAAAGAATTTATAATTGGAACTGTCCTTGGAATTATAGTTGCATTATTGGTTGGAATTATAAGCGCTCATGGACAAGAGATTGGCGATTTTGGTGTGGGACATGCGGAATGGCATCATTGGTATCAAACCGGCGAGAATGGTGGTCCCTTGAAGATTCCGAATTCTCAAGTGAATTGTTGTGATGATGATTGCCGTCCAACAAAGGCAAAATTCGAGAATGGGCGCTGGTATGCCTACATTGATCGACAATGGGAACTTGTGCCGGAAGGCGCAATCAAAGAAAATATCGAAAGCCCGAACGGAATGGCGCATATTTGCGCAAGCAGGCGCGAAGCAGGTCAACCAATTCGGTTCTTTTGTTTTGTCAAACCAAGAATAGACAGTTAAGCTAGAATGCCCTTGTTGCCTGATGGGAAACCAGCCTCTTCAAAATGATTCGGGCCTTGAGTTTCTAGAACTGTTGTTTGAAAATTCGATGCTTCTCCGGTAAACGATGAATCGCTTACCTTATCTGGTTTCTTTTCTGTAGAATTTTCAGAAACAGGTGGTGTTTGTGTCTTGTCTAATTCGTTCTGTTTTTCCAGCAAGGTATTGCCTGTTTGAGGGAGAAACGGAACTGGTTGTGGATTCTTGAAGGCTTGTTCGGCCTGCTTCCTTTGATTTTCTTCGGCGCGCATTCTTGCTGTGGTATCATCGGCCCATCGTTTTGTGCGGGCCACAACTCCGGCTCCATGATAGCCCGGATTTTTGTCCTTACGGAAAAACCCTTCCTTGTTTGGTGCTTCATAGGTCAGCGTGTCGCCTCTGGCGATGGCATTGGCTTTTACACCAGCCGAACCATTATCTGTTCCGAGATTGCTCTGGTTTGATCCCTTTCTAACATCATCATAGTTTTTTTGTACTTCATCCATTAATTCAGGATTCTTATTAATTCTATCAAGATTGCGTTGGAACGATCCATTCTGATATGGTTCGTAGTATCGCTTGTCCCTGATGATATCTCCAATGTTTTTGATGCCTCGTGAATAGGCACGATTGAAAACTGTTTCCATGAAAGCGCGCCGTGCATCAGGATCGCCGCCCTCTTCGGCAAGTGTCAATGCAAAGAGTTCTTTCTTTAACTGTGGATCGTTTTCAAGTTGTCGCATATATTCGGCGCGTTGTTGTTCAAGGGTCTTGAAATATCCCTGTTCTTTGGCAAAACCCACTCCCTCTACTCCCTTAAATTTTCCTGTCTTGAGAAATTCCGGCATGTTTTCTTCGGAAATGCCGGATAATGTTGCCATTTCAGAAGTCATTTTTTCGATATTATTGTTTTCCGACATGGCCATCTTGGGATCAGTAAAGGAAGTTATATCTGGTTTACTGGTGCCAAATGGCACGGAACTGCCGCCGCTAAAATCTCTTGCCTTTCCTCTACTACTACCACTTCCCTGATTATCGTCACCACCATTGTTTCGAGGTTGGCCAAATTCATCAAGTTGCGGAGCAGAACTAGGCGGTGGAAAGAGAGATGGTTTTTCTGGTACTGATCCAATGCCCTGATTGTCTTGATCCATACCACCACCCGAAAATAAATTTTTCAGATTGGTTTTGAATTTGTCGAATTCAAATAAAACATCTTTGGCCTTGAATTGAATTTCATTAGCCTTGAAATTCAATTCAGTGGTTTCTGATAATTTCTTTCCTTCCTCAAGTTTCTTTTTAAGTTCATCGTCTTCTAATGAAGAATCGTCATCATCATCACCAAATAAACTGCCACCAGAAAGCATTGATCCGGCCATCACGCCACCAGCCAAGGCAAAACCACCAAACAATGCAAGCTTTCCTAACGACATGTTGCTGCCATTCATTGCTGTTTTATGTTGGCGAACAGTTTCATTAAGCGCTGTTCTGGCAATATTGTCATTCATGACAGTGGTTTTATCGATGATCTTTGATGTTGCCTTGTTGATGCTCTTGCCGAGAGTATTGGTTCCTCTGATGATCGCCGTGTTAAGACGAGCTAAAGAATTGACAATAATCTTATTTGAATTGTTTATTGCTTCAACAGAAATTCCGCCGCGCTGTTCTGGCATGTGTTTGCCTTCACGCGCATGACCAATTTTCAGAAGATTGTTTATGCCTCTTCCAATATTTCCAAAACCACTTTCGAGTTGATATGCAAAGGCATCGCCAAAATGTCTATTGAAGAAATCAAATGATTTTCCTCCGGCTTGACGAGCATTATTTCCAAACTGACGAATTCTCGCCTTGGCTCTGTCTTTAAATGGAAGTTTTGGCGCTCGTGGTGCGGTTCCATCCCATCCCTGATCTTTGAATCTTTTTACTTTTGATGTGATGGAATCAACAGATACTCCAAACTCTTGTGCAAGTTCGCTTGAAGAATATCCAGATGCCCATAATTTTTTCAGTCGCTCATTTTCAGAAGTGGTCCAATTTTTTTTCAGAGGTTTCTTTGGTTGCTTTTTCTTTTTTTCTTTTGGTTTTTTCTCTGGAGTGAGATTGACATTTGGTTTTGGTGGAAGCGGACCATATAGTTTCGAGATTTCATGATCGGGAACGCCCTTGGCTCTCAATGCATCGATGATATTTTTTGTGTCAAAAATATTGTCAGCCATCAGGCATCCTCTGTATTGTTAGCAACCGAAAAATACTGTGAAAAGGTATCTGACATTTTCACTTTGCGTTCGGATCGATGATCAAGATCGTTTCGAGAATCTTGATAATCTGATTGTTTAGTTTTTGTATCATTCTGTGGTTGTTCATTTTTTACTTGTGGAGCCGTTTCTTGTTTTTTTGGAGTAGGTGGTGGTTCTAAATTTTGTCTTGAATTTTCTTTTGGTGGTTCGATGAAATTATTTTCATGTATAGGTTTTCGTTCATCCGGTGGAATTACTTTGTTTTCCGTAGCTGGAGTAATTTTTGCTTGTTTTCCACCTTCTTTATCTATGAACTCTTGAGGATCAGAAGTTATTTGATTTTTCGGAACTTGATTTGCTGGTCTGATACGAGCACCATTAGGCCCTATGTCGAGCACTACAGGACCATGTTTTTTTTGATATTCGAGCAAATGTTCTTTGAATTTTGGCCATTCGTCACGAGAAATCCCCAAACATCCTGCGGTGTATATATTATCAAGATCATTGCCAGAACTGCCATGAATAAGAATTCCTAGACGGTTTCCGCCTTGAATGTTCCCCATTTTTGGGTCTGGAATGGCCATTGGAAGATTGAAAGCATCTTTTCGATAACTGCGGCCCATCGAAGCTCGTTCTGCACCAGTATCGAATTTTCCGATTGGGTATGAGCCATAAGGAATAGAACCATATCCTGTTCCACCACTACCAAACACATATTGTTTTCCTTCTAATTCAACACTACCACTAATTCTTGATGGTCGATTGAGTTGTACTTGTAAAGGAACATTAGATTTTATAGGTCCGTTAGTTACAGGAGTTTTGTTGGTTGATGATCCATCTTTTTTTTGACTGCCGTTTCCTGCTCCTAAGATTTGGTTTGCAGAGCCAACGCCACCCGGACCACCACGAATGGCATCAGCGCCAGAATTTATGGTTCCTACGCCACCAGCACCGCCTCGCATTTTATCAATGATGCCATTGAAAAATCCTGCATTGGGCGGTTTTTGTGGAGAATCAATAATGCGTTGTTTGAATTCTAACTCATTCGAAATATCAAACTTGATTTTGTTTGCATCAAATATAATTTTTTTGAATTCGGTGGGTTTGTTTTCTTCGCTTTTTTCACCAAAAAAATTACGATTTATGAAGGCTGTAATAAGACCCGCCGCACCACCAGCCAAGGCTCCAATGCCAGTGCCTAATAATGGAACTATTGATCCCAATGCAGCACCAGTGGCCGCGCCGGTAGCAGCACTTAGACCATAATCTTTTTCAGCGCTGTTCTTTCCGCTTTTGGCATCTTCTAGAATGTTATAAAGAAAATATGAAGTGATTCCAACTGCACCAATGCGAGTAAGAAGACCAAGCATTGGAAGATATTTTCCAGCACTCTTAATTTTCTCAATCAATTTTTCAATTGGGTCATCATGAACTCTAGCAGCATTAATTTGAGATTTGCCAGCAGGAGAAATTCCAGAAGCGCCAATTTGTTTTCCGGGAGAAAATAAATTTCGATTGAGATTTTTGTTGATGTTATCAATGGTTGAACTGATAGCATCGCCCATGACATCAACTTGTTTTGACAACGAAACAAAGCTATGATTAGTTGTATCAATTACAACATCAACAGAATCATGAACCTGTTTTGCTGAATCGAGAATTGGTTGATCTTTTTTTACTTGTTTCGGTTCTATTTTCTTTTTGCTGCGAATGTCCTTGGCTTCTGGTTTTTTTGGTGCAATGACTTTGGTGATTCGCTTAGAAACGAATTTGCCTAAATTTCCAAAACTGCTTTCAAGTTGATCTTCCAGTGATTTGGCAAGATGTTCTCGCGCGGCATCTCTCAGCCGTTGTCGTTTCTTGATTTTCTTGGGTTTGGTTGGCTTGGGAGCCTTCGGTAATTTGGCCATTTTCCTCTTGAAATCGGGCTGGTTTTGTGATAAAAGCGGCCTCTGTAGCTATTTATCGGAGGAACTTACATGGCACGAGGTATTTTTTCCCGGAAGGATGGCGGCGAATGGTGCCGTTTCAAGGCGGAATATGCAAACGAGCGCGATTTGCATTCCTACCAGCAGACTTGGCCGGATCGTGAATTTCGGGTTTTTGAATATGAGGGCGGTTCTTGTTACGATTTCAAGGGCCTTGACAAATCCAATTCCCGCCAAGTATAACTCGAATACAGC
>ENA-UOUJ01000097-UOUJ01000097.1-activated-sludge-metagenome-genome-assembly--contig:-NODE-97-length-76519-cov-17.969031_pt1 | contig 76519 bp, 72 predicted proteins | sample MGYA00249839_ERZ747224 | MGnify/ENA primary metagenome ERZ747224 (study PRJEB28782, sample SAMN03220277) | activated sludge metagenome | biome: wastewater; feature: sewage sludge; material...
CGGACAGGTTGTTCAGCTTTTGTACTACCGGCCAGTTATATTCTTTAGCTTGTCATGCTGAGGAACGAAGCATCTGTATATACTTTGGCTCCTGGTGCTTACATCTTCCTGCACTCCTCATTGCTGACCGCTGACAGCCCCTTCGGATCTATTCCTGTCATTAGCAGCAAATTAATTCTGCGTCTTCTCAGCTGTACGCAGTCTCCAGACTTCGTACTTACTATGTTCTCCGGAGACTTTTTCTCCGCCATACATAATATCTTATTCACCATACATTATACCCGTGCCCGCTCGGTGAAAGGGTAAGTTTTTTATTTGCATTAGGTTTCCGGGACGAAGTCCCGACAGAACATAAATGATACAAAGTCGGAGACTTGCGTATAGCAAGATTGCCATAAGAGGACAGGCCGGCATATCCCATATCATCTGCCACCACAAAAATAATATTGGGCTTGTTTTGCGCAGATAATATACTGCTGAAAAAAACAAGCATTGCCAGTAGAACGGAAGCACGTTTTAGTAGGATTTATTTACCGTATTATTAAATATATAATGATTTAAAGATACTATAATCAACCCTTGTTTTACTTCAAAACTGCTGCTACACGTTTTCAAATGTTCACAATATTTTTATTATTGCAGGCAGTATCTTTACCGTCATGAAAAAAATTACGCTTTTACTGGTATACAGCCTCTTTGCCATAGCTGCTTTCGCACAGCATAATGCCGATACCCTGCAGCAAACGGGCCGCGATTATATGCGTAAAGGCGATTGGGGAAATGCCATCATGGTATTTAACCGCGCCCTGCAGCAAAAGCCCAACGACATCAGCCTGCTCAACGACATTGCCTACACTTACTTTTTGCAACGCGATTTTGCTAAAGCGCTCGAAACCATAAAGCCTGTGGTAGAAAGAGATGGGGCTGATGTGCAGAGTTTCCAGATTGCCGGCACGGCATACCGTGCTATAGAAGAATTAAAAGAAGGCGCCAGAATATATACCAGAGGCCTGAAAAAATTCCCTAACAGTGGTGTGCTCTACAGCGAATATGGTGAACTGCTGTGGCAGAAAAAAGATTATGCCGCCATCACACAGTGGGAAAAAGGTATTTCAGTTGATCCTAATTACGCCGGCAACTATTATAATGCCAGCCGCTATTATTATTTTACTACCGATAAGGTATGGAGTCTTATTTACGGAGAGATATTCATTAACCTCGAAAGCTACACCATCAGAACAGCAGAGATAAAAAATATCCTGTACGATGGATATAAAAAGCTATTCGCCGGCTCCGACCTGCTAAAAAATTACGACAATAAAAAGAAAAACGCATTTGAGAAAGCCTTTCTTACTTCAATGAATAGTCAATCGCCTTTGGCAGCAACCGGAATCGATCCTGGCAAACTGATGGCTATAAGAACAGGGTTCATCAAACACTGGTTCGAAACAAATGCCACCAGATTCCCTTTCCGTTTGTTTGGTTACCATAAGCAACTGTTAGAATTGAATATGTATGAAGCGTATAACCAGTGGATATTCGGCGCTGCCATTCAAGCGGATGATTATCAAACATGGATAGAGAACAATCCTGATGCTTACAACACGTTCAATAACTTCCAGCGGGGAAGAGTTTTTAAATTACCAAAGGGTGAATACTATCAAAATAGATAAGCTTTCTTTTTTGTTTATTGTTTTTTGCCTAAATTGAACCAAAGCACAAACAACGATTGTTATGATTCAACCCCTGCGACTATTTGATTGTTTAGATTACCAGTTAGAAAAATTTCCCAAGCATGACATGCTTGTGGCAAAGGAAAACGGACAGTGGCGGCCCTACAGCACTGCGGAAGTAAAACAAACTTCGCTGCAGTTAGCAGCCGGACTGCTGACGCTGGGCGTGTCGGGCAATGATATGACTACTGAAAACCGGGATAAGATCGCGATCATTTCCAACAACCGGCCCGAATGGCTGATCACCGATATGGCCGTACAGCAAACGGGCGCTATACTGGTTCCCATCTACCCCACTACCAATCCGCTCGAAATTGAATTCATCTTTAACGATGCCGCTGTAAAATATGTATTTGTGAGCAGTGAAGAACTGCTGCAAAAGCTGCAGGACATCCGTTCCAAAATACCTACGGTAAAAGATATTTTCACCTTCAACCCTGTTAACGGCGCCAGGCACTGGTCGGAAGTGTTGGATAAGTGTACCGATGCGGGATTAGCTGAAATAGAAACCGTAAAAACTAAAATCAAAAAAGACGACCTGGCTACCATTATTTATACTTCCGGCACAACCGGAACCCCAAAGGGTGTAATGCTAAGTCATGACAACATTGTTCAAAACGTTTTTTTATCCAAAGAATGTTTTCCTTTCGATGATCAGCCGCAATACAAAGCGCTGAGCTTTCTGCCCCTGAACCACATTTTTGAAAAAATGGTGAGCTATATCTATCTGTTCAGCGGCATAGGTATTTATTACGCCGAAAGCCTGGAAACCATTGGCGCCAATTTACAGGAAGTAAAGCCCGATGTATTTACCACCGTTCCCCGTTTGCTCGAAAAAGTATATGAACGCATTATGGGCAAAGGAGCGGAATTAAAGGGCATTAAACGGCAGCTTTTTTTCTGGGCCGTTGATGTGGGAAAAAAGTACGACAACCTTATTGATGGCGGCTTTTTATATAACCTCAAACTATCCGTTGCCAATAAATTAATTTTCAGCAAATGGCGGGAAGCGCTGGGCGGAAATATCAAATATATTATTACCGGCGGGGCGGCATGCCAGGAGCGGCTGATCCGCATATTTAACGCGGCTCAAATACCATTGTATGAAGGCTATGGCCCTACAGAGAATTCTCCCGTTATTTCCGTTAACCGGCGCGAACCGGGAGGGATGAAGTTTGGAACCGTTGGCCCGCCCGTTAAAGGGATGGAAGTAAAGCTGATGGATGACGGGGAGATATGCGTAAAAGGCCCGTCTGTGATGGTGGGCTATTACAAACGCCCCGATCTTACCGCGGAGGCTATTATTGAGGGCTGGCTGCATACCGGCGATATCGGCGTATTTGAGGATAACAAATTTTTGCGCATCACCGACCGCAAGAAAGAATTGTTCAAAACCAGCGGTGGTAAATACGTGGCGCCTTCCGCTATTGAAAACAAACTGAAAGAATCGCGTTTTATTGAACAGGTGATAGTGGTAGGCGCCGGGCAAAAATTTGTAGGCGCGCTCATCGTTCCGTCATTTGTCAATTTAAAAGACTGGTGTGAAAAGAACGGCGTTTCTTTTCAATCCAACGAAAGTATCATTAAAGACCCGGCGGTAATAGCGCATTACAAAGAAATTGTGGAACAGCTCAATCAAAACTTCAACCACGTGGAGCAGGTAAAGCGGTTTGAGCTGCTGCCGCGCGAATGGAGCGTGGAATCGGGGGAAGTTACCCCCAAGCTCAGCCTGAAACGAAAAGTAATCATGGAAAAATATAAAGACGCTATAGAAAGGATATACGGTAACGGAGGGGTAATATAGAAGGGTTGTAACTTATTCCTTTAGAATAAAAAAATGAATAATACAAATAAAACAACTGCTATTGAAGTAGTGGAAGAAATAATGAACAGGGACAACTTCAGCAGGTGGCTGGGCATAAAGGTGCTTCAAGCGGGAGAGGGATATAGCAAAATACAAATGGAAATACGCGATGAAATGCTGAATGGATTAGGAATCGTGCATGGCGGCATTCCCTTTTCGTTGGCAGACAGCGCCTTCGCTTTCGCATGCAACAGCCGTAACAATCTTTCTGTAGCATGGGATACTTCCATCACTTTTACCAAACCTTCCAAACTGTGGGATGTATTAACCGCTGAAGCCAAAGAGCTGCATAACGGCAAAAGCACGGGACTATACATCGTTACCATCACCAACCAGCGTAATGAGCAGGTAGCCCTGTTTAAAGGCACCTGCTTCAGAACGACTAAGCCATTGATCTGACCAAAGCATTACGATAATTGCATCAGGCTGTCTTCGCGGCGTATGTTTTCAAGCTCATGCATAAAAGCTTTTCCCCAGTTATCAATATCATAATGCGTTACCTGCTCAAACAGCCTTTCCATCCGCAGCTTTCTTTCATTCTGATCCAGTGCCAGCGCCTGTTCCAGTCCCTGCACCAGGTCTTTAATATCATAAGGGTTGGTACGGATGGCATAAGAGAGCTCAACAGAAGCGCCTGCAAATTCGGATATTACCAATACGCCATCGGCAGCGGTTTTTAGTCCCTGCACCCCGATATATTCTTTGGCTACCAGGTTCAACCCATCCCGCAATGGCGTTATCCATGCCACATCGGCAATGGCATAATAAGTAATTACTTCTTCAAAGGGAACCGATCTGAAAAAGAAATGAATAGGCACCCAGTCTAACCGCGCGTACTTGCCATTGATCTTACCAATAGCCTGCTCCAGCTCGGCTAATATTTTATCATACACTTTCATGCCGGAAGCGGGCGGCGTGCAAATATTAATCAATTCCACTTTACCATGGAGATGCGGATTGCGTTCCAGGAAGGACTGAAAAGCGTTTATTTTTTCGAGCGGACCCTTTACATAATCTAACCGCTCTACCGATAAAATAATTTGCTTGCCCTCTCTTTGCTTTTGCATTTTCTTTATTCTTTCCTGCGTGGCCGGCTGCTCAAAAATGTGACGGATATTTTTCATATTAATACCAACAGGGTGTGCACCCAAACGAATGATCCTGCCGCCGGCATCTATCTCTCTTGTCATTTTATCTACGCCCAATGCGCAGCTATAGGTCAAAAACCTGTCGGCACAGGATTGTTCAGAACGCACTTTAACGGGGATATGGCTCTTTACTACATCTACAAAATTTTCTACATACCGGGGGATATGAAAACCGATATAATCACATTGCAGCATGCTGCCAATAATTTCTCTCCGCCAGGGAATAATATTAAAAATATCGGCCGGCGGAAAAGCGGTGTGATGGAAAAACCCAATTTTTACATCCGGGCGTAATTGCCTTAATATTCCCGGAACCATCCACAGGTTATATTCATGTATCCATACGGTAGCATTTTTATCGGCTTCCGCGGCGGCCCTTTCGGCGAATAAACGATTTACATTTACATACTGTTCCCATTGCTCATGATTGAACCTTACCTTATCGGCAAATGAAAATATAACCGGCCAAAATGCTTCTTTGGAAAATAATTTATAAAAAACATCAATTTCCTTTTTGGTAAGCGGAATACTGGAAGCAATAAGATTAGGGTATTTATTTTCATCAATATACCGGTCGGCACGCGCTATATTTTTGTTCCGCACTTCTTCCCATGCAATCCATGCGCCTGTACGTCCGTTGCTGAAAAAACCCAGCAGGGAAGGGATAATGCCATTGGGGCTTTTCGGCGACACTTTCTTTTCCGTTCCGTTTATTTCTTTCATTTCATAAGGCAGGCGGTGATACAGCACCAGCAACTGCGTATCACCCTGCGCATCTCCGGGAACGTTGTTTGTCCCGTTGTTTACATACCCGCTGAACTCAGGAAAATGTTTCATAGACTCCAGTATGCCACCCGCACCCTGCGATTTTGCCTGTAATACGTTGGGCATGCCATTGGTATAATCCATCAATGCTGGTTCCGCAGCGCCTACAACCACACCTTTATACTGCGTATCATACAGGGAGCGGTCGTTAAGCGTATCGCCTGCTACCAATATGTCTTTCGCAGAAAACTGCATGAGCTTAACCAGCCGTTTCAGCGTAGATCCCTTATTGATGTTTTTGGGAAGAATATCAAGGAACCTTCCGGCAGACAGCAATACATCGAGCCCCATTTCATCAGCAACTCTTTTTACGGTATCAATATCGGTACGCTCATCATAAAAAAAAGAGCAGCGGCGTTGCTGCGATACCGGTTGTAAGCGAAGTCCTTTTATTTTTCGCATTTGTTTTTGGATAACCAGTGTACCCGGCCACTGGTTTTCAATTTCCGATTGTATCGGCTGAACGGGTTCCAGGGTTTGCCCGTTCAAAATGGTAGCGCCAACATCGCAAATAATATAATCCGGATCGGGAATAACAGGATTGTCGAGCAAAGGCATCACACTTTCAATACCACGTCCTGTAACAAACATCAACCGTATATTTTCCTGTTCCCGTATTAAACGGTAGAGCTTCAAACGGTCTGCCTGCCTGCCTCCCAGGAATGTTCCGTCAAGATCAGTTGCTAATAACATAAAATAAATTTATTGTTCTTCATGCTGCTGAAAAACGGTTTAAAAGTATATAAAGAACAATCACCTGCTTTACAACAAGTGAGCTGATCTGTTTACAATTGTTTTAATTATTTCCGCCCGAATAGTAGACGAAGACTATGTTTAATTTCCCAAACGCCAACACGCTGAAGTGTGGTACACAAATGTGGTTTGGAACGGATTTGCAGCGCAAAGGTAAAAAATTATCCCGGGCAGCCACAGATAAAGCTGCATTTTAATAATGTGTGCGCACACATAACATATGATCAACAGGTATTCAACGCTGACTACTAATCTCTTTGCCGTGGTTAATCACTACAATGAAAACAATGAATAGGATCGCAAAATAGAATACTGCTGTTAATTGGTACATTTATATTGCTTACAAGCTTGTAGCAACAACAAAAATCAAAAGATAATGACAGCGCAAAACAACACGCCTCTTTTTTCAAAAGGTGAAAAATTATCCGCTGAATGGTTTACCGGCAATGCTTTTTTGCAGCCCTTGCTGCCAAAAGACAGGAACAATGAATTTGCCCTCGTGAGTGTAACGTTTGAGCCCGGTGCAAGAACGAACTGGCACACACATCCCAAAGGACAGGTTTTAATCATTACAGAAGGAGAGGGATTTTACCAGGAAAGGGGTAAGCCTGCACAAAGCATTAAGAAAGGTGATATAGTAAACATACCCGAAAATGTGGAGCATTGGCACGGGGCTGCTGTAAACAGCAAGATGGCACACATTGCTATTACCAATTACAAGGGCGAAGAGAATGTAATGTGGCTGAAACCTGTAACGGATGAAGAATTTAACGAAGTAAATAAATAGTAATCACTTAAAAATAAGAGCAGGCGTACGTTTCTAAGTTCCTTATCTTCAGGCGATGATTGTTATATCAACTAACTCAATTCAAATTCCGGTATTCATTTGGCGTATAACCTACCCGTTGCTTAAACAGCCTGCTGAAATGCTGTGGGTACTTAAATCCTAATTCAAAAGCAATTTCATTGATATTTTTATTGGTATCAAAAATCTTGTTCTTGGCTATATCAATAATTTTGTTCTGGATGTATTCCTGCGCTGTTTTTCCTGTCTCCTTTTTTATCAGGTCACCAAAATAATTTGCTGATAAATGAAGCTCATCCGCAAAGTAGGCTACTGATGGCAACCCAATATTATAAGGCTTTTCAGATCCGAAATAGCTGTTCAGCAATGCTTCAAACTTTTCCAGTATTCCTTTATTAATATTCTCCCGGGTGATAAACTGGCGGTCATAAAACCGCTCACAGTAATTCAGGAACAATTCAATATTGGATGCAATCAATTTTTTGCTATGCTTGTCCACCGGTTGACTTAGTTCATTTTCAATCTTGGAAAAACAATCAAATACAGTTTTTCTTTCCTTCTCAGACAGATGTAATGCTTCGTTGGTGTTGTAACTGAAAAAGCTATACTCATTCAGGCTTTTGGCGAGAGATGTGCCTTTTACCAGGTCCGGGTGAAAAACCAAACCATGTCCCATTGGCTGATAATAATCTACTTTGTTTTCCACGTCAATCACCTGTCCGGGAGAAATAAATACCAATGTACCTTCCTCATAGTCGTAATAATTACACCCATATTTTAAATCTCCGCAGTGCACTTCCTTAAGAAAAATACAGTAAAGCCCGAAAGTCATCCGGGAACCTGTTCTTTTCTTCGCTTTTGAGAAATCAACGATACTGACCAATGGGTGTAGTGTTTCATGATCATTGAAAGCATTGTACTGGTTTACCGTATCAAAATTATATGCCTGTTCCATAGCTATTATTTTTTGCTTATACAAAATTAAACGTTCTGCTATAACAATACCGGCAGGTACATCCCAATAAGTAATATTGGTAGTAAAATCCGTAATCGGTATACTCATTGGCTCAATATCAAAGCGGAACTTTGCAATATGATGAAAAAACGTAAACCTGGAAACAGCGGATTGGAAGTATCGGCCCTTGGACTGGGTTGTATGGGGCTGAGCTTTGGCTATGGACCCGCTGCCGACAGACAGGATGCTATTAATTTAATCAGATCAGCGTTTGATGCAGGCATAACTTTTTTTGATACCGCAGAATGTTACGGTCCGTTCACCAACGAAGAAATTGTCGGTGAAGCCTTGCAACCATTCCGCAAAGATGTAGTGATTGCTACAAAATTTGGCTTTCAGGATGGCGATTCCGCTAAAGGATTGGACAGCAGCCCGGCAAGAATAAAAGCGGCTGTTGAAGCATCTTTGAAAAGATTGAAAACAGATAGTATTGATTTGTTGTATCAGCACAGAGTTGACCCTAATGTACCGATTGAAGAAGTTGCCGGAGCAGTAAAAGATCTAATTACAGAAGGGAAAGTAAAACATTTCGGGTTGTCGGAAGCCAGTGTGGAAACCATACGCAAGGCACACGCTGTACAGCCTGTTGCCGCATTGCAAAGCGAGTATTCTATGTTCTTCCGTGAGCCGGAAAAGGAGATCATTCCGACTTTAGAAGAATTAGGGATCGGGTTTGTGCCATTTAGTCCTTTAGGAAAAGGTTTTTTAACAGGGGCTATCAATGAAGAAACAAAATTTGAAACCAATGATTTCAGAAACATCGTACCACGATTTTCTGAAGAAAACAGGAAGGCGAATCAGGCATTGGTGGATTTAGTAAAAATAATTGCAGCCGACAAAGATGCAAGACCTGCGCAGATTGCTTTAGCCTGGTTATTGGCTCAAAAGCCCTGGATCGTACCCATTCCGGGAACAACAAAATTGCATCGCCTCAGGGAAAATACAGGATCGGTAAATATCATTTTGTCTATGGAGGAACTAAGTAGCATAAACGCAGCATTACAATCCATCAAAATATCAGGAGAACGTTATCCTGCACATCTAAAAGCAAGGGTTGGAAAATAAAATTTCAAAACAATCATTGACATTATGGAAAATAAAAATCATAAAAAGGTGGCAACACAGGTAATTGGTATTTATATACTGATAGTTGTTGCCGTTACCATTGCATCGTGTGTCTCAACAAAGCAAAATCAAAACAGCAGTTTGATAATTAAAGAACAGGGAGCATTCTCGGCTGGTGGTACGGTCGTTAAAAGCGAAGGCACCTTTGATGCCTTAAAACCGTGGAATGTGCCGCAGGGCGGGCAAACACGACACGGGGACCACGCTGATGTTTTTTACCAGCTTCCGGCAAATTCAAAACAGCATTCAATGGTGTTCCTGCATGGCTATGGGCAATCCAGGCGCAGTTGGCAAACCACTGCCGATGGCAGAGAAGGTTTCGCGGATATTTTTTTGCGAAAAGGCTATGGCGTTTATCTCGTTGACCAACCCGGTCGTGGTGATGCAGGGCAAACCACCAAACCGGGACAAATTACCGCAACACCCGATGATCAAACCTGGTTTACACAATTCCGGATCGGCTTATATCCCAGCTTCAACGAAGGAGTACAATTTCCAAAAGATTCAACATCGCTTGATCGGTTTTACCGGATGATGACACCCAACACAGGTAATGTGGACGAAACCACAATTGTTAACGCAATGTCGGCCGTATTTGATAAAACAGGCGATGGTATTCTTTTTACCCATTCAGCAGGAGGTTCGCCTGGTTGGAAAACTGCGATTAAGAACGACCACGTAAAAGCCATTGTAGCCATTGAGCCGGGCGGATTTACTTTTCCTGAAGGGGAAGTACCCGAAGGTAATCGTGGCGGCAGAGGGGTGCCGCTTAATGCGTTTTTAAAATTAACTGAAATTCCTATCGTGGTTTATTATGGAGACTACATACCCAAAGAAGAAACCAGTGCAGCTTCGCTCAGTTTTTGGCGTAATGTACTGACTACCGCACAACAATGGGCAAAAGTAGTAAATGCTCACGGTGGTGATGTTACCATTGTTCATTTACCTGAATTGGGTATTAAAGGAAATACACACTTCATAATGTCAGATTTGAACAGCAAGGAAATTGCAGACTTACTTGCAAAATGGTTGAAGGAAAAAGGATTGGATAAGTAATATTGGTAGTAGTTCCCGTAATCTGTCTACCATAAAATCCTTTCTCCCGCCGGACTTTGCATACATAACAGAAACGAATATGAAAACATTACCTATCGGACTATTCTTACTTATTATGGGAGCACGATCAGCTTTCGCACAAAATTCTTCCGCAGACCAGGAGATCATTCATCTTTCCAGAGAAAAATGGCAGTGGATGTCAGACAAAAAAACAGATCTCCTGGATAGTTTCTTTCACGAAAAATCAATGTTCGTCCACATGGGAGGATCCTGGGGAAAAGAACAGGAAATGAATGTTATTAAAAGTGGAGGTATCTGGTACAAGAAAGCAGACATTCATGAAGTGTTTGTGAATGTAATTGATAATACTGCCATTCTTTTAAATAGAATTGATTTGCTGGCTGTTGTTGGAGGAAATGAAGTAACGAACCCGTTTATGGTGACGGAAGTTTATATAAAACAAAACGGAACCTGGAAATTAGGCTCGTTATCGTTTACAAGGTTACTTACACCTCCCTCTAATAATGATCATTAAAAATGCATCAGGAATAAAAAAGTATTGGTGGGTTTAATCATCAGTATCAGATAATAAAATGGAATAATAATGAGTAAACGCTTAAGGTCAATACTATTTGTAATGACGGTAATGCTAACAACCATGGTGAGTGCCCAGGGCGATGCAGATGAAAGTTTAAGCACAAAGCAACAAGCGATTGTTTGCATTGCGGCAGTTACGGCGAAAGGCGATCTGTTAAAACTAAAAGCGGAACTAAACGCAGGGCTTGATGCGGGACTGACTGTTAACCAGATCAGGGAGGCTATTGTTCATCTCTATGCCTATGCCGGGTTCCCCCGGAGCCTTCGGGGGTTACAGACTTTTATAACCGTACTGGATGAACGTAAAGTTAAAGGCATTAATGATGAGACAGGTGCAGAAGCGTCGGTCATTAATGATGAACGTAGCAAGTACGACCGGGGAAAGGCAATATTGGAAGAGTTAACTGGTGTACCCGAAACAGGAGCCAAAACCGGATACGCAGCATTTGCACCAGAAATTGAGGTATTCCTCAAAGAACATCTTTTTGCAGACATTTTTGAACGGGATGTGTTAACCTATGTTGAAAGAGAATTGGTAACCGTATCCGTACTCAGTAGTATTGGTGGCGTGGAACCCATGCTTCGTTCACATCTGAATATATGCCTGAATGTTGGTTTAACCCCAAATCAGCTACAGCAATTCGTGAGGGTTATTAAATCAACTATTGGAAAAAAGGAAGCAAAAGCAGCTCAAAAAATTTTGGATGAAGTGTTGAAAAATAAAAAATGAAAAAATGAAACGGATAACATCAATAATCGCAATAGCAACATCAATGGCAGCTACAGATACTGTAAATGCACAATCTACTCAAAAGGTGCGTCAACAAAACCCCTTTACACTGGTATATGAAGGAGCCATTACCAAAAATGAAAAAGGAAAAGTAAACATTCATCCGGTTACTTATAAAATCAAAGATATTACAATTGCTGCCAATGTTTACACACCACCTGACTACGATGCTTCACAGAAATACCCGACGGTAGTTGTTGCACACCCCAACGGAGGCGTAAAGGAACAAGTTTCGGGTTTATATGCACAACGGTTAGCGGAACAGGGCTATATTACTATTACTGCAGATGCTGCCTACCAGGGAGCCAGTGGCGGAGCGCCTCGAAATGTGGATAAGCCTGCAAATCGGATTGAGGACATACATGCAATGGCAGATTTTATTTCACAATATAAAGGCGTTGATACCGCAAAACTTGGCTTGCTCGGTATTTGTGGCGGCGGCGGTTACTCCTTAAAGGCGGCCCAATCAGATAAACGATTTAAAGCGGTTGCCACATTAAGCATGTTCAACTCGGGTGTAGTAAGACGTAATGGCTTTATAAACTCGCAATATTCAACAATCCAGGAAAGGTTAAAACAAGCCTCAGACGCACGTGCATTAGAAGCAGCAGGAGGCGAAGTACGTTATGCAGGTGTGGCCAACCCAACAGATGAGGAAATTGCCGGGATTACCACCGATCTATATCGCGAAGGCTATGTGTACTATTACAGAACCCATGCACACCCCAATTCAACCTTTAAATATACTATGAGTAGCTTGCTGAACTTAATGACTTTTGATGCCGGCACCAATATGGATTTAATCAACCAGCCCTTATTAATGATTGCAGGAAGCAAAGCCGACACCTATTATATGACAGACGATGCATTCAATAAAGCAACCAATGCAAAAAACAAGGAATTATTCCTGATTGACGGAGCTACTCATATACAAACCTATTGGAAACCAGAATATGTGTCGCAAGCGGCAAATAAACTGGTGAAATTTTATCAAACGAACCTTTAAAATTTAAAAAAATGAACTATAAAAATATAGCAATGCTGTTGCTTATTGGAGTGGCTTTATTTTCTTGTAATCAGCAAAATGAATCGGCGCAAATAACTCAACCGGGGTCGCAAAAACCAACCGTTTTTGCAAAAGGAGAAATAATTACCAACGATAATTTTACCGGTACTGCATGGCTGAACAATTTGGTTCAGGCCGACAGCATCAATCAGAATGCTGTAGGAATTGTGACCTTTGAACCAGGCGCAAGAACAAAATGGCATTCCCATCCGGCCGGACAGATTATATTGGCGCTGGATGGCGTAGGATACTATCAGGAAAAAGGAAGCCTCAAAATTATCGTGAATAAAGGTGATGTTGTGAAATGTCCGGCCGATATGCCTCATTGGCATGGCGCAAGCGCCGGCACAGCCTTCGTGCAGATTGCCGTTACCAGCAGACAAAATGGCCCTACGGTATGGCTGACACCTGTGACAGATGAAGAATATACATATTAAGACAAAAGCACTTCATTCAAAAATCACCAGCCTAACAGCAGATTTTTCAACAATTAAAATTGTTGATGAGCGCTATACAGGAACATCTGCACAACAGACAAATAAATAATGCAACGATATCATGAAAAGCGCTCACCACAGGAACTGCCGCAAAAACGGAAACCCGTAAAGCAAACGGAATGCTGATGCTAATTGGTACATTTATATTGCTTGCGGCTTGTAGCAACAATAAAAATCATACATCAGGAATTTAAAAATACTATAATGGAAAAGTTTGAAGTGAAAGCATACGGCACCTACGCTGCCACGAAGCTGTTAGAACCGTTGAATATAGAGCGCAGGAAAGCCACCCCGCAAGATGTGGAAATTGATATCCTGTACTGCGGGGTCTGCCATTCCGACCTGCATACGGCCCGGAACGATTGGGGCGGCACCAGGTATCCCGCAGTCCCCGGTCATGAAATTGTGGGGAGGGTAACTAAAGTGGGCAGCGGAGTAACCAAATTTAAGGTGGGAGATCTCGCGGCTATAGGCTGTATGGTAGATTCATGCCGCGAATGTTTGAGCTGTAAACACGACCTGGAACAATATTGCATCCCGGGCAATACCGGAACCTACAACGGCAGGGATAAACATCTGGGAGGTCATACTTTTGGAGGCTATTCGGAAAAAATAGTGGTAACGGAACACTTTGTTTTAAAAGTACCTGCAAACCTTGATCCTGCCGCTACCGCACCTTTGCTTTGCGCAGGCGTTACTACCTGGTCGCCCCTAAGGCACTGGAAAGTAAAAAAAGGAAGCCATGTGGCCGTTATAGGCTTAGGCGGACTGGGGCATATGGCCATAAAGCTGGCTAAAGCGCTGGGAGCAGATGTTACGCTTTTTTCACGCTCTCCCGAAAAAGAAAAAGACGGGCTTGCATTAGGCGCCGGCCAGGTTATTATCTCTACCGACCAAAAGCAAATGTTGGAAGCCAAAGGGAAATTTGACCTCATCATTGATACCGTTCCCTATATCCATGATGTTAATCTTTATATTCCTGCATTAACCGTCAACGGCACGATAGTGCTGGTAGGTTATCTGGGGCCGCTTGATCCCATGCTAAACAGCGTTCCGATGATCCTGGGCAGAAAATCGGTGGCAGGTTCCGTAATTGGCGGCATTGCCGAAACACAGGAATTGCTTGATTTTTGTGGAGAGCATCATATCGTTTCAGAAATAGAAGTGATCAAAATGCAGGATATTAACCAAGCTTACGAACGGATGCTAAAAAGCGATGTGCGTTACCGCTTTGTGATTGATATGGCATCATTAAAAAATGAAAGCAGGTAGAAAAGAGAAGGCCTTGAGGATGCTATTTTAATTCGTATGTAAAAGAGCCTCCTCTTCACCGGCTGAGCATTTTTCTGAATGCTAAAATGCTATACCTTTCTGTGGAATGGTATTGATGGTAAGGTAAACCACATCTTTTATTTTTACGCCATCTCTGCCATATGCCTCAAACCTGATCCGCATAGTATGAACAGGTTTTATATCCGGTATCTCCAGAAAAACAGACTGTCTGTCTTCACTTAAAAAAACATTTTTAACAATCACGGTATCTTCTCCTTTCTCGCCTTTATGCTTTATGGAATAATGCGATGAGCCATAATTGCTGGTCCATTTATAATTCCATTGACTCACCTTATAATTTTCCGCCTGCTCACACTTTTCCTTATCCAGCTCAAAATTAAATTGCAGTCTTACCCCGTTTTTCACAACCTCAGCATCTTTAATGAGGTGTCCTTCACCACCCTTATACCTTATCCTGTTCAGCGTACCATATTTTGAAGCAACACCATCATCCCACCCGGTAAGCCCGGTTACATATATTTGTTTATCTGCCGGGTTAACTGTGGCGCGCTGAATACCTGCATCAAATTGAAATGGAAATGCGATCATGGATCCCTGTGTTACACCATTGGCTTCGTGCGGATGAAAATGATATACCCAGCCTTTGCCATAGCTGGTATGAATGAACTGATTACCCAGTGGCCCCCAGCTTTTATCGCTCCATACGCCTCCGCCCGGGGAGTTGTCAAATTCCTGTGGTATCCACAGCGCAGGAGGTTCAAAGCTTCGGGGTACGGGAATGATATCTGCATTCACTACCCCGTCAACTACCTGGTCTTCTCCGAATTGAATACCGTCGGGGCTCCACTCTTTACTGGCCAAATTGGGAACATACCCGTAGAATTTTCCTTTTTTGATGTGATTGATCTTATTGGCAGGCGTCCACTGGCCCTGGTTATCGCTCACAAAAATGTCATTACCCGGAGTTAGGGTTATGCCGTTGTTTACGCGGAAGCCTGTGGCCAGGTTTTCCCATTTTTTCCCGTCGGGTGATATTTTGAGTACGTTGCCCGGCATTTTATTATTGGTATACGCTCCGGGTTTGGCATAATACAAATTACCTTCGCTGTCTGTTTCCAGTCCAAAATTAAACGCGTGGAAAAAAGAGGATACATCCGTATCCGGGAAGAAATTTTCATAAAAATCAGTTTCATTATCCCCGTTAAGATCGTGCAGTATAATAATCCCGTTCCGGCAGGTTACATAAATTTTACTCTTAATTACTTTTAAGCCCATAGGCTCATACAAGCCTGCGGCAATTCGTTGCCAGCTAATATTTTTTAAGCTGTTATCAATACCTGTTGCCATCCATACATCGCCACCGTAGGTTGTCAGAAGCAATCTGCCATCATCCATAAAGGCAAGCGCGGTAGGGCGTATCCAGCTATTAGCTTCATTGTTAAACGGCAGGCCAATATTATCCACTGCATAGGGATAGTCACCCCTTATTTCAACGAGCTTACCCGCATCCGTTTTATCCTGATCTTTATAATATACAGGATCGGCATGCGGTTTCCCTGCATTCAGTTCACCCTTTGCAGGTACGTTATAATCCCACAGGCGGCTTCCACCTTTTATTATTGCGGATATGTTGGGGAAAGCGGTTGCGGATACCTGCTTTTTAAACCGGGAAATAAAATTTTCCAGTTGCTGTTCTCCTTCGCCGGAAGTACGTAATACATGCACCGAAATGTCTGTTGTTGATGCAGGTATCGTTAAAATCATCCTGTTTTGGTCATCAACATATCCTGTAACCCCGGCACCGCTTGAAAACACACCGGCAGCCAGAAACCTGTTGGTAACATTACCAGCCGAAGTGGAACTTACCAATATATAGGCCTGATCAGAGGAAACGGAGTTAACCCATTTACCATCTGCTGAAATGATTCCATTTTTAAAAGCCCCCTTTTCATCCCGGAGCTGACCAATATAAATTTGCTGTTCCTGCCCCGGCCCAATTTGTAAAGTTTGTGTGAGCAGGATGCTGTTGTTGTGCTTAGCGGCTGCAGGCAGCTCATATATTTTTCTACCGCTTACGGAATAAGACAGTATAACCTGCTTCCCGTTTTTATAATGACCATGGAAGCGCATGATCTCCGATGGAAGCGGCGACCGGACACCAGTGGTTTTATTCAGCGCTTCTAAACGGCCGCCGAATGTCCATTGCCACGTATCAAGTCCATTGAGTACATTACCTTCCACAAAAGGCTCCCCCTCTCCCCTGTATCTTTTATATTTTGTATCACCGGTATTCAGCTCTCCTTCCCAGGCGGCAGTTAAGCCCATGCGTAAAAGGTTATAGCTGATAGCCACATGCTCATCTAACAGCACAGTAAGCGCAGCCGTTGTATGATCTTTAAGCTGGGAATAGATGGCCGTACCATAATCACTCTTTGTGCTACCAAACCAGTCCTGCCCGTATTGTAATGACCCTTTCAGCGCATCGGCTTTTATCGTTTTGAGGTAATTTTCGCGGGAGCGTTTTGACCTGGGAAGCGTAGCCAGGTATTCATCGGTAATGTTGAAATATTGATGTGCATTGGAATCCTTTATGAATTGCTCGCGTATGTACTGTATTACATAATATCTTTCCTGCGGGCTCATCCACGACTGGGCGGGCATCATACCTGCGCCATAGGTAATGGTTTTCCACATGTCAAACGGGCCGTTACCAAAACGCAGCGTATCCCTGCTGAAAGAACGGGCCTGCGGAAGTGAAGAGGTACCTCTTTCTCCATGACAGGCTACACATGCGCTCTTGTATATTGCTTCTCCTTTTTGAAACGTGCTGCTGTTCAGTTCCCGGATCACTGTTGCATGATCTATGTCTGAAGAGTGATCTGTATTACATTGAAGAAGGAAAAAAGAGGTGGCCATACAAGTGATCAGCACATACGGGTTCTTAAAAAAGGACAGGATTTTCATATTATGATGCCGCTTCATTTTGGGTTTATTTGATCCGGGTTGTTAAGTGAGCCTTGGTGTACTGAATTTCAGCGTACCGCACGATATCATCTTCCACAAAGCAGGTTAACCTGAAACAATAAGGAACCTCCTGCGTTTATCATAAGGAGAGAGTCCTCCGGTATGCGGATACCCTCAAATATATTGCAATAAATAAAAATTCAAATTTCAAATCCAAAGCAAAAAGTTTTTAAATCCGAAGCGAAATGCAACAGTAAACTACAAACGATAAACTGTAAACTAAGAAAATCCAAAGAGGAAGAGCTCAGCCTGTCTTTAGCAGTTAACAGAATCTGACTGCTGAAATCTGATTGCTGAAGGCTAATTGCTGCAAGCATAACAATAAAAGTGTTACCTTTTAGGTTCAGTAATCTGATTTTTATAGATCATTTAAACGATTTGTTCCATGTATACCTCACGAAGAAACTTCCTGAAAAAAACTGCGCTGGCATTAGCCGGTACCACGGTATTATCCAATGAAATATTCGCCGCAAAAAAAACCAAAGAGCTTTTGGGCGTACAATTATACAGCATACGCGACGATATGAAAAAAGATCCACTGGGCAGTTTAAAGCAACTGGCCGAAATGGGTTATAAAAATGTGGAGCATGCCAATTACGGCAACCGTAAATTTTACGGTTATGCGGCTTCGGAATTTAAAAAGCTGCTCGGAGACCTTGGCCTGAAAATGCCCAGCGGACATACTGTGATGAGCAAAAAGCACTGGGATGAAGACCGGAAAGATTTTACGGATGAATGGAAGATGACGGTTGAAGACGCCGCCATTGTAGGGCAGCAATTTGTTATCAGCCCCTGGTTAGACGATTACTACCGTAAATCCTACGATGGTTTGAAGCAGTATATGGAAGTGTTTAATAAATGCGGTGAGCTATGTAAAAAATCGGGAATGAAGTTCGGGTATCATAATCACGATTTTGAATTCAGTGAAAAGTTGAACGGTGTAAAAGTATTTGATATCATCCTTCAAAATACCGACCCTTCTCTTGTAGCCCAGCAGCTCGACATCGGCAATTTGTACAACGGCGGTGCAAAAGCCTTAGACGTAATGCAGCAATACCCGGACAGGTTTGAATCCATGCATGTAAAAGATGAAATAAAATCAGGCAACGAAAAGGAACCGTACGAAAGCACGGTATTAGGAAAAGGCATTGTTCCGGTAAAGGAAGTCATTGACCTGGGAAGAAAATCAGGCGGCACCATTCATTTCATCATTGAGCAGGAATCTTACCAGGGTAAAACGCCTATGGAATGCATGAAGGAAGACCTGGCGATCATGAAGAAGTGGGGATATAAATAGGCATATAAAAGCCCGGGGCTGTGTACTATATACCCCTATTCCGGCTACATATCCGGCTGTGCGCTGCTACTCCGCCACAGCCCTCACCCACACATGCTTCAGCGGGGTATCCGCTCCCATCCGGCAGCCCGTGGGCAGAAGACCAGGGATAAGCTAATTGCTATAAAAATATTGAGTGCCGTAGAAACAACCCTCGCAGGCCTGGCAGAAGGACCAACATGAGAAAATAGCTCTGCCTGAAAGATATAAAAAAATAATGCTGCAGGTACTATGGGAAAGCGAATTGATGACCGGCTATTTTCGATTTCTGAAAAACCTGCTATTATTGCTGTTTTCTTAGCTTTTCATATACCCTGCTGTTTCCGTAAGCATCCAGTTTAACGGTATACAAATGCTTGCCGTCTTCCATTTTTACAAAATAGGTCAGGTTTTCACCAGAAGTAATCTCTGTAACGCCAAATGCTGTTTTCGTTGAATATCGCCTTTTAATTTCTAATAAAATATTAGTAGGTAATAAAGCCGGTTTGTAAAAGCGCATAGAGCCGGTTACATGTCCATCATTGTTGTAATTCACGATATATCTTATCCCCGACTGAAAAAAACTAACGGAATACTGATCTCCTTTTTCGTGCCAGCTTACCTGCTGGGCGGTTGTATAAGTTTCGTGAAAAACTTTCAGTACTTTTTCGCTTACAGTAGGATTATTGGCATATGCACCAATGGCGCAAAAGAAAATTGCAACATACAATGTTGATAACCGTAAATATTTTCTATTTTTCATTTTGAATAATGTTGTGGTGATGAAATGTATTTTTACTTGTTGTTTAAAGATGAAACAAAAGGCTTCCGGCGTTAACGTCAATGCTGTAAAGGTCTGTTCTAAAACAGGCTTTAGTGAGTAGATATCCGCCATTGTTCTATAGATTTTCAGTTATTAACCGGACAAATTGTGCAGCAACAGGATTAATTCGTCATGAAGAAGGCAGGAAGGGTTTTCTTTGCAGTTAAATTATAACATTTTCATTCAACTGCTCGTTGTTCAGCCGTTTGCTATAGAAGCGGTTTAAGCGTACGAAGCTCTTTTGAATAGTTGATTAGTGTACAGGCTGCCATTTGCCTCCCATGCCGGCAGTGTTCAGGCTTTTATTAAGCCCCGCTCAATTCCCCCGCAATCATTTCCGCCTGCTTCAATACCGTTTCAGTAGCCAATGCCTGTAAATCCGGTGGATAACCATATTGCCGCAATGTTCTTTTTACAATTACTTTCAGCTTTGCTTTTACACTTTCTTTGATCGTCCAGTCAATGGAGGCATTTTGTTTTACTTTTTCATACAGCACCACAGCCAGGTCACGCAAAGTATCCTTCGACATCAGTTCCCTTGCACTTGCATTATCGGCAACGGCGGTATAAAAAGCATATTCATAATCCGTCATATTCATACCCTTCGCCTCATCGTCCATTTTCGTAATATCCTTTCCCAGTTTAATAAGCTCGTCAATAACTTCTGCTGCTGTCAGTATTTTGTTGTGGTATTTTTTTATGGCATTTTCCAGCATCTCCATCAATGTTTTGCCGGTAACCAAATTCTTTTTCAACCTCGATTTCAATTCATCGCTCAATAATTTCCGCAACACTTCCACCGCAATATTTTTATGCTCCATTCCTTTCAGCTCTAATAAAAATTCTTCCGAAAGGATGGAAATATCCGGCTTCTTTATTCCCGCCGCATCAAATACATCAATCACCTGCTCCGATACCAATGCCTGGTCTATTACCTGCCGTATGGTTGTTTCTATTTCTTCGTCTGTACGGCCGCTACCCGTGCTGTCAAATTTTGCCAGCCTTGCCTTTACCGCCTGAAAAAAGGCTACTTCATCTTTTACATCCATTGCCTGTTCGTGCGGGATAGCAATAGCAAACGCTTTCGATAATGCCGTTACTTCATTGATGTATCTTTTCTTTCCATCCTCCAGCCCCAGTATATGTTCCTCCGCCTGCAGTATCAATGATAGCTTTTGTGAAGTGCCTGCATCAAAATAATTTTCGTAAGGAAATTTATTAAGCATGTTCGATACCACTTCTAATTTTTCCAGCATCAGTTCAACAGCCTGTTCCTGCAATTCGGTGGGATCACCCTTACCGCCGGCATCACTATAAAAAGACAATGCTTTTTTCAAATCTGCGGCAATACCAAGATAATCAACAATCAATCCACCCGGCTTATCAAGATATACCCGGTTCACCCTTGCAATGGCCTGCATCAGGCTGTGTCCTTTCATGGGCTTATCAATATATAAGGTATGCATGCTGGGCGCATCAAAACCGGTAAGCCACATATCCCGCACAATTACCAGCTTCAATTCATCGGCCGGGTCTTTCATTCTTTCTGCCAGGGTTCTGCGCTGCTGCTTGGAAGTGTGGTGCTTCGCTATCTCCGGCCCGTCTGAAGAAGCAGAGGTCATTACCACTTTCAATACCCCTTTGTTCAGTTCAGTATTATGCCATTCCGGTTTTAAGGCTATGATGGCCTTATAGAGTGCTGCGGCAATGCGGCGGCTCATCGTTACAATCATTCCCTTGCCATCAAATACCTTTTGTCTTTCCTCAAAATGGATGACGATATCTTTTGCAATATTTTTTATTCGTTTATCACTACCTACCAACGCTTCCAATTGCGTCCACTTCGCTTTCGCTTTTTGTGTAGTGGTCAGTTCGTCCTGGTCCAGCTCATCATCCACTTCCTTTACCAGTTCCCTTCCTTCTTCGGTAAGACTTACCCTGGCAAGACGGCTTTCATAATAAATTTTTACCGTGGCGCCGTCTTCCACCGCCTGAGCTATATCATATACGTCTACATAATTGCCGAATACAGCCGGCGTGTTTACATCCGTGCTTTCTATGGGCGTGCCGGTAAAACCAAGATAAGTGGCATTCGGTAATGCATCCCGCAAATATTTGGCGAAGCCATATACTACTTTCTTACCGGTTATATTTCCGCCTGCATCCTTTGTGTCGATTGTTTTGGCACGGAAACCATACTGGGTGCGGTGCGCTTCGTCGGCTATTACTACGATATTACTCCTGTTAGACAGCAATTCATATACATTGCCTTCCTCCGGCTGAAACTTTTGTATAGTGGTAAACACAATACCTCCACTGGAAACTTTTAATAGTTGTTTCAGTTGGTCCCTGTTTTCGGCCTGTACCGGTTCCTGCCGCAACAGTTGTTTGGACGCGGCAAACACATCAAACAACTGGTCGTCCAAATCATTGCGGTCGGTAATAATAACCATCGTAGGATTGTGCATAGCCAGCACTATTTTGCCGGCAAAGAAAACCATAGATAAAGATTTACCGCTGCCTTGTGTATGCCATACAACGCCGGCTTTTCTGTCGCCCACCGGCTGCTGTTTCACTGCCGGCAATCCATAAGCTTCAGGGTCTTCCGCCACCATGCTCAGCAACGGATCACTGTTTTGTGTTATGCTGAACGCTACCGAAGCATCTGCCTCAGGTTGCATTCCCGCCGCCCTCAATGTGGATTCCACAGCACGGTTTACCGCATAGTACTGGTGATAAGCCGCCAGTTTCTTAATGGTATTAATAGAAATAATGCCGGTTACCAGGTCTTCTTTTTTTGATTTTTCAAATACAATGAAATGCCGGATTAAATCAATAATTGTTTCTTTATTCAGCATGCCCCGTATCAGTATTTCCAATTGCCCCGTAAGGTGCGATGCTTCTGCTTTGCCATCGGCTGTTTTCCATGCCATATAACGGCTGAAACCTGCGGATACAGAACCGGCCCTTGCTTCCAGCCCGTCGGAAATAATATTGAAGGCATTGAAGGTAAACAGCGAAGGTATCTGCACCTTATAGGTTTCTATTTGCTTAAAGGCCGACCTGATCGTTGCATTTTCATCCGCAGCATTTTTCAGTTCCATCACCACCAGGGGAATACCGTTTATGAACAGGATGATATCAGGACGCTTATTGCTATGATTTTCTATAATGGTAAACTGGTTGGCCGCTACAAATTCATTGTTATACGGATCATTAAAATCAACCAGCCAAACCCTGTCGCCCCTGTCATCGCCATCTACTCTTTTGCTTACCGGGATGCCTTCCGTAAGGTAGCGGTGAAAGGTTTCGTTATTGGTTAAAAGTTCCGGCGATGCAATGCGCTGCAGTTCTTTTATGGCTTCGTTTTGTATTTCGGCAGAAAGTGCCGGATTTATTTTGCGTACCGCTTTTTGTAAACGGCTTATCAATGAAACCTGTTCATAGTTTTCCCTTTCAGGCGTATGGCCGTCTGCGGCAATATCCGGCGCATATACATAACTGTAACCCAATGCTTCAAGGCATTCTATAGCGAGCAGTTCGATGTGGTTTTCGGTAATGCGGGTCATGGCTGTTTTTGCTGCAGGGTTCTAACGCCCACCGAATATGCATATACCGCGGCGGGAACGTAGGTTAATGAAATGTTGCGGTGCTCAAGGGTTTGTTCTTTATCAACGGTAGTAACGATGGCTGCGTCCAGCTTATTCTTTTCGCAAAATTCTGTGAGGCTTTTTAACTCACCCGGTTTTTCTATATAGCGGTTGCTCCATTTTATTTCAACACACCATACCGGCTTTAGCTTTTTGTCGTCTATTAAAACCATGTCTACTTCACCTTCCGTGCGGCCGGATTTCCAACTGGCATATTTAAGATCAAGTTGCTCACGGTGCAGCCATTGCGAGAACACCACAGTTTCTACCATATTACCGGCTTCTTCGTCAATAGGCTCTACCGGCGAAAACAGGGCGCTGCGCAAAGATGTATTGGTAAGATACACCTTAAATCCGGTTACCCGTTTAAATTGCTTTGCCGTATCGTCTATTTTATGAATTACTTTGATGAGGAAAGCCGCTTCTAAGTATTCCATATATTTTCGAAGCAATACTTTGTCAATACCACTTTCCTTACAAATTTTTTCAAACGAAAACTCACGCCCGGTGTTATAGGCCAGATAGGCAAAAAAGCGGTTCAGCTCCTGCACATCCCTTATGCCGTACAGACTGGGCAAATCGCGCAGCAATACTTTATCAATAATATCGCCCTTTATATAACGCGACATGTTCTGCTGTATGGTTTCCGAAAAAATAACTTCCGGGTAACCTCCGTAATTGATGTATTCAAAAAACTGCTTATTGAGTTCCTTTATATCAACAGCTTCAAAAAAATCAATCAGCTTATCCCGGTACTTCAGTTGTTTGGGTTTTACGAGGTGCAGTAATTTTTTCAGGTACAGGTATTCCTGAAAGGTGAGCGGAGGCAGCATGAAATCGGTAAACCTGCCGGCGCCGCTTTCGCTGCTTTTAATGCGCAGCGCTGCCGCTGCAGAACCCGACACTACAAATTTGGTTTGCGGATAGCTGTCTACCAATATTTTCAGGTGGCGCTCCCAGTCTTTTAAGTATTGTATCTCATCAAAAAATACATACAAACCATCAGCATCTTCCTGCCCGGCGGCATTCATTGCCAGCTTCAGCAGTTCTTCTAAGCCCAGGTGTATGTAGATGGGATTATCAATGCCAATAAAAAATACCTTCCGGGCGGCGGTATGTTCTTCCATCAGTGCGCCGATGGCATGGTGCATCATTACGGTTTTACCTACCCTGCGCGGACCCATTAATACCAACGCCCGTTTTACCGACCTGTCTTTTACATGCGGGTAAAACAGGTTGAAATACAGGCGGCGGGGCAGGAAATCCATTTCTGCCGTAGGCATACCCGTTGCCCACCAGGGGTTTTCAAAGCGGAGCCGCTCTAATATTTTGGGTGTAGGAATAGCATACGATTCCTGCATAAAATAGCTTATTATACCACAATATACAAAATAAGGTATTTAAAATATGCTTATTTGTACATTGTTGATTAATTAGTGCATTATTGATTAAAGAAATGAGTTTATTTTATTGGGTATGTAATTAATGGTCCGTTCCTGTTCTCCCCCATGGCCGTCAACTTAAGCCCGGAGGGCCCCGCCCGTACCGGTACGGGCGGACTTGAATTTGAATAGCCGTGAGCGAAACTCACGGTAAAAATGTCGAAATTTTTGTTGAACCCTGTAAGGGTTCAATATCAAAGATGTTTCATTTGTCCACCGGTTGCACCGATGGCTATTGAAATTAGACCCCATTCGGGGTATTTTATTGCTCATGTTTCTTAAGTTGGCGGCTGTGTTGTTCTTCCGAAAATTCTAAATGCAGCAAATTGATTTCTTTAGCCAGCGCCCGCTGGTAAATCCCGTCTAGAAACGAAACCCTGTCCGTCCGGTCAGGCAAGCGTTGCCGAGCCCAATATGCACCGTAATGACGCACCGGGTGATACGGTATGTAAGTTTCGGGTATCTGCATTTTAGTTCGATGTGGTTTTCGGTAATGCGGGTCATGGTTGTTACACTATCTTAATAACATCAATAAAGCTTCCATGTAAATGGTCGAAATCACCATCCGTAGTCACTAATGATACATCTATCGCTAAAGCAGTTGCTGCAATCCATAAATCATTTTTGCCCATTTTGCGGGCTGAACCAGACATTAAACTACCAGAACTATCTGGCAGTTTCCCTTTTGAATAACCATCAATTTGTCCATATCCTTCAATCAATTTTTTGTCAGCTGCTTTTATGTCAATTACGGTAACTGCTTGAAGGAACGTAGTTAATTTAGCCAATTTATTATCGCCCCAGCTATTTTGTCTGCCAAAGGAATCGAGCTCGGCTTTTGTTGCTACAGAAATGATAATATTGGGATCGGAATCAAGTGAAGCTAATTGTCTCAGACATTTCTTTCCCGTTGGAGTATCTCTTACGATATGGATAATGACGCAGGTATCAATCACTATATTCCTCATCTGTGAATGTCTTTAATCATTTCCTGAAACTTGTCTTCATCAATATCGTCCTTTAACAATCCCGAAAGGCCTTTCAATGCTTCAAACGAATTGCTCTTTTTCGTTTCTTTTATATGAAAAAGTACCTGCTGACTGGAAACAACCGCGTTTGGTATGGAAGAAAAATATTTGTCATTGCCTGATGGCTCATTAAACTCCCCAATTTCTACAAAACTTAATGCTCCATTAGGCTTATAATGTGCTTTGCCTTTAATGGTTATGTCTTTTCCCATAAATTCTACCAAACGGCGAATAGCGGCATCTTCTTTTACTACAAGATTTACCAGGCCCTCTTCTGTCATTAATCCCAGGCGGCCTTTCGATATTTTCATCTCATCAAGCTGCCCGTTTACAATCACATTTTGAGGATCAGGGATACTGTCTTCCAGCACCTCAATTTTTTGAAAAATCTCTTTGGTGAGCTTCACTTCAGGAACAGACCCCCTGTTGGATAAATAGAAAATTTCGTTGCCACTGATAAAGTTCTTTTTAAAATTCATCAGCGAGCGAAGCAAAGGCTTATCTATGTCGGCAAGCTGTGACTGATCATCCAATGCAGTATGAAAGGATTGAATCACCAATGCCATAGGTGTTAATTTTAGAGCCTCTTCTTTTGGCCTGAATAAATCGTATTGCAGTCCTTTTATTGTATCTGAAAAGTGCTTACAATCTATGGTAAGTGCAGTGCCTTCCTGCTCACTGCCGGATACGGCTTGCAAATACATTTGCAAGGCCTTTTTTAAATGCTTGTCGGGGGTAATATCACTATAACCCCTAAGCTCAAGCATTAATGCTTTGCTTGCAATATCTTTGGTGGATTTAGTCAATACAGACAGCCGGTCAAATTCTATCTGCCCGTTGTCTTCATCCTCACCCACAATTTTTATATCGTAATTCATTTTGAGTATTGTATTTTATGCTTTTTACATACAGTTCTTCAAAAGTAAGTTTTTTAATTTTCACCCTACACCTTCACCCTCACCTCAGCACTCATCAGCTTTGGTAATAGCGTATCACGTAGTTTAGTAAGAGTTTGAATTTGCTTATGGTTAATATTTTTCTTTTTCCGATAATTTGCAGCGATTGCAGTAAACTCAATTACTGTTTCTTTTGGAGGTAATTTAAATTTCGGCCTTTGTAAACCGTCTATTGCAAGCATGTTCACAGTTGAGCCATTCGTAGCAGCAGTTACTTGTTCCCTTACAACTGGTGTCATTAGCAAATAATAAATAAATTCAGTTGATAAATAAGAATTTTTTATAGGAAGCAAACGGTATATATGCTGACTAAACAACCCCTTGTTTCCAAACGTATCTGGCACAATTGCAGGAAAACCAATTAATCTTAAATCATGTCCCTGCTCAGTATTGGTAACAATAATATCACCCGGGCTTATTAAATGTCTTTCTTTATAATCTCCGGTATAATATTTTACCCCTTCATATTTATATCCACCTCCCTCATAAACTGAGTTTAAATTATGCATCGGTAACCCAACACCATAATCAGCAAGCCCGCTCCCTTTATAACTCAATCCTCTAAAAGCTTCCGTATGCTTATCAAGTGTTGTGTCCTCCCACTCCTCCTTCGCCTCCTCTACAAACCACTGCCTGAAAAGTGTTTCAGCCATGGCTTCGAGTGTTGCATTTTGCCGGTGCAGCAGGTCTATTTTATCATCCAAACTGCTGAGGATGGAGGCAATGGATTTTTGTTCGGGGAGAGGAGGGAGTAAAATTTCTATTTCTTTAAATGAATCCCGAGTTATAGTATCAAATACTCCCCCGTGAGCAATTTGAGTAAAATTGGAAATAGTGTTTTTCAATAAATAATACACATATTCATTTGTCGATTTGTTTGTTTGAGCCCGGATACCGTAGCAAGATTGATTGAATGTCATTTCCTTTCCTAAAACAGCTACAACACCAACAGTCCCTCTGGCAGAAATAATTATATCACCCTTTTTTAAAAGATTGGTGCTACTATTTAGCAAGCCTAATTCTGTTATTTTTTTTTCGGTGTCAAAGACATATTTTCTCCCTGTATTAAAATCTGCTACGGAAAGCCATGGAATATTACCTTCCCAATACTCGGAAACACTTGTTCTTGGAGTGCCGCCACCAATCAATTCAATTATTTCAGAAAAAGCTATTTCTTTCCATTCATTCATTTCCAAATGCGTTCAGGTATTTGTCAAATATAAAAATACGGTTGCGGCTTTGGCCGGTTATTTCGGTCATCCAGCCATGCTTTGTCAACAGGCTTACCAGGTCGTTGGCGGCTTTATAGCTGAGACCGGTAACCGTTGCCGCTTCATCTATAGCAATTACCGGGTGCTGCAGCAGATGGCGGACCAGGGTAAGAGCGGCTGTGGTACGCCTGCCATAATGCTGCTGTATGTGCTGCTCCATCTGCCCCTTAATTTGAATGGCCTGCTGCAGCTTGTTCATAGCTTCTGTGGCGGTTTGCTCTATACCTACCAAAAAGTATTTTACCCACTGTAGCAGGTCGCTGTGCGTACGCACCCGTGTAAGGTTATCGTAGTATAATGCTTTGTTGCGCTCAAAAAATGCCGACAGGTAGAGCAGTGGCTTTTCAAGTATCTTTTTATCTACCAGAAACAAGGTAATAAGCAGCCTGCCTATACGGCCGTTTCCGTCCAGGAAAGGATGAATGGTTTCAAACTGATAATGAGCAAGGGCAATGCGTATCAGATCGGGCACCTGCAAATGTTCATTATGCAGAAAATGCTCCAGATCGCTCATGAGTTCCGGTACCAGCTCATGATGGGGTGGTATGAATACAGCGTCTTTCAGCGAGGCGCCGCCAATCCAGTTTTGACTGGTTCGGTATTCACCCGGCAGCTTCTGCTCTCCTCTTACACTGCTGAGCAATACTTTATGGGTGTGCCGCAGCAGGCGGCCGGATAGTGGAAGCTCACTCAACCCGTTAATGGCATAATTCAGGGCTTTCACATAATTGTTTACTTCTTTCCAGTCGTTTCTTCTTTCAGGAGTGATTTCGCTTTCGGGCAACAAAGCTTCATTTATATTGGTTTGCGTGCCTTCTATCCGGCTGGAAACTACCGCTTCCCTGGTTACGTGCAATTGGATAAATAAATTAACATTGGGCACAAAGCGTGAAAAGGAATTGAGTTCGCCCATGCGTATAGCAGCTTTCTCTAATAGAGCATTCAGCTCTGGTTGGTTCCATACCCAGTCATGATTGATTAGCTCTGGAACAAAATATTGATAATCAATACCTTTCCTGAAAATTCCTGCTTTGTATTTTTCTAAATGCAACATATTCAAAACTACAATAAGAATCTTGTTGTTTTACTTTTACTACTAAAAGTAAAATAAAATATTTGTTATTTTAGTTTCTGCGCCAGGGTAATTAATTGCTGTTGTTGCCGGAAAGGCTGATTTTGGCGAGGTTCTGTACTATTACCTTATTCAGCTCCTCTTCTTCCTTCAACTGCGCTTCCAGCTCTTTCTTTAATGAGCTGAACCGTTCGGCAAAATCAAAATCATCTTCATCATCGGGCAGCCCTACATAGCGGCCGGGCGTTAATACATAATCCAGGTCTTTTACTTTCTCAACAGGGGCTGCCGCGCAAAAGCCGGCAATGTCTTCATACTTTCCATTTTTATTGCGCCAGTTGTGGTAAGTGCCGGTAATCTTTTCAATATCCTCCTGCGCCAGTTCTTTGGTGCGGCGGTTAATGAGATGGCCAAGGTTGCGGGCATCTATAAACAATATCTCTTTGCTGCGGTTCCGGAACTTACCATTGCTCCTGTTGCGGCTCATAAACCATAAGGCCGCCGGTATCTGTGTATTTAAAAACAATTTCGCAGGCAGGTTCACAATACAATCAATCAGTCCTTTTTCCACCAACGCCTTTCGTATCTCGCCTTCACCACTTGTTTTGGAAGTGAGCGCCCCTTTGGCCAATACCACACCAGCTTGCCCGCTCGGCGACAGATGATAAATGAAATGCTGCAGCCAGGCAAAGTTGGCATTGCCCACCGGCGGCACACCGTATTGCCAGCGGCCATCGGTACGTACCAGCTCACCGCCCCAGTCGCTTACATTAAAAGGAGGATTGGCAATAATATAATCGGCCTTCAGATCTTTATGCGCGTCATTCAAAAAGCTGCCTTCATTGTTCCACTTTACCTGGCTGCTGTCTATACCGCGTATGGCGAGGTTCATTTTGCACAGGCGCCAGGTAGTTTGGTTGCTTTCCTGCCCGTAAATAGATATATCATTTACTTTTCCCTGGTGCTCCGCCACAAATTTTTCGGAATGTACAAACATACCACCGCTGCCGCAGCAGGGGTCGAACACACGACCTTTATAAGGCTCCATCATCTCAACCAATAATTCAACAACACTTCTTGGCGTGTAGAACTGTCCGCCCTTTTTCCCTTCGGCCAGCGCGAACTCGCCGAGAAAATATTCAAATACGTGACCGAGCACATCGGCGCTTCTTGCTTTGGCAGTGCCGAGCGCTATATTGCTTACCAGGTCTATCAAACCACCCAGGCTAACAGGGTCGAGGTTTTGCCGGGCAAATACTTTGGGCAATACACCTTTTAATGATGCGTTGTCTCTTTCAATAGCATCCATCGCTTCATCCACATCCTTACCCACTTCGGGCAGCTTTGCACGGCTTTGTAGGTATTTCCATCTTGCAGAAGGTGGCACAAAAAATATATTCTCCGCTTTGTATTCATCCCGGTCTTCCGGGTCTGCGCCTTTATATTCGCCTTTGCCTGCAGCCAGCTTTGCATACATTTCTTCAAAGGAATCGCTGATGTATTTGAGAAAGATCAAACCAAGCACAATATGCTTGTATTCTGCAGCGTCAATATTCTTACGCATTTTATCCGCCGCTTTCCAGAGCTGCTTTTCCAATGGTTCTTCTTTTACTGTTTTTTCTTTGGCCATACTTTTCATTATCGCGTAAAATAAGAAATGTTACGGATTGACACATTAAATATAAATGACCGGGCAACTGTGAAAAAAGAAAAAGGACAGAAAATTACCGTGCCGTATAGAAGAACGGAAGAATTGCCATAAGGCAATAATGTTATTCTTGGTTCCCCGTTATTATTCTGTTTACCCAACCCTACTCTATGAATGCTATTACTTCCCAAGATCAGAAGAAAAGTGTTATTACTGATCCTTATGAAAAAGGATATCAGTTTGAAGAATATATTACGAAGCTTTTCAACGCCAGACGCTTTAAGCTGGAAAAATGGCATAAGTCACAACGAATAGAGAGCGGTTTGTATCTAACCGGCATGTCCCATCCAGATCTTGAACTTATTTTCGTGGGCAGACAGAAATACCGTTTCGCTGTTGAATGTAAATGGAGAAAAGAGCTTTTAAATGGTAAGGTTAGTTGGGTGAACAGCTATAATCAAATTACACACTATAAGAATTTCCAATCTTGTAATAGAATACCTGTATTTATTGCTATTGGAATTGGTGGTGAACCTTCTGCCCCGGAAAGGTTATTTTTAACACCTTTGGATAAAATAAGCGGATTTACCGAAGTTTATGAGTCTGAGCTGATCCCTTACACAAGAAATCCTTCGCATAAATTCTTTTATGATACAGTTCAGTTGAAATTGTTCTGACCTCCTGCATCGTTCTTCTGCCACTTTCATCATTCTTTGCGGGCATATCTATCCCGGTGGGTTTCGCTTAAGTTTAGAGCGACTGAGTGGACACCGATCTCAATCCAACCTCTAAAAATTCAATACTACCGTATTCTTTTCAGGCTTAATGCGCATAACGGCATCACCTCCGGGGTTTAAAAAATTTCCTTTGGAGGCTTTAACCTGGTAATCCATTCCTTCAAACCGGCAGGTTATTACATGCGGGGCTATTTTTGTAAAAGGCAGAGATGTAGTATCGCCGGCCGAAAGATCCAAAAACCAGTCAACCGTTTTGCTTCCTTCTACTTTTATCTGCATTTGCTTTTCATCCACATCCATTACCAGCGTTCCGTTCACCGATGTCAATGGCCATTCAATACGGAGCTTGCCGGGAATAGCATCGTTTATAGTGGGCGTGCCGCCTTCTATCGGTATTGCTTTGCCATTGGAAATCATCCTGAACCGCAGCGCCGCAGGTTGCTCAGCACTGCTCCAGCGGTAACCGTCAACAAAAGGAAGGGTAAAAAAAGCGCATTCATTAGATGTAGCCTTGTTTTTTGTATAAACAGAAGGAAAATTTTCATTGAAAATATGAATATCGCGGAAACGCAGGCTGTTGTTTTCCCACAATAAATTGAAACGGTAAAAACGGCTGTTAAACCACACTGTTTTTTTATCGCTTCCATCCAGATCATTATTCACCGTAACAGATGTTGCCGGTGTAACAGCATATTTTTTACGAAACCATTCGCCGGATGCCGCCAGTGTTTCTACTTTTACTTTTTGTTCATCCCGCAAACGGGCGATCAGTGGCATTTGTATTTCAAAGCCTTTCGACATGGCGTTCCATGTAAAAGAATTTTCCTGTCCTGCCTGCACATAAGCATATTCCATACTTTGCCCCTCCACAAATTCTTTAAAATACCAATGCACCCAGGCCGAATCACCGCCGCCATATTTATATACGGGTTCCAGTGTTACCACACCCTGCCCGTTGGTGCCGTTCCCCTTATCATCGTATTGCCTTACGGGATCGCTGCCCAGCATCCGGAAAATGGGAACGGGTGTTTGGTTCTTTTCCGTTTGGGCAGGCATATAAGCGTTTAGTTTACTGGGGTAATAGGCCTGGTTCCAGTAGCCACCCCATAAGGTATATCCATCCGTACCCAGTTGGTCTTTACAGTTAGTGGACGCAACAATTTTATATTTCTCATACAAGTAATTCAGCGTGTGCGCATCTATAAACCACGAACCAACAGACTTTGGATAATAGCCAAATATTTTTTTAAAATCCTGCATATATACATCCGCGAGCTGCTCCCGCTCTTGTGGAGTGTAGCCGGTTGAAAACCCCACATCTGCATGCCAGTCCCAGGGATAACGGCCCCTCCATTTCAGTCCTGCTTTTTCCACCAGCGGCTGTGGAATTTCCCACCAGGCGCCTATTTCAAAAGAAGGAGGAAGACTTTTCAGTAATTGCTGGTAACGCGAGTCCATCAGGGCATCATACTGCAATAAAAAAGTGCCGGGCAAATGGTACTGCTGCATGATCTGTACCTGCTTTTCCACGGTTTGATACAGCACATCTTCTGTTATCTGTGCATCTCTGGGTTCGAGCAACCGGATGAAATTGATGATGTTTACAATTTTGGGACGCTGCTTATTGTTTGCCACATTTTGCGAATGGCTTTTGTAACCGGCAAAACAAAGCAGCAGCAATATTGAAATGAAATGCCGGAAAAAAATATTGATAGAGATCATAGGGGTCAAATATACTGATTAAGACCCTGAATGATATTTCCACCTAACTACCATGTGCCTCCTGTGTTTGTTATCTTCACCATATAGGCACAATAGGGTCATACGAAAGCACAGGGTTGTATTTAAAACAATGTGTACCTGTGTTTCTCCGCTACGTGTAAACATATAAATTTTGTTTAAAGTTTCTATTTTACCTGTACCCGGGCAATTTTTTCCCCTTTTATGTGTTTAACCATTTAACGCTCAACGAAATCCACGTTCAGTTTTTTATGGTGGATGCAACAGTTTTCCGTCAGAAACGGTCAGGTTGGAAAGTTGCGTTAAAGTAAACGTGTTTTTGAAGGATTGGTATAGAAATAGTGTATTCTCGTCCGGAGGCAACACATTGCTGTATAACCGGAATGATTAGTACATGATAAAGCATTGATATTTTATGAAACCGCTATCCGTTGTTATTATCACTTTTAATGAAGAAAAAAACATTGCCCGGTGCCTTGAAAGCGTAAAGGGCCTTGCGGATGAGATTGTTGTGGTGGACTCTTTATCACAGGATCATACGCAGGGTATTTGCCGGCAGTATGGCGCCCGGGTTATTGAACAGCCCTTCTTAGGCTATATTGAACAAAAAAATTTCGCCCTCGGGCAGGCTACATACGATCATGTGCTGTCTTTAGATGCCGATGAAGCATTAGACGAAACACTTTACCAGGCTGTATCAGACGCCAGGCAGGCAGGTTTCCCTTACGATGGATATATAATGAGCCGATGCGCCAATTATTGCGGCAAGTGGATACGGCACGGCAAATGGTACCCCGACAGAAAGCTGCGCTTATTGAACAGGCGAAAAGGGAAATGGGGAGGCACTAACCCGCACGATAAGATTGAAATGGATGCAGGCGCCAGCATTTTCCGCTTACAGGGAGACATCCTGCACTATACCTACTACACCATAGACGAACACATACAACAGATGAACCGGTTTACTACTATACAGTCGGAAGCCATGCTGAAAAAGGGAAAGCGTTCAACCATATTTCATGTGATCTTTAACCCGGTATCTGCTTTTATAACAGGGTATATCTTTAAAAGGGGTTTTTTAGACGGGATAGACGGTTTCCTGATCGCGAAAAGCGTAGCGTATCAAACCCTCCTCAAATATGTAAAGCTATTGCAGCTTCAACGGAAACACAATATTACCAACTGAGTACTCTATGAAAGATTAAATTCCGGGAAGCGGAGTAAGATGATTACAATTGACCGGTTATCATTGAACCTTATCTGTTTTGTTTTGCTTCCACAAGCGGTAGCCTATAAACCCCACTACAGCAAAGGGGGTAACCATCAGGTATAAAATTCCGGCGTTTAATGCTTTAGCGGGCTTTTCTCCCATTTGCTGCGCGGTTTTGGTACATATAGAACATTGAGCGGAAACGGAAACCACGCTCAGCATCATAAACACCACACCCAGCAAAATAGCTGTCATCTTTTTCATTGCATCTCAATTATTGATGTGCTACGAAGGTACAAACAAAGCGGGGTGTTCCCAAACGATAAACGCACGCCGGTTCTTTTAACTGTATAAAAATTAATTATTTTTTGTATCCGTTGATGCCGCCTTTAATTTTGCAGGTATGAGGATAGCATTAGCCCAGCAAAATTATCATATCGGCAATTTTGAAAGCAACACAAAAAAGATCATATCTGCCATTGAACAGGCAAAAAGCGAAGGGGCCGAACTGGTTGTTTTTTCCGAATTATGTGTATGCGGCTATCCTCCCCGCGACTTCCTGGAGTTTGATGATTTTATTAACCAGTGCTATGCTTCAATAGACGCCATACAGCAACATACGGAAGGTATCGGCGTAATTATAGGGGCTCCTCAAAAAAACTTAGATGCATCCGGCAAAGAGCTTTTTAACGCGGCATGGCTGCTGTATAACAGGGAGGTACTGGGCGTATCGCATAAAACCCTGTTGCCCACCTACGATGTATTTGACGAGAACCGTTATTTTGAACCCGCGTTTGAGTGGAATATTATCCCCTTTAAAGGCCATCGTATTGCCCTTACCATTTGCGAGGATATATGGAACCTGGGCGATAATCCGCTTTACCGCATTTGCCCGATGGATATACTGGCGAAGCAGCAACCCGGGCTTATGATCAATATCTCCGCCTCACCTTTTGATTACGATCACGATGAAGACCGCAAGGAAGTGGTAAAAGCCAATGTGCTCAAATACGGCTTACCGTTAGTGTATTGCAATGCAGTTGGCTCACAAACGGAAATCGTATTCGACGGCGGAAGCCTGGTGTATGATGCAAAAGGCAACCTGCTCGAAGAATCAGCCTATTTTGAAGAAGCGTTTTGTGTGATGGATATTGCCGTAAACAACCACACGCCGGAATATCAAAATCAGGACCGCGATAATCAGCCGGCCATCATTACAGGCGAAACGGACAAAGAAATGCGGGTTGCTAGAATTAACGACCCCGACAGGGTAATTGATTTTCTTACCGACACGAATAATATCCGCCAAATACACCAGGCGCTTATACTGGGGATCCGCGATTACTTCAGCAAAATGGGCTTCTCCAAAGCCATACTGGGCAGCAGCGGTGGTATAGACAGCGCGGTAGTGCTGGCGCTGGCCTGTGAAGCATTGGGCGCCGGAAATGTTCGCGCCATATTAATGCCTTCCCCGTTCTCAAGCGAACATTCCGTAAAGGATGCCGAACAGTTGAGCCAAACCCTGGGCAATCCCTATGATATTATACCTATTGAAGCGGTTTACAACAGTTTTCTTACCAGCCTGAAGCCGGTGTTTAACAATCTGCCATTTGGTATTGCGGAAGAAAATATACAGAGCCGCTCGCGCGGGAACCTTTTAATGGCTATTGCCAACAAGTTTGGATATATTTTACTGAACACTTCCAATAAAAGCGAGCTGGCCACAGGCTACGGCACTTTATATGGCGATATGGCTGGCGGGCTGAGCGTTTTGGGTGATGTATATAAAATGCAGGTATACGCCCTGGCAAAATACATTAACCGGAATAAAGAGATCATTCCCCTGCATATTATCACCAAAGCGCCTTCGGCAGAGCTACGTCCCAACCAGAAAGACAGCGACAGCCTGCCCGACTATAATGTATTGGATAAAGTGTTATACCAATACATAGAAAAAAGGCAGGGCCCCAAAGAGATCACGGCTATGGGCATTGATCCCGCGCTGGTAAACAGGGTACTGAGGCTTGTAAATGTGAATGAATACAAGCGCAACCAGTTTTGTCCTGTTATACGCGTTAGCTCCAAAGCATTCGGCGTAGGCAGAAGGATGCCCATTGTGGGAAAATATTTAAGCTGAACTGCCTGAAAAATTCGGATTTGCTTTAAAGATTTTAGATATTTACCTGCTATGTGCGGCATTGCCGGTATAATATCACCCAACCCTGATCTGATCAGCCCTGCCCGTCTTGAAAAAATGGCGGGGGCTTTAGCGCACCGTGGACCCGACGGCGAAGGATACTGGATCAATGATAGCCAATCGGTGGGGTTTGCTCACCGGCGTTTATCCGTTATTGATTTAAGCGAAGCCGCCGCACAGCCCATGCATTATGCTCCCCATGGTTCCCCAACATCCGTCCAACGGTATACCATAACCTATAACGGGGAGATCTATAATTATCCTGAGATCAAAAAGGAACTGGTATCCAAAGGATACGCTTTCCGTACCGGCTCCGATACGGAAGTAATACTGGCGGCATACGATTGCTATAAAGAAGCATGCCTGCAATATTTCGATGGCATGTTTGCCTTTGCCATTTGGGATGCCGCAACGCAAACCTTTTTTGCTGCAAGAGACAGGTTCGGTGAAAAACCCTTTTTCTATTTTTTTGACGAACCGAATAATACTTTTCTGTTTGCCAGTGAAATGAAAGCCCTGTGGGCTGCGGGAATAGCAAAAAATGTGGATGAGGAGGCCCTGCTCTATTATATCGGGCTGGGGTTAACGCAGTTGCCGGTGGAAAAGCACCGCACATTCTATAAAAAGATATACGCGCTTTCGCCCGCACATTATATGAAATGGCAGGTTACACGCAGACATATAACCGCCTGCCGCTACTGGGACATTGATAAAGACAATACCCACCCCCGCAATGAAAAAGAAGCAGTGGAAATATTCAGGTCACTTTTTTTTACCTCCGTAAAAAGAAGGCTGAGAAGCGATGTGCCTGTAGGAACCAGCCTGAGCGGCGGTTTGGATAGCGCGGCTATTGCAGGGGCTATTCACAGTTTGTTGCCCGGGCATAATAATTATAAAAATTTTTCAGCCGTTTTCCCGGGTTATGAAAAAGATGAGTCGGCATATATGCAGGAAGTGGTGTCTGCATTTGGATTAACCCATTTCACCGTTTCGCCTACGCATTCCTGTTTAACGGATGCCCTCGAAAAACTGTGTTATCATCATGAGCAGCCTATTGGATCGGCCAGCGTATTTACACAGTATGCCGTGTGCCGGTTGGCCAAACAGCATGGGGTTAAAGTATTGTTAGACGGACAGGGGGCCGATGAAACCATAGGCGGATATCCGAAATATATACACTGGTGGCTGCAGGAGCTGCTTAGGCATAGAAAAATGGCACAGTTTAAAAGAGAGAAAAAAAATTTAACAGATCATCATATAGCTTTTGACTGGAGTTATAAAAATTATATAGCAGCATATACGCCCGGGCTTACCACCCTGCTGCTTCAGCAAAGAGAAAATAAAAGGTTAAGGGCCAATACGGAAATAGAACCTGCATTCCTGCATGCCTTTAATAGCGGGAATGGCTCGTGTAAGCCTTACATAACCAGCCTCAATGATGTGTTGTACCATAATACAATGCAGAGCGGGCTGGAGGAATTATTAAGTTATGCAGACCGCAACGCCATGTCGCAGGGTATAGAGTTGCGCCTGCCGTTCCTGAATCACGAATTAGTAACATTCCTGTTTTCCCTGCCTGGTAATTACAAAATACGCGATGGCTATACCAAATGGATACTCAGGGAAACGATGAAAAAAGAATTGCCCGCAGCCGTTACCTGGAGAAAAGATAAAATTGGTTTTGAGCCTCCTCAACTGCACTGGATGGAACAACCTGCTTTGCAGGAGCGCATCCATGATGCCAGACAAAAGCTTTCGGCCGCGGGCATTCTCCGCAAAGCTGTTTTAAAAGAGCCGGTTCGCCCACAAGCTGCTTACGCGCAGGAAAATAACGACTGGCGTTACCTTATAGCAGCCACCTTAATGCAGCAGTAAGAAAACGACCACACAGGAACACAATAGCAGAAAACAAATCCCTGTATGCATCTATGTGCCCATGTTTCTATGTGGTCCATCCAAAGCGCGCTGTTATTTTTGCTTCCGCAGCGTTTCGTATACTTCGCTGTTGCCGTAAGCGTCTGCCTTAATGGTATACCAATGTTTGCTGTCTTCCACTTTTATAAAATAAGCCATATTGTCTCCGGAAGTGATCTCGGTAACACCAAATGCTTTTTTGTCCGGATAAGTTCTTCTGATCTCCGATAAAATATTCATCGGTAATAAGGAAGGATCATAAAAGCGCATGGATGCAGTAATTTTGCCATTCTTATTGTAATACACAATATACCTTACGTCTGACTGAAAAAAGCGAACGGAATACTGATCATTCGCTTCGTGCCAGCTTACATTTTCGGCTGCGCTGAAAGTTTCACGAAAGGCTTTAAGCACTTTTTCGGTTACGGATGGCGCATTGGCATACGCTCCTGCCGACATCAGGGCAACAATGGCCAGAACAACTATCTTTTTCATAATACTTTTTTTTCTTGAATAATTAAAAATCAATTCGACAGATCAAAAATAGAAAGCCCTGTTTCATTTAAAAATGATACTACGCCAGCGGGAGCATCAAGATAAGATGCGCTTCACAGAAACCCGGCATACACTTTTAACAGTGATGCATGGAATGCTGAAACCCTTTGCTACAAAGGGCTTTAGCAATGTTGCATATTGTTACCGGGCCCCGGTTAACTTTGTGTTAAACTGGAATTCCGGAAAAGAACTTGATAAGTTGAAACTCATTTCATTTCCGCATCTTTGCAATTCATTATATACAATATGAAAGCAGCTACAAAATTCATTCACGCCGGCGTGCACCCCGATCCTTCCACCGGCGCTATTATGACGCCCATTTATCAAACATCAACTTTTGTGCAGGATGGTCCCGGCAAACACAAAGGATACGAATATGCCCGCACGCAAAACCCTACCCGCACACAATTGCAAAACGCGCTTGCCGCCGCAGAGAATGGGAAATATGGTATCAGCTTTAGTAGCGGACTTGCAGCAACAGACACCCTGCTGAAGCTTTTTAAGCCGGGTGATGAGATCATCAGCACCAACGACCTGTATGGCGGCACGTACAGGCTCATGAGAAAAGTATGGGAGCCCTACGGGTTAAAATTCCGGTTTATAGATATGAGCGAGGCCGGTACTATCAGTTCATACATTACGCCCGCTACTAAAATGATATGGTTAGAAACACCTACCAACCCATTGATACGGATCATTGATATTAAAGCCTGCGCGGCTATCGCGAAGCAGGCAGGGGCCTTGCTGGCAGTAGACAACACTTTCGCGTCGCCCTACCTGCAAAACCCGCTTGATCTTGGAGCCGACATCGTAATGCATTCCGCAACCAAATATATTGGCGGCCACAGCGATGTGGTACACGGATGTATAATCACCAATGATAAGGAAATAGCAGACCAGCTCTATTTTTTACAAAACGCCTGTGGCGCGGTGCCTGGTCCGCAGGATTGCTTTCTGTTATTACGCGGATTAAAAACATTGCATGTGCGTATGCAGCGGCATTGCGAGAACGGGGAGCAGATCGCACATTTCCTGCGCCGGCATTCCAAAGTGAACAAGGTACACTGGTGCGGCTTTGAAGACCACCCCGGTTATGCCATAGCAAAAGCGCAAATGCACGGCTTTGGCGGTATGATCAGCTTTGAGCTGAAAGACAATACGCTGGCCGCCGCAGAAAGGGTATTATCGTCTACAAAACTTTTCGCCTGTGCGGAATCGTTAGGTGGCGTGGAATCCCTCATTGGTCATCCGGCCAGCATGACGCATGCTTCCATTCCAAGAGCAGAAAGGATAGCAAACGGGCTTGCAGATTCACTGATCCGCCTGAGCGTTGGCATTGAAGACGCGGATGACCTGAAAGCAGACCTGGAACAGGCATTAGGATAAGTGTATGCCGGATAATACTATTAAAGACTTTATGAACAGGAAGGCGGATGAATACAATCACCCTTCTTTTATTGTGAGTGACCCTATCTGCATTCCTCATGCCTTTACCAAAAAGCAGGATATAGAAATAGCAGCGCTGTTTGCCGCCATTTTGGCCTGGGGCAACCGTACTACTATTATCGCCAAAAGCAAGCTCCTGATGCAGCTCATGGACAATGCCCCCCACGCCTTTTGCCTGCATGCAGAGGAAAGGGAGTTAAAAAAGCTGCTGGCATTTAAGCACAGAACGTTCAATGCAACAGACATTTTATATTTCGTGGAGTTTTTGAAATATCATTATACACACCATGCTTCTTTAGAAGCCGCTTTTACCCAATGGATGCTTCCGGAAGACACCCATACGGAAAATGCCCTTCGTGGTTTTCATCATTATTTCTTTTCATTGGAAGACGCGCCGGGGCGTACGCGAAAGCATATTGCCTCACCGGAAAAAAAATCTACCTGTAAAAGGCTCAATATGTTTTTAAGATGGATGGTAAGAAAAGATAACAGGGGTGTTGATTTCGGGCTATGGAAAAACATATCTCCCGCTCAACTGGTATGCCCCATTGATGTGCATGTAGCCCGCGTAGCCAAACGTTTTAACATGGTAACGCGTCCTCAAACCGACTGGCTGGCGGCATTGGAATTAACGGAATACTTACGGCAATTTTGTGCAAACGACCCTGTAAAATATGATTTTGCTTTATTCGGATTGGGTGTTGTTGAAAAATTTTAATGATGGATAACGTATTAATAACCCTGCTGCAAAAAGAACTGTCGGCCGATCTGCATGATCCGCTAAATGAAAAGGAGCTGCAATTGCGGGTACAGGAAAAAGTGAGTGAGCTGATTGAACATGATTTCCAGGGATTGATCAATATATTATACCGCATAGATGTGAGCGAGGTGAAATTAAAGCAACTGCTAAAGACCGGCGAGGGAAAAGACGCAGCCCTGATCATCGGCAACCTGATCATAGAACGGCAGGCGGAAAAGTTAAAGCACCTTCATCACTTTAAGGATCTTAACAAAGGGGATGACAAAGAAGAAAAATGGTAGTCTTAAAAAAAATGAAGAAACTATGATCGTTTACGGAATACCCAATTGCGACTCAGTGAAAAAAGCAACCTTGTGGCTGAAGAAGGAAAAAATAGATTTTACGTTTCACAATTTCAGGGAAGCAGGTATAACAGCCGCCAGGCTCAATGCCTGGAGCAAACAGGCAGGGTGGGAACAACTGCTCAATAAAAAAAGTACCACATGGCGCAATTTAACACCTGAGCAGCAGGCGGCGGTAACAAGCCAAAAAACAGCAGTTCAGGTAATGCTTGCGCATCACAGCATTATTAAACGCCCGGTTATTGAGCATAACAACAAAATTATAGTTGGCTACAATGAAGTGCTATATGAGCAGGAGTTCAAATAGTACTATTGCCCAATTTCCACCACCGTCCAGTTTTTTGTCCTCCTGTTCCAGAGGATGCTGTAATCCTTTCCATGCAAAAGCTTGAAAGTGCGATAGCCATTATAATATTTCAGGCGCAGCCAGCCATGGTTATAAATTTCAAACTTAAACACAAATGGTTCTCCGGCTTTTATTTCTGCCTGCTGAAATTTTCTGCCGTCATCGCTCAGTAAAACAACTTCGTTCTTATTACTTTGAATGGTAAGCCATATCCAGCTCGGATCATTATTGGGATCTGTGTTTGTGCCTGTGTTGCCCGGAGAAGGGGAAGGTATAGGGGGCGGAGTTGTATTACTGTTATCCGACGGAAAGGGACTGGTAGCTGTATTGCCGTTTCCACGGGATTCATTCCAGCCTCTTGTAATGGCCTGTACCCGGTCGTTTTTTGCGGGATGCGTGGAACTGGCCCGGTCAGAAGCAATAGCCTGCATGGCAGCAGTGGATTCCTGTAAAGAAGCGCCGAGCTTTGCCATTACATATCCCGAAAATGCATCTGCTTCTATTTCCTTCGGCGGCGTACTGCCGCTGCTGCTCACTACATGATTATAATAATGATGCCCCATTTCATGTGCAAGCACACTTATAGAAGCCCATTTGGTTGAGGCATACGCATCAAGGTCTTCCAAAAAACGGTTATCGTAAATAATCCAGCGGGCCCGGTTAATGATCGTAGCGTATGCATTTTGTATGCCGTTTTGCTCTCGTACATTAAAATTTTCCTGCCAGTTAATCGTATTCAGCATGTTTTGCAATATATCCTTTGCCTCATAAACAGAGCTGAAATTGGACCGCAGTGACCGGGGCGGTATCTTAAAACCGCAACCTGTAATACGCTGCGCTTCGCAAACCGTAAACGCAATCATGCATGAAAACAGCAGTAAAAATCGTTTGGGCATGGTATTTTTAAAAATAAATATAGGATTTCCTGTTAAAAACAGGGAAGCTTTAATAAGACCCGCATAACAAAGGGTTAACGAAAGAATAGCGTTAAACGGTTGTTTAATTTAAACGATTGTTTAATTTCGCGCCCGGAATGAATTTTTTATGAAAGACAAAAGAGTGCATATACTGGATGCGGCGGAACAGCTTTTTGCGGAAAAAGGGTTCGACGGCACATCAGTCAGAGATATAGCAGGGCACGCAGGGGTGAACCTTGCCATGATCTCCTATTATTTCGGGTCAAAGGAAAAGCTGCTGGTAGCGCTTATTGCCCACCGGTCGAGCTATACACATGGTATTTTGGAAGAACTGAATAAAGACGAAAGGCTTTCTCCATGGAATAAAATGGAAAGGCTTATTGATCTGTATGTAGACAAGATCGTAAACAATTATAAGTTTCATTGTATCATGACAATACACCTGCCTACCATACAATCAGACGATATAAGGGAAATGATCACTGACATTAAGCTGAAGAACTTCGAACAGATAAAAAAGATCATTACGGAAGGACAAAAGCTGAAAGTGTTCAGGAAAGTAGACATGGAACTTACTGTGGGTTGCATAATGGGAACGCTTACCCAGGTTACTTTATCCAAAAGCCTGTATTGCAGGCTAATGCATATTGACATACATGATGAAGATACATACAGGAAAAAAATGATACCGAAATTAAAAACACACCTTAAAGGACTGCTGAAGGCCCACCTGGATTTTGATAGCCAGCATTGAAAAAAGAGTTGGGCGCCTCTTTTTGAGTTGCCATTCTTACCACGCTCATTTATCAATATTTTATTTGAAAACATTAATCCCAGCAAAAGGAGCGGTTACCAAACAAACCATGCTGGTAACCTATAATAATATTTTTACTTACTGGTGGGTCTTTTTGTGCTTTGCTGCATCCCGCTTATTTACCTGCAAAAATTTAAAAAGAATGCAGCGCTGCCGGTGGATGCGCATTAAAATATTATTGCACCATAATTTTTTGATTCTTATGAAAATCGCGGCCGCTTAAGCGAACAATATAAACGCCTTTTGGCAAGCCGTTCAATGGTACAGAAAAATAGCCGTTCGCACCCTTCAACTGCCGCGTTAAAACCTGTTTCCCGTTTGAGGCAAAGCATTGTATACTTTCTATTTTCTTTCCGGAAACAATATGCAGCAATCCATTGGTAACAACAGTGGGGTATATTTTTATCCCGGCATGATCATCGTTACTGAGGGTAATCACCGGTGAATAATGGTGGGCGCCATCTGCTTCAATAATATGCAGGCGATAAAATAATTTTGAGCCGTTAATACCGTAATGCCGGTATACATACGCAGCGCCGTTTGCATTATTGGTAGCTTTTACTGATCCTGCCGCATTAAAATCTCTCCCATTGCTGCTGTATTCAATAATAAATTTTTCAATGTGCTGCTCCATCGCGGTTACCCACTTCAATTCGTTATAACGGTCTGCCGGAAGCCCTGAAAAGTTGAGCAGCGTAAGTGGCGTGCTTGCAAGCGGAATAATCTTATATACCACGTTTTCAGTGAGCGCTGTTGCATATAAAGTTCCATCTTCTGTTTCGCTTATGCTGGAGATGCCGCCTTTTAAGCCCGGTTGCGTATTTACCATGGTAACGTTGCCATTGCCATCGCGTTGTAAAACCCATACGGTGCCGGTGTAATAATCAGCAGTGAAATAATATCCCTGTAAGGCTGCAAATTCATCACCCCTGTATACATAACCTCCTATAACCGAGCGGCCTTCACCGGGGTTATTATATTCAAAAACCGGAGCAACTTTGCCGGGCGGATCACAAAGCGGGTTAATATTAATATTTTGAATGGTTCCTTCATAGCAAGGCCAGCCATAATTAGCTCCCGGCGAGCCGGCTTCCCTGAAATTGATTTCTTCTTTTGCATTTTGCCCTACGTCGCCAATCCACATATCGCCTGTAACACGGTCAAAGCTCCAGCGAAATGGATTGCGCAGGCCAATAGCCCATACTTCAGGTGTTACAGGAGGAGCTTCTTCCACATTTATGCGGATCATTTTCCCCAGCGGGGAAGAAGGGTTTTGTGCATTGTTACCAGGATCATTTGAGCCGCCCCCGTCGCCTGTACCAAAATATAAATAAGGAATTTCTTCTTCCGTACCAAACTGCAAATGCCCCCCGTTATGATTGGAAAAAGATTTTGCAATGGTTATGAAGGGTGTAGCCGGATCTGGTTCCGGGTCTGCCATATCGGGATTGGAAGAAACTTTATAACGCGCAACCGTAATGGCGCCGGTAGTACCGGTATAGTAAACAAAAAAATAACCGTTGCTTGCATACCCGGGATGAAAAGCCATACTTAAAAGTCCGCGTTCTCCGTCCGACGTAATATCAGCGCTAATATCAAGAAAGGGTTCCGGCAAAATGGCCGCTTCTTTCCATATTTTAACAGTGCCGCCTTTTTCTACGATAAACAATCTCCCTGACATGTCACCAGGCGCAGCCACCACTTCCATAGGAGAAGAGAGTCCCGAACTGATAAAGGGCTCATAAGCAATAGCAGGCTGGGCGGAGGAGGTGGCAGAGTAAAAAAAGGAAAATGTAAGCAAAGAAGCCAGCAAAAAATATAGAACACGGTTTCTTCTCATAACAATGGCATTTAAAAGGAAAGTACAAATACAATGCCGTTTGAAAACGAAACCTGCCGGTAAACGGGGATGAAGCAAAGCAATGCGACAATTTGGAGTGCATCCGCTTTTGCTGCCTGCCCGAATTGTATTAACTTTAAAAAGGCTATTTTTTCATCTTTCAAACCAGTAAGTATGAAATCGCCTGCTGTATTTATCCTGTTACTGAGCTGCATTTCGCTACTTGCCTGCAAAAACAAAAACGCTGCTACCCGAACTACAGGTATTGCGTCAATCGCTGACCTGCGTAAAGGCGATATGGTGACTTGCGGACCGGCAAAGCAACAATTTGGCAACGTTGCTTTTGCATTATCTGCTGCAGAAAATGTTAAAGATACTTTCAACCTCGCACTGTCACTGTTGCATTCCTTTGAATATGAGGAAGCGGAGAAGGCATTTGCCAAAGTAATTGATATGGATCCGCGCTGTGCCATGGCATACTGGGGTGTGGCCATGAGCAATTTTCACCCGTTGTGGAGCCCGCCCAATAAAGAAGAACTGGAGAAGGGCGCCAAAGCCAGTGAAATTGCAGCATCATTAAAAGGTGAAAATAAAAGGGAAAATGAATATATAGACGCTATATACGGCTTCTTCCATAACTGGCAGCAGCTTAACCACCGTACCCGCGCACAGCAATATGAGCAGGCAATGGAAAAGATACGTGCTGGTAACCCCGGCGATAAGGAAGCTGCTATCTTTTACGCGCTGGCGCTTAACGCCACTGCCGATCCCACCGATAAAACATACACGCATCAGAAAAAGGCCGGTGAAATACTCAATGCCCTGTATCCCGGCCAGCCCGGGCATCCGGGTATTGTACACTATATCATTCATACCTACGATTATCCCGAACTGGCAGAAAAAGCTTTACCGGCTGCCCGCAAATATGCTTCCATAGCGCCGTCATCGGCCCATGCGCTGCATATGCCTTCCCACATTTTTACGCGGCTTGGATTATGGAATGAATCCATTCAATCCAATCTCGCCTCGGCAGATGCCGCCCGGTGTTACGCAGAGAACCTGAAAATGAAGGATCATCCCGGTGCAGAACTGCATGCCATGGATTACCTGGTATATGCTTACCTGCAAAACGGGCAGGAGGAGGAAGCAAAAACCCAGGTAGATTACCTGCAGTCTGTTGCCGGTTCACTGGCCGAAAACAATTCGGCCAGCTATGCATCTGCGGCTATCCCGGCCCGTTATGCGCTTGAGCTGCGGTACTGGGAAGCGGCTGCTGATTTGGATACCGGCAACGCTGCGTTCAGCTCAGACAGGCATGCCTGGGAAAAAGCTATTGTACATTTTGCGCGTGTGATGGGTGGCGTGCATACCGGCAGGCTCAAAGCAGCTAAAAACGATTTGCGTTCGCTGCGCTCATTACAGGCCGCTTTACTGAATGCGAAAGATGATTATAAAGCCAAACAGGTGCTGGTGCAGATAAAAGCGGCGGAGGCATGGATTTGTTATGCGGAGGGAAAAAAGAAGGAAGCGCTGGCATTAATGACGGAAGCAGCCAATATGGAAGACAGCACTGAAAAGCACCCGGTAACGCCGGGGGAAGTTATTCCTGCAAGGGAACTGGAAGGAGATTTGCTGCTGCTGCTCGGAAAGAACAGGGAAGCGTTGCGGGCTTACGAAACGAGCATGACCCGGTGCCCTAACCGCAGAAATAGTCTTAAGGGCGCAGTATTAGCTGCTGAAAGATCGGGTAATAAAGCAAAAGCAGCAGCGTATGTTAAACAACTGAATGGAAGATGATTACGCTTATACCGGGTTCAAAAGAAAAGCCTTATAAAACCACTCCGGTAGCGTCACAAAAAACGAGGCTGTCTCAAAAGTAATATTTTGCCACGAAGGAAATAAAACGGGAAGATCAGGACTTCGTGCCCCTGCCTGCCGGCAGGCTTGTGCCTTAGTGGCATATCTTCTATACCGGACCTTTTAAGACAGCCCCGCGTTTGATCTTTATGTGGTTGATTTGCGTGTTTCGGAGTAACACCTTGTCAATTAGATTCCGGCTGAGCTGTATACCTTAAGTAGGGTTTGATCTCTTTAACGCCTTTAGGAAATTTTTTCAACGCGTCTTCTGTTTTGATGGCCGTTGATATAATAACGTCTTCTCCCTGGTTCCAGTCGGCCGGCGTGGCCACGCTATGCTTTGCCGTTAGTTGCATAGAGTCAATTACCCGTAAAATCTCAAGGAAATTCCTTCCTGTAGACGCGGGATAGGTTAAGGTGAGCTTTATTTTTTTATCGGGACCAATTACAAATACCGAACGCACCGTTGCTGTTGCCGAAGCGTTGGGATGGATCATATCGTATAACCCTGAAACAATTCTGTTGTCATCGGCAATCAAAGGAAACTCAACGGTAGTATTTTGTGTTTCATTGATATCTCCGATCCATCCAAGATGTTTGTCTACGGGATCAACACTTACCGCCAGCACTTTTACATTACGTTTATCAAATTCACCCTGTAGCTGCGCAGTACGTCCCAGTTCAGTGGTACACACTGGAGTAAAATCAGCGGGATGTGAAAACAATACACCCCAGCTATCGCCCAGGAATTCATAAAAATCAATTTCACCTTTCGATGTAACTGCTTTAAAGTTTGGAGCAGTGTCGCCTAATCGTAAACTCATGATAAAAATTTTTAGTGTTCGAATGGGTGTAAAGCTACTGCTTCCCGTTTTTTACTGATGGTGTTTTACACTTCGATTATGGTACTTTTTATTTATTCTACTTAAATGGTAGGGTATCTCTATTGTTTACCAGTTGTTTTTAATGCTGTCATTGATCCTTTCAGGCGCTTCGGCGGGTCTTTCCCTCCATTGAGCATCGTATCCAACAAAAAGGGACAGCCATAAAGTACGGGCAAGGCGCATCAAATACGGCTGCAATACAACCAGCAGTATGCCATTGAAGATTAACCAGTATAACACCCTTGCATCATGCACGGATATGCCGATCGTAGCTGCCCATATTATCAGCGTAGCCACGCTTATGGCAATGGCCAGTCCGTAGCTTACATAACCGGTACCATAATAAAATCCTACTTCAAGATCGAAATGCTGCCCGCATACCGGGCATTTGTCATGCATTTTCATGAACTGTTTCAGGTGATAGGGATTAGGGTTGGTAAACATTTTACCCAGGCGGCAACGCGGACAACGTGTCTGGCAAAGGCTTATCAGAAGCGAAGGTTTTTTATTGTTTGGCTGTGCTGACATAGTATATCACTTTATCGTTGTTTATAATTTTTGTTTCGAAAGGCTTCCGGTGTACTGTGCGTATACTTTTTAAAAAACTTTACAAAATAGGAGTTGTCGGGGAAGTTGAGCTCCTGTGCGATATCGCCCACAGACAGATCAAAGTTGATCAGCAGCCGCCTGGCTTCTAATATGATCCTGTTGCGGATCACTTCCCCGGCAGAAATACCCAGGTAATCTTTACACAAGGCATTTAAATGATTAGGGGTAATGTATAATAACGCGGCATATCCTTTTGGCAGCCTTATGGTTTTAAAGTTATCCTCAATAAGCCGCTTAAAGTTGCGCAGGATCACGGAATTATAACCTGCAGTTTCTTCCTTTATTGTTTTTGGATCGTTTCTTTCAACGGTTAAAAACAATTGCAGCAATAAAGTGGCGATCATCAGTTGGGAGGACGGTGGTTTTTCAGACTGCTCGCACAGGATCTTTTCGAAAAGCTGTTCAACCTGCCGTTGTGTATCTTCTTTTAGTAACAATACCTGATGCGCAGCAACCTGGTCAAAGAAGGAGAACTGATCAATGAAGCTGGAATTGATGAAAAGCTGGTCAAAAAATGTAGCTGAAAAATTAACGATATAGCCGTCTGCATCTTCATTAAAATACCACTTGTGCACCTGCCCCGGCCGCATAAAATAGATCATGCCTTTTTGAACCGGAAATGTTACAAAATCTATCACGTGCTCCCCCGAGCCTTCTGTAAAGTACACCAGGTGATAGAACGCGTGGTTGTGCACTACCCCAAGGTGCGGGTTGCTGCTCAGATATCTTTTAAACCGGTCGGCATTCAGCAGATCGTTATGCGATTTGTTGGCAACCAGGTTATGAATATCAAAAGTGGGGTATACCGGCTTGGCCATAGCTTTATTTTTACAAAAGCAAATTTACCACAGATATCAGCAAATCTGCGGAGCAATAAGGGGTTCCTATGGTATTGTTTACCGATAATTGAAAAACACCGCAAAGCCTTGTTAAAAAATCCGGAAAATGCCGGCGGTTTCTTTGTAATCTGGTTGTTAAAGCGCCTGATATTCGTTTTATTCTGCTGTATAGTTAAGCGGTTCTGATACAATATATGGGTGAGATCAGTTTTTTCGTTAGGTTTGCTACCTCAATTTTTATTGAATTGGCAATAGAATCACAAAGGAAATCATTTTTTAAGCGGATCAGGGGGCTACAGGGGGCTGAAGATGCCGAAATGAGCTTTATTGATCATTTGGAAGCGCTCCGCTGGCATATTGTTCGTTCCGTATTTGCAGTATTGGTTTTTGCCATAGCTATCTTCCTTAATATTGACTGGATATTTGATAAAGTAATTTTGGGGCCGTCTCAGGATGGCTTTATTTCCTATAAGCTGCTTTGTGCATTAAGCCATAAAATAGGCATGGGCGACTCGTTGTGTATGCCGCCTATTGCCATGAAAATACAGGTAACTACAGTTAGCGGTACTTTCATGTCGAGTATTTCCATTGCTGCGGTTGGCGGCATTTTGGCGGCTTTTCCCTATTTGTGCTGGGAAGTGTGGCGCTTTGTGAAACCGGCCTTAAAACCGGAAGAGTTGAAACATACCAGGGGCATCATTTTCTGGGTTTCCTTTTTCTTTTTCCTGGGAGCGGCATTCGGATACTTTATGCTGGCGCCTTTTACTTTCAATTTCCTGTATAATTATACGCTGGGCTCCCAGCAAATACTGGATTATAAACCCATGCTGAGCGATTACCTTGACTCTATTATTGATATTACCCTGGGTTCAGGCATTGCTTTTGAGCTGCCTATGGCATCCTGGTTACTGGCCCGGATAGGCTTGCTCACCCCCGGCTTTTTACGAACTTACCGCAAATACGCTTACGTAGCATTATTGGTGCTTGCCGCCATCATTACCCCTTCGCCCGACTGGGGCAGCCAGATGATCGTGTGTGTTCCACTCGTTCTTTTGTACGAAATCAGCATTATTATTGCCGCCAGGGTAACTAAAAAGAATGATAAGAAATGGGAGGAGTGGAGCTAGGAAGCGAGGAGTAAGTAATAAGTGGTAAGTGCTAGATGTGGTGATTTTGGCTTTTCCCAATGCGTCAGGAACCTGATGCTTTCTGCCCTGTATCCTGCTTTCATTGCAGGTTTATATAAAACTCTTTTTATTTTTTTATTAATGTTTTTTAATTACAATTGCCTTTTCCTGTTTGTGTCAATAATTTGTAGTATTATGTAGATAAATCAGGGTAAAATGGCGTCAAAATTAAATTTAGATAAATTAGACCTGCAGATCATTTCGGCAATGATGGAAGATGCGGGGATATCCTACGCTGATTTAGGAAAAAAGCTTTCTGTATCCGGCGGCACCATACATGTGCGCATTAAAAAGCTGCAGGAAAGTGGAGTGGTAAAAGGCACACGCCTGAATGTGGAACTGAAAGAGCTGGGTTATGATATAACCGCGTTTGTAGGCATTTATCTCGAAAAAAGCTCTTTATACGATACGGTAGCCAAAGACCTCAAAAAAATACCGGAGATTGTGCGGCTTAATTATACTACCGGCAACTATAGTATGTTCATTGAAATTGTATGCCGCGACATTACCCAGTTGCGGCATGTGCTCCATGATGAGCTGCAAAAAATAAAAGGCATTGAAAGAACCGAAACATTAATATCGCTTGAAGAAAGCTTTAACCGGAATGTGCAGGTAGGGCCGCTGTAAATCTGCTGAAAGCTGCCGGCAGTCAGCCTTCAGCTTGATCGTATAAACAATGAGCCGGTAATCCTTTCTTTCACCACTTATCACTGACCACTCAAATCTTAGATCTCAAATTTCAAATTCTGGAGTACCAACTAATAGCTTAACACTTATCACTCCCCATTGACTACTCCCCACTCACTCACTCCTCACATCCAGCGCATCTCTCAATCCGTTCCCCAGCAAATTAAAGGCCAGCACTAAAAGCATGATACAAATACCCGGTGATATGGCCAATAGTGGATTATGGGTGATGATGAAATTATAATTCTCTTTGATCATCAGTCCCCAACTGGGTTGCGGCGGCTGAACGCCTACCCCCAGGAAGCTTAGTCCGGCTTCTATAACAATAGCCGATGCAAAGTTAGATGCCGCCATTACCATTACCGGCCCAAGCACATTAGGAAGGATATGCCTGAAGATGATCCTGAAACTGGTAAAGCCCAGCGCCCTTGCAGCTTCAACATATTGCAGCTCACGTATGCTCAGCACCTGTGTGCGGATGATCCTCGCGGTGCTTACCCACAGCGTTAAGCCAACGGCAATGAATACCTGCCAAAAGCCCTTCCCCAATGCCAGGGTAATGGCAAACACCAGCAGCAGTGCAGGAATGCTCCATACCACGTTAATGAACCACATGATGATATTATCCGTTCTTCCGCCGAAATACCCGGCAACAAGTCCCAGCACAATACCTATGGATAAGGAAATGAACACTGCAATCAGCCCAACGGCAAGGCTTACCCGCACTCCTACAATCAGGCGGCTGAGAATATCCCTTCCGAATTTGTCGGTACCCAGCCAAAATGTTTTTTTAACAACTATGGCAGGAGCTATCTCCTGATCTTTACTATAAAAAGCATGCCGCTCTGTTATGCCTTCATCAATGTATTGCTCCGCAATAATGCTGTCGCCTGCCCGCTGCCACGAATGAACGGGGATGTAAGTATACCTATCATCCTGCCCGTTCAGTAACCGTTCAAAGAAACCTGCTTTTTCAACAATTTTATCCCTGCGTACCATAAGGAACAGCATGCTGAAACCGGGCTTCCGACCGCCAATTTCCACTGCCATCCTGTTGGCGTTGGGCGAATGATCGGGAGCAATGAAATAGGCGAAAAGCGCCGTTAATACCGCTAGTGCAATAATGCAAAGCCCAAAAACGGCTCCTTTGTTCTTCCGCAACCTTCGCCATGCAGACTGAAAAAAAGAAGATGATACTTTTTGCACGGCGTAAAATAAAGAAAAGAACCAAGAACCAAATGATAAGAACCAAATAAAAGACAAATCCGAAGCCGGAATCCTGAAATCCGAATGGGATACAAAGCACCAAGAACCAAAAGACAAGCCGCAAATACAATTTAAATTCAAAGCCTAAAATCCGAAGTCCGAAGAGTATAGCTTTGAGCGGCCTTTGTCTTGCTGTTCACTCTCCCCTTTTACTTCTGTCCTCTTATAATACTGATCCCCCCATTTTCAAATTTCCACACTTCCACATTTATTTTACTTTTCTTCCCTTCCATTCGTAACTGCCAAAGCTGCCCAAAAAGCCCGCTATAACGGTATAGGCTATATGCAATGGCTGGAAAAGCGGGAACCAACGCATAAACTGGCCGAGGTTAAAACAGGTTAATACGTCTTTTACAAAATGCCATTCAATAAGTGTTTTATAAAAAACAGCTACCCCAAAAAATAACAACCAGCCAGGGAATGCTATACTTCCGGCCAGTAAAACAAAAAGACACAGGTTAAGGATATATACCAATGCAAGCACAAACACAATACGCTTGTCTTTATATTGCCCGGTTTTGCTTGCCCAGCGGATCCGCTGGGTAATAAAAGCTCTCCAGTTTGGAGCAGGCAGGGTTTCAACAATAGCCTCAGGGGCATTCAGGTAAGCAATTCTGCCCGGATGCCGGCTATTTATTTTCTGCATAAGCAGCATATCATCGCCCGAGGCAACATGATCAATGTTTTCAAAACCATTTACTTCATTGAAAGCAGCTTTTTCATACGCCAGGTTGGCGCCGTTGCACATGCTGTGAAATTTTTTATGTACAGAAGCCGCCGTTATGCCCTGCAGGATGGCAAAGTCTATGCTTTGAAAAACAGAAAGCGGCGCATGCCCCGGTTTTATTTTTACAGGCGATACGATGAAAACCGCTTTGCTGTGCCGGTGAAAGGCGGCAATAGTGCTGATCCAGTTTTTATGAAATGTGCAGTCCGCATCGGTAGTAACGATTAAAGTGCCGGTTGCCGCCTGTATGGCCGTTTCAATTGCTTTTTTCTTAAAGGCTGTTACCGGCTTACCAGGGGTATTCTTTTCCTGCAGGGATAACAATTGTATGCCCTGGTTGCGGTAGCGCTGAACGATAGCGGCGGTGCCATCGGTTGAATGATCATCCGCTATAATAATTTCCAGTAATGCTTTTGGGTAGGATTGCTGTAATAAGGAAAGGATACATTGTTCAATTACAGCTTCTTCATTGCGTGCCGGAACGATCACTGAAATTTTTTCTGCCGCAACAAGATCATTTATAGCATCGCTGTCAAAACAGGGAACCTGTTTCCACCCTTTATGATAATAATGTATCAGGAAATAATACGCGCCCAATAAAACAAAGCTGATGATAAATAATATCATGCACACAAATTAGGGCAAATTGTGTTACTATAATAAAGCGGCAATAGCGGCTGAGTTTTTTTCATCCAATATCCTGTGGCCGCAGGATATGATATGCAGTGCACAGTAATCGTTCAACCCTTTTTTAAAATCACTGCCTGTAGTATAGCGTATTATCCTGTCGTACCGGCCGTATATTAACAATACGGGCGTATTATTTTTTGGAATAAGCGTTTTTATCATTTTTATCCCGGGTTTCAATTTACGCATGGTAGTCCATATGGTATACAATTGCGTTCGCTTATCTTTTTGGTTGAGGTACCGGTGCACATAGTTATATACGCCTGTATTGATCATCCCTGTACTTTTAAGCATTTTGGTAATCGTAAAAAAAATGCCGGGCTTTTCCATAAAGTATTTAAACAGCCGGTTTCCCCAGATGGTTTGTGTTGCCAGCCGGTACCAGCAATTCATCTTTAACCCATCCGGCGCCAGCAGCACCAGTTGCACTATACGTTGCGGAATGCGCTCATATACCGATAAGGCTACCCTTCCACCCATGCTATATCCCGCCAGTGAAAAATGTTGTTCATGCAGCACCGGTATGTTGTCAATAATATTAATAATATCTGCTGCGGTGCATGGCAGCCCGTCCTTCCATATTGTTTTTCCGTGCAGGGGAAGATCAACAGCTATGATGGTATAGCTGTTTTCAATTTGCCGGGCAAGAGACATAAAACTGCCGGCCGTTTCGCCAAAGCCATGAAAGCAAAGCAATATTTTTTTACCTGTTCCCCATTGCAAACAATGAATTTGAGCGTGCTTATATGAAATGAAATATGATAACATGCGGTGTTTTCAAATGTAAGTGAAAACGGTGAGACAGCATATGGGTATTGCGCTGCTTTGCTTGCCTAAAAAAAGAGGCTGTCGTTAAAGACAGCCCCCGGTTTATCAAAACGGATGATACATTATGTTATTTACTGGTCCCACCAAACTTTTTCATTATAGGTATCTTCGCTCCATCCCTGCGCGCTGACAGCTGCAGTGCGGCTTGCTGCATTCAATGTTTGCTCACTACGGGGATAAGCAAACCTTACAGGGATTCTGTCGTTATTTACATTATCGGCGCCTGCAACCAGCGTGGGTATATTTGTTCTTCTCCAATCAAACCAGGCTTCTAACCCACCAAAAAACAATGCGATCCATTTTTGAGTACCAATAAGTGTAAGCGCATCGGTATTGTTAAATGCTACACCCGCCTGAGTTAAGTATCCTGCAGGAATAGTACTCTGGAAATAGCTGAAAGATGATTTAACTCCTTCTTCATAATGCCATTGAGCCGTATTGCCGGTGTTAATCATGCCTTTTTGTACCGCTTCAGCCAGGATAAACTGTAACTCGGGGTAACCCATAATATATCCTCTTGCAACTTTTAAACCCGTTTCGGTAATCGCATCCAGGAAGAAGTAGGAACCAACCCTTGAAATATTATTGGGACCACCATTATATGCAAGCGCATCCACCTCATTCAAGCCATTCGGCACACCAGTATACGTTCCGGTGGCATCAGCTTTTTGAGCAAATACAGCTATACGTGTATCTCCCAAAGCTAATAGTTTATCACCGAGCGTTTTACTTAAACGGAACTCATCAAAAGACCCGGAGCGGGTTGTATGCAACGGGAACTGATTAGGAGAAACGGTTAAATAAGTAAGCGCCCCGTTATCATTATTACTTTCAAAAACCGGTGTATTTGCGCCGCTAATAATTGCCTGCATATCTGCTGCAACATTCTTTTTACCTGAAATACGCATGAGGTAACGAAGCTGCAACGAGTTGGCCAGTTTTCTCCATTTGGTTAAATCACCGTTGTATAAAATATCGCCAACCAATGTGCCTGCACTACTATTGAATGTTGTATTCGCTGTTTCAAGATCGTTTAAAATGCCATCGTATATTGATTCCTGGGAATCATATTTAGGCATAAATATTCCGCTTACTCCACTCATTGCTTCTAAATAAGGTACATCACCATAGGCATCTGTTAAAAGAGAGTACATCCACGCTTTGAGTACTAAGCCTGCAGCCTTATAGTTCGGTACATTCTTCGCATCCCCCAAAGCAATAAGGCGCTCTACATCTCTCATATTACCATACATATTACTGAACAAACCGCTTCTGTCGCCCCAGGTATAACGATCTTCTGATACAAACTGAATTTTCGCCGTGTGCTGTATCACAATATTTCCTATGCCCCAGGATTGATTTACTACTTCATTACATACGCTCCGGATAATGGTGGGCATCAATAAATCCGGTGTTACATCATTAATTGCATTGGGGTTTGCGTTTTTTTCCTGGTAATCTTTTGTACAGGAAGTTCCCATTGTGCAGCCTATTATAACTGCGTATATATATGTATTAAACTTTTTCATACTCATAGTTTTAATAGGTTTAAAAGTTAAAGCCAAGATTAATGCCCAGACTGCGTGTGGTTGGCATTCCAACCGATTCTACACCGGGTATAATAGTACCGCCTGCTAAAGAACTTGTTTCAGGATCAATATGAGGAACTTTACTCCATACTGCCAGGTTACGTCCAACTACTGAAACATTTAATCCTTTAAACCTGATCTTTGAAAGCACTCTCGGATTAAAAGAATATCCAAGGCGAACTTCCCTCAGTTTAACATAGTCTGCATCAAAAACACCACCCTCTTCAATATCACGGTTACCGGTACGGGATTGATGATACTCGCGGGCAGTTATTTTTTTAGTATTAACGCTATAAGAACCATCGGGGTTTTCTACTACACCTTTTCCAACTACTCCGTTACCGTCTTTGCTCAAATCATAGCCATCGGCTCTTCCTTCCAATGTTTCTATTAACTGTCCGGCCTCCAGTCCAACCACCCAGGTTTCTGAGAAAAGCTGGCCGCCATAGCGTGCATCCAGGAGGAAGCTCAGGTTAAGATTTTTGTATGTAAATGAATTTCTGATACCTGCTAACCACTTAGGATTATAGTTACCTACTTTTACAATATCATTGGTTCCAACAAATCGTCCTTCACTGTTAAATATCTGCTGTCCATAGTACGGGCTTGACGGATCATCAACTTTTTTAAATCCGATAGAATACATATCACCCATTTGCTGACCCACGGTAGCATTGATATAAATACCATGACGGTTGGCCATTGAATAGGTAGTAACATCGCCATCAAACTCCAAAACTTTACTGCGGTTGGCAGACCAGTTAATGGCAACATCCCATTTGAGGTTTTTACCATCTATAGGACGACCGGTTAATTGTAACTCGTAACCATAGTTCCTTATTTTACCGGCATTAACTACACGGCTTGTTGAACCTGAAGTAATACTTATTGGAACACTTGGCAAAATCTGATTGCGCGTATTGATATCATAGTAAGAAAAGTCTATACCGAGCCTGCTGTTGAAAAAACGCCAGTCTATACCAGCCTCCCAGGAAGTACTGATCTCGGGTTTTAGGTTGTAATTCAACAAGCTGCTTGGTGAATAATACGCAGGTAAGCCTGACCAGGGCTCTGAAACACCATAACTGAAAGAAAATGCATAAGGATCAGTGTCATTACCAACCTGGGCAAGACTTGTTCTAACTTTAGCAAAACTAATCCATGCGGGCAACTGCACCATATCGCTTATTATAGCACTTAACGAAGCAGAGGGATAGAAATAAGAGTTTACTGTTTTGCCTAAAGTATCTGATACTTTGGGGAGCGTGAGCGCACTTGACCAGTCATTACGTGCAGTTACATCCAGAAACAGATAGTTGTTATATGCGAGTTGCAACGCGCCATACAAGCTGTTGATTTGTTTATTTCCGTCATAAACAGAGCTAACTAATGCTACTTTATTGTTATATAAGCTGTAAATACCCGGTATTAATAATTGCGGGGCGGTAACCTCGTAATTGTTAAACTTGCTGATCTGCCTGTTACCTCCTACATTAAGGCCAAAGCTAAATTTATCAGTAATGTCTTTATTAACTGATACAAGGAAATCCATGTTGGTTTCACTGTTACGCACTCTTTCCTCCCGGTAGCTTCCAAACCTGAAACGCTGGGTACTGAATGCGCGCTGGCGTTTTCTTAATTCACTATTAAAATCTGTGCCTCCACGTAACTGAATATTCAACCAATCCGTAATATCATACTTTAACGTAATGTTTCCAAAAACCCTTCCCGCATCCTGACCGTTTGTATTTTCGTAAAGGTTAAAATATGGATTATCGTGATAGTTGTAGTTAAAGTTGAATTGCTGACGATTTTCCATACCTGGTATCCAGTAGCTTTTCAGGCTATTCAAATCTACGTGTTGTCCCATCCAGCAATGCAGCAAATAAATGATGCTTTCTGTTCCGTAGGTTAAATTGGGACGGTTGTCACTTTCTGTATTTACATAGTTGGCGGTAATTCTCGCAGATAATTTAGGGGTAAAGTTATATCCTGTATTGAAGGCAAAAGTGTTTCTTTTTATATCCGTATTAGGGATAATACCTTTTTGATCTAACAATGTATATGATAACCGAAAATCTCCTTTATCATTTGCCCCGGTAAGAGATATATTGGTATTGTTTGTTACACCGGTTTCATAAAACTTTCTCAGGTCCATCCCCGGTACAAAAGGAGTTGGAGTAACTGTTCCTCTTGCTGCGAAATCGGCGGCTGAACCCAGCACTCCATCATCAACCAACGATATATCTCCACCACGGTAACCATTAGAAGTAGGTGAATTATGCTGAGCTATCAGGCTGCCATCCATTTTTGGTCCCCAACTTTCATCCACACCATCGCTTGCGCCACCCCCTTTTCCATCCTGGAAGCTGAACTGCCCATTGTTTCCCTGACCATATACCCTTTGAAACTTAGGAAGCACCAATGGGCTTTCCAAAGTAACGCCGGTATTAACAGTAACACCTATTCCTTTGCTGTTTTTACCTGATTTTGTAGTAATAACAATAACACCATTTGCAGCTCTTGAACCGTACAAAGCTGATGCATTTGCACCCTTTAGTACAGTCATGGTTTCTATGTCATCCGGGTTAACCATGGATGCGCCATTTCCATAATCCAGTTCCTGGTAACTGCGTCCACTGGAACCTGTCAGCTCATTGGTAATAGGAACACCATCTACCACAAACAAAGGCTGATTCTTATTAATATTAAGTGATTTATCACCGCGGATGGTTACACGTGCAGAACCTCCGACACCACTTGGAGAGGTCATTACCTGCACCCCTGCAACCTTGCCCGCTAATCCACTTACAAAGTTTGTTTCTCTTGCCTTATCCATGTCGGATCCCTTCACTTCCTGTACGGCATACCCCAAACGTTTTGCTTCTCTTTTTACCCCCAAAGCTGTTACCACCACTTCGCTAAGGGCCTGCGATTCGTCTGTGAGTTCAATTGCCAGCGTAGCGCCGTTTACGGTAATTTCTGTGGCTTTATATCCCACGCCTGATATTTCCAGCACATCCCCCCTTTTGGCTTCAATAGAAAACCGGCCTTCCGGGTCAGTAAAAGTGCCTCTGGTAGTACCTTTTATTGTTACTGAAATACCTTCCAGCGGGCTCTGGTCTTTCGAAGAAGTAACCCTTCCGTTAATGGTTTGTTGGGCAAGCACCAGTAAAGGCAGGGCCCAAAGTGTCAGCATAGCGGCGAAAACGCGCCATGTGCATGATTTTCTGATCATAAGCGTAGTTTTAAATTTTTAAATGTTAAATGAGGGCCGGTAAAAGTCTGATGCGGGTGTAAAGCAATGGTTAAAGCAAAATGAATAAATCTTTAACTGTGTATTAATGCTAAATATAAATATAGGATATTTATAAGAAAAGCCATAAGCAGAAATAGAAAAATTTTAAAATTTTCTTCTTTTTGTGTACAATACTTTCTTTCTACGGTTTTATTTAAATAAAAATCATTTAAAACAGGTTTTTCTTTAAAATATACAATCTTTAAAAACCAGGATAAGTTTACTATTTATAAACACTGTTCCTGTGCTCTTATTTTTCATTAACATACCTTCTCCTATAAATAGTAATGCATTTTTGCTTTTTTGCTGCATGGATGAACGGGTTTTATGACATCGGCTTTTGCGGGTTTTGAAACCTGTTATACGCTATGGCCAGATGAAGCATATAATTTCCGTTTTTTTAGCATTAAATCCTGTATTTACATCTATTCGTTCTCCGGGAAGAAACAACCCTTGCACCAATTCCTCACTATTTCTTAACGCCGGCTTAATAGCATAGTAATATCCGGCAGGGAAATTTGAGAAACCTGTCTCTAATGGACAAACGCCCTGTTGATGTTGTTGTTATTTCCGATGTGCACCTGGGTACCTACGGCTGCAAGGCTAAAGAACTAACTGCATATCTTAAAAGTGTTTCCCCTTCCATACTCATTCTAAACGGGGATATTATTGATGCATGGCAGTTCAGCAAAAATTATTTTCCTGCGGCTCATCTCGGTGTAATAAAAGAGCTCATCCATTGCATCACCAATGGCACAAGAGTATTTTATATTACCGGCAATCACGATGAAGTGCTAAGGCGCTATTCCGATTGCAGGGTGGGCAATTTTATGCTAACCGACAAGCTGGTGCTGGAAATAGACAATAAAATGACCTGGATATTTCATGGTGATGTGTTTGATAATACCACCAAAGGAAGCGCTAAATTCCTGGCCAAGCTTGGAAGCACCGGCTATGGAGCGTTAATACTGGTTAACCGTTTTATTAATACAGTTTTAAAATGTATGAGAAGAGAAAGGGTCTCGTTTTCAAAAAAAATAATGGAGGGTGTAAATAAAGCCGTTTCAAGAATTAATGATTTTGAAATGACTGCTGCGGAACTGGCGATTAAAAAAAAGTACGACTACGTTATTTGCGGGCATATTCATAAACCGCAAAAAAGGATAGTGCATAATGAAGAAGGCAATGTTACTTATTTGAATAGCGGCGACTGGGTGGAGCATTGCACCGCATTGGAATATTACAAAAGGGAATGGAAGCTGTTTCAGTTTGAAGCGGCTGATTTCCCGGAAATGAAAGTGGAGAAAAAAACGCCCCAGCCTGATGTAGTTACAGATGAGATCAGCTATTTCATCAGTTCGCTAACGGGATAAGGGAGTAGCAAGTGGTAAGCAGGAAGTGGGCAGTCGTAAGTAGATAATAAAAATTGAAAATGATTGTATGAAGATATTCTATGCTATACAGGCAACGGGAAACGGGCATATCAGCAGGGCCATGGAGCTGCTGCCTTATCTCCAGCAATATGGGAAGGTGGATATTTTCTTAAGCGGCGCCAATAGCAGCCTGCACCTCGATGCGCCCATAAAATACAGGAGTAAAGGGCTAAGCTTGTTTTATACCTGTAAGGGAAGTCTTGATTATTTTTCAATCATAAAAAGGATCTCACCCTTTCATATCAAAAAAGAAGTAACGGCATTGCCTGTGGAAAAATATGACCTTATTATAAATGATTTTGAATGCATAACCTCGCTGGCCTGCCGGCAAAAAAAAGCGCCTTCCATTCATTTCGGGCACCAGGCAAGCTTTATGTCGGCAAAAACACCCCGTCCTCACCGGCAAAGCCATACAGGTGAATGGCTCCTGAAAAACTATGCGGCCGCTACGCAGTATATGGGACTGCATTTCAAACCATACGACGATTTTATTCTTACGCCTGTTATTAAATCTGAAATATGGAACGCCCGTCCGTTCAACAATAATCATATAACCGTTTATTTACCCTCATACTGCGATTGCGAGATCCGTAAATTTTTCGGGAAGCTTACTTCGTACCGGTTCCAGGTTTTTTCAAGAGAAGTAAAGGCTGAAACAAGGCAGGGCCACCTCACCTTTATACCGGTAAGCAAAGAAAGATTTAATGAAAGCCTGATCCATTGCACCGCAATTGTTTGTGGCGCCGGTTTTGAAACGCCTTCGGAGGCGCTGCATTTAAAGAAAAAAATGATGGTGATGCCCATTAAAGGGCAATACGAGCAGCAATGCAATGCCGCTGCCCTGCAGCAACTGGGAGTAAAAACATTGCCGCAACTTTCTGAAAATTTTCATACCCTTTTTGACCAATGGTATGCCAATGCGCAGCCCGTTGATATTTCATTTCAATACGATGCCGGCCAAATTACAGCGATGATGATGCGGAAAGCCGCTGCATACCTGTAGTTTATTTCAACACAGCTGTTCTTTCCTGCCACCATTACAGGTGTACCAGCCCGGCTTGTGGTAGCAAAACCAGGCCCATCCCTAAAATACCGCCTATTACAGAAGCTACGGCATCTATAAAATCGTACGTGCCTATTCCGGTAATCTTTGAGAACAATTCAAAGCCATAGCTAATCGTAATCACTATTACCAATGCTATTATGCACGATAAAACAATAGCTGTTGGCCAAAGCCACCAGCCTATCGCCTGCAGGAAGGCCCCCATTACAATGCCAACCAGGAAATGCCTCCATTTATCGGGTGCTATTTTTTTGATCATGCTTTTTTAATGAAAAAGGGTTGTAAGGTTTGACCACTGTTTCCGGCCCCGCAAGCTTCACCGGTATTACTCCCACATTTCTAATTGAGCGGGGATGCATTGAAAACTTTTCCGGTGAAAAGGGCTTAATCCATGTGCAATAATGGCTTTCCGGTGCGCCATTGTTCCATACCCCTTATTATTATGCCAGTTGTACTGTGGAAAATCTTCATGCAGTTTCATCATATATGCATCCCTGCAGGTTTTGGCCAGTACGCTGGCAGCAGCGATAGAAGAAAAAATGCCATCTCCTTTTATGATGCAACGGTGATCAATTTTTTTATAGGCATGAAACCGGTTACCGTCAATCAATAACAATTCAGGTATAATGGGCAGCCCGTCTAAAGCTAAGTGCATAGCTTTAAAGGAAGCGTTTAATATATTGATCCGGTCAATCTCTTCATGATCTACGCTTGCCACATTCCATGCTATCGCTTTTTCTTCAATATAGATTCTCATTTCACTGCGTTGTTCCGCAGTTAATTGTTTGGAATCATTAAGCACAGGGTGAAAAAAATCGCGGGGCAATATTACGGCTGCCGCAAACACAGGCCCGGCCAGGCATCCGCGACCCGCTTCATCGCAACCGGCTTCAATATGTATATCCTGGTAAAACGCCTGTAACATATATTCGTGCTGCAATGTTAAGCATAAAAATTGTACAACTGCCTGCAATAAACTAAAATAGAAATATTCGTATATTACATAAAAACAACTTTATGCCGTATAATAAAAAAGAATTATTGGCATTGCCAGATAAAGAAAAAATGGCATTGGCTGAGGAATTGTGGGATAGCTTAGATGAATCAATCCCTCCCATAACGGATGAAGAAATTGCATTTGCCGAAGAACGTTTGAAAATGCATGAAGCTAACCCTGAAGATGGATTAACTTGGGAGGAGTTTCGTGATAAAATCAGGCAGCGACATGGATTTTGACCTCATTCTGAAGCCCATCGTTTATTGGGACATAGACGAGTCCATTGTTTGGTATGAAAAAAAGATAAAAGGGCTGGGACTTCGTTTCCTGCAATCATTTGAAGAAGTAATAGTCAGAATTGTTGACAATCCTTATTCGTTCTCTTATCTAAAAAAGCCAGTCCGCAAGGCCAAAATAAAAAGATTTCCCTACCGGGTTATTTATGTTATAAATGACCATACGATTTATATACTGGGAGTCATTAATGTAAGGAGAAGTAACAGGTTTATCAAAAAAAGGGCAAGACTTCCATAAAAAATGTATCATCCCAATAATTGCAGAGGCTTAAAACCACATTGTGGTTTGTTGTTGTTGTATAGATTCTTCCCTGCCTGCCGGTAGGCAAGCTGGGTTAGAATGACAAGCGGGAGTAGTGCTGTTGAGCTGTTGCGGTAATGCCGGACAAGGAATCCACTACCTGTCGCCCCAACGAAGGAAGGGTCTAAAAAGAAATGCATCCTACCGATCTTCGTACGAAATTTGAATTTCTCTCACCGAAGGTAAATGCACACGATACGGCTTATGGAATCCCTTTTACAATACTTTTGCAGCTATGAACAAATCGCTTTCACCCTCACCCAACAGGGCAGTAGCCTGGTGGTTATTAACAGGTGCGGGTATGATCATGATACAGGTATTGATAGGAGGCATTACCCGTCTTACCGAATCCGGACTCTCCATTACAGAGTGGAAACCCATTACAGGCATATTGCCACCGATGGGCGATTTAGCCTGGCAGACCGAATTTGATAAATACAAACAGACCGACCAGTTCAGGTACCTGCATTCCGATTTTTCATTGTCCGACTTCAAATTCATTTTCTTCTGGGAGTGGTTTCACCGCTTCTGGGCCCGGCTGCTGGGTATTGTTTTTATGGTGGGATTTACATGGTTCCTGCTGAAGAAAAAATTTAAAAAGGAAATGATCATCCCCCTGATCATCCTTTTTTTGCTGGGTGCGCTGCAGGGCGCTATTGGCTGGATAATGGTAAAAAGCGGGCTGGTACCTGAAAAATATTTCGTGGGACATGTTGAACTCACAACGCATTTTGTAGCGGCCTTAGGATTGTTGGTATACACGTTATGGTTTGCCCTGCAGTTGTTGGTGCCGGAACAACAAACCGTGCATAACCCTGCGCTGAAAAGATTTACAGTGGTGCTGCTCTTCCTGTTATTTGTTCAGTTTTGCTATGGCGGCTTTATGGCCGGACTCAGGGCGGCCACTGTTGCGCCCACCTGGCCTACGATCAATGGAGAATGGTTTCCCGCATCATTATTTAATGAGCGGGGGGCCGCAAACCTGGTAAACAACCCGTTTATGGTGCATTTTATTCACCGCGGCTTAGCTTACCTGATTGTTATACTCATTGCCGGCTGGTTTTTTACCATACAAAAAGCTGCTCTATCGCCCTGGCTGAATAGAACTAAAGCGTTGCCCCTGCTGCTGGTGCTGGTGCAGGTATTGCTGGGCATCGGTACCGTTTTGTTTTCCCCTTCTGCCACTGCATTAGTTTGGTTTGGTGTATTACACCAGTTTACCGCCATGCTGCTGCTGGTATCGCTGGTGTGGGTATTATACCTGGTGCGGAAGTAAAGCGCTATTCACGGATTGATATAACCGGTTATATACAATCGTTCTTTTGCCGGCTTTGTGTTAGCAGGAAAAGATAATATGCGGCCGACAGTATATTATTTTAAGGTCTTTTGCGTTAAATATCAAAGTATTATATTGCGCTGATGCCTGCTGCTTCCAACATAAAAGCATATATAAAGGGGTTTTATTACTCCTTTCCCATTCAGCTTTTCATTCTCCACCTCAGGCGTTACCAGTTGCTCCTTGTTTTCTGGTTCATTTTGGCGAGTGCTATTCATGGCGATTTTATGAGCACTTTTGGTGCTGATTCCCTTTTCCTTGCGCCCGAATACCTGGGAGAAGTGAATGGATTGAGCATGGCTATAGTAGGTGTGGCTACAGGTGTTTTTATTATGAGCTGGAACATCACCACATTTATTTTACATAGCAACCAGTTCAAATTTTTGGCTACTACTTCCAAACCCTTTTTAAAATACTGTATCAACAATGCGGTTATCCCGCTGTTGTTCCTCGTATTCTATTTGTCTAAAAGCATCTATTATGACGTGCATAATGAACTCCTTCCCATAAAGAGAGTTATTATATTGGTAACCGGCTTTTTATCAGGGCTAAGCTTTGCTTTCGTGATTTCCTTCTTATATTTTTTCAGAACGGAGAAATCCATGATGCGTACGATGGAACCCGTTTTCAGGGATCCGAAAGCATTTGCAGCCCAGTTTGGCATAGGCGGCAAACATTTTCATGAAAAAGGAATATTGCATGTTCACTGGTTTTTTAATACGAGGATGAAGCTGAAAAAACCGCGTAACGTAGCGCATTATTCGCAGGAGTTTATTGATACTGTTTTTAAAAGACATCATTTTTCTGCTGTAATATCCATCATAGTGGCTTTCCTGTTCCTGGCCCTTATAGGAATGCTGATGGATAAACCGTTTTTTATTATCCCTGCGGCGGCGGCTATCCTTTTGTTTTTTTCTGTATTGATTGCCGGTTCGGGGGCGCTTACCTACTGGCTCAAAAGCTGGGCTTTCCCTATACTGCTGCTTTTGGGCATAGGATTGAATTTTTTATTTGAAAAAGAGATCATTGATCCCCGTAATAAAGCTTACGGCATCAATTACACGAACCGCACAGAGCGTCCGGTTTACGACAGAGACAGCATCATGCAATTGTGTACGGTTGAAAAAATGGATGCAGATAAGAAGCACATGACCGGGATACTGGAAAGATGGAAGCTCCGGCAAAAAGAAGAGCGCCCTTTATTGTATGTAATAAATGTAAGCGGAGGTGGTACGCGGTCAGCTACTTTTACCCTGAATGTAATGCAGCACTTAGACAGTATAATGAACGGGGAACTGTTAAAAAAAACCTTTATCATCAACGGCGCCTCGGGCGGTATGCTGGGAGCCGCTTATTATCGCGAGCTGTTTCGTTTAAAGCAACAGGGTAATCCCATTCATCTGCAGGATCAGCAGTATGCCGATAACATATCCAAAGACCTGCTCAATCCGCTGTTTGCTTCCTTTGTAACACGCGATCTTTTTGCTCCTGCCCAGCAGTTTAAGGCAGGAAACTTCCGTTATATTAAAGACAGGGGCTATGCTTTTGAAGAGCAACTGAACCGCAATACCGGCAAAATACTCGATTACACTTTAGGAGATATCATGGAAGATGAGCGCGACGCGAAGATCCCGCTTATGCTTTTTAATGCCACTATTACGAAGGATGGGCGTAAAATGATCTTCAGCACCCAGCCTGTTAGTTTTATGATGCGCAATTGGCCCGATTCGGCAGCCGGTATAACAGCCGAGCCGGACGCTATTGATTTTACCGCCATGTTTAAGAAGCAGGATCCGTTTAGCCTCAGGCTGCTTTCTACCTTACGGATCAATGCCACTTTTCCGTACGTGCTGCCCAATGTATGGCTGCCTTCCACACCTATTATTGATGTAATGGATGCAGGCATGCGCGATAATTTTGGACAGGAGTCTTCCCTTCGTTTTTTGCATGTAATGGAAGACTGGATAACGGTTAATACAGGGGGAGTGGTATTTATACAAATACGCGATCGTAAAGACGGTGAATGGGATGAAGGGTATGAAGATCCAAGCATTACAGGTATGTTCACAAAGCCTATTATGACCCTTCAGCATAACTGGATGAAGATGCAGGATTATTATCATGATGAAATGATCCAGTATGCCCATACCGGGTATACATTCCCGTTTAACAAAATTACCTTTTCCTATACACCATTACCTAAGCAAAAAGGAGCCGCGTTAAACTTTCATCTTACCCGCAATGAAAAATTAGATATCAGGAGAGCGTTGCGCTCGGTATCCAATATAGAAGCATTTAAAAAGATCGTTTTTTGGCAAACTGGTGTTCCGAAGGCCGGATTAGCCGGAAGGCATCAGGAACAACCCTGATATCAAAAAGAGCAGCGGTAGGCTTGGGGTCTCCATCAATATGAAGCGGGGCTGAATCGGGGTTTTTGATACGGAGACTTTTCGTTTGATAATATATAACGCCCTTTTTTTTATAGCGAACTTCTTTTACCTCTCCCCTCCATATTTGCTGCAGCACGGCAAGCAGCATATATGGCTTATTCATTTTCTGTACAATTACAATATCCAGCAAACCATCATTAAGATCAGCCTTGGGGGCAATGGTAAACTGGTTACCGAACTGGTTACTATTGGCTATGCTGATAAAAAAAGCCTCTGTGAAAAGGGGTGCGCCATTTGCTGAAATCTCAAAATTGTAAGGCGTGGCCTTTAAAAAATTGTTGTAGGTCTGCCTGATATAGGTGAGCAGCCCTCTCCTGTTCTGTTTTGCAAAATCGTGGGCTACCTGTGCATCAAAGCCTAAGCCGCTAAGCATGCACGAAAAGTTATCATTGATTGTAAAAGCATCAGTAAGTACCGGTGTGCCGGTAAAGATAAGGTCAATGGCCCTGTGGGGATTCTTTGAAATGCCGGCGCAAAAAGCGAGGCCATTACCGGAGCCACAGGGGATAAGTCCAAAATTAACGTTCGTATCTCTCAGGCTATGTACTACACTGCTTATGGTGCCATCGCCTCCGGCCACCACAATATCCGTTACGCCTTCGTATAATATTTTACTGCGGATAGGAAGATAATCGCCTTCTGCATTGGTAGGATAAATTTCAAAATCTGTTGCTGATGCAGCACATTTTTTTTCAATAAGCTTCCTGATGCGGGACTTATTCCCTGTACCAGCAACCGGATTGAGCAAAAAAATTATCCTTCGTTTCATACCTGCAAACTGTGCAACTTAAATAGTATTAAGGTAAGATGCATGGCATTAAAGCAGCCTTATTGGGAGTTAGCGTTCATAAGTTTAAGATTTTTGGTCCTAAACCGTTTGTTTACATCACGCACTTCCTCTTCTGCACCGCTCTTCCGCCTTCCGGTGGCATGAACAGAATGATCTTAAGCTCTTTGAGATACTTTTTTCTTGCTTTTCAATGCCTGGGTAATAACTGCAGAAAGGTTTTGCAGCGTAGGCTTTCCTTCAAAACGTTCTCCGTTAACAAAAATCGCCGGCACATCTGTAACACCTGCATCCACAGCCTGCATCTGGTCATCTCTTACATACCATCCGAACTTTGAATTCATCAGATCATCCAGGAAGTGTTTACGTGTAACGCCTACATCACGGGCATAGCCTTTGAGGCTGATGGTACCCAAATTGCGCTGGTGATTAAGCAGAATATTATGCATTTCCCAGAATTTCCCTTCCTGGCCTGCTGCAATGGCAGCTTCCGCTGCTTTAAAAGAGCGCTGGTGAATGCGGGTGAGGGGGAAATGACGAAAATTGTATTTTATCTTTCCTTTATATGTTTCCAGCAATTGCAGCATTACATCGTGAATTTTGGCTGTATCAGCACTTTCGTAATCTCCATACTCCACAATAAGCACTTTTGCTTCAGGATCGCCAACAATCATCTCTTTCGGCGGTATTATCTTTTCTTCAACTTTAAACTTCATAACCCAATCTTTTTATGATTAATCCAATAATGTCAAAATAGATGCCATTTCATCCTTCCTGACGTAAACCCATATAATATAAGGTAAAGATCAACAATTTTACATGATTTTCAACATATTAGTCCAATATACGGTATAATGACATATTGTCTTGGCATGAATACCGTTTTTTAACAAAAAAATCTGGTAGGTTTGAAAGCTTAAATATTTATTTTTTATGTCTAACGGCACAAAATCCGAGATCCGCTTTTTAGAAGGACCACAATCGAGGTGGGAAGAATTTAAATTTGTGGTGAAATCTTGCCGGGAGTTTATAAAAGGGTTCAGGGCTTTACATTTTGCAGGACCCTGCGTTACTATATTTGGGTCGGCAAGGTTTAAGGAAGATCATGAGTATTACATACTTACGCAAAAACTATCGGCAGCAATAGCAAAACTTGGCTTTACTGTTATGACAGGCGGCGGCCCGGGCATTATGGAAGCCGCCAACCGGGGAGCACGGGAAGTTGGCGGAAGGTCAGTTGGTTGCAACATAGTTTTGCCCCATGAGCAGCAGCCCAATCCTTATCTTGATAAATGGGTGAATATCAAGTATTTCTTTGTTCGAAAAACCCTTCTGGTAAAATATTCCTATGCTTTTGTGGTAATGCCTGGCGGCTTTGGTACCCTCGACGAGCTTTTTGAAGCGCTAACCCTTATCCAAACCAAAATGATCAAAGCATTTCCGATTATTATTTTTTGTAAGGATTTTCACAGGGAGCTGATGGACTATATAGAAAAGCTGAAAGTGGCGGGTACCATCTCAACCGATGATCTGGATCTTGTTTTGCTTACCGATTCTGTTGAAGAAGCCGTTGAACATATCAGAACGAACAGCATTGACCAGTTTGGGCTGAAATACGCCGAACCCAAACCTGCCAGGTGGCTGTTTGAGAAACGCTTCTTCAATTTCTGATGAATTGGTTAAGGTATTCTGTGTTGCAAAGGTACAGGACACAGGGGCAGCCTATAAACAATAATGCCGTTTTATGGTGGCACTATTGTTTACCATGATCACACCATAATAAGGTCTTTATTATAGCAGCGTAGCGTCTAATGTAATATTCGTATTCAGCAACTTGCTGATCGGGCAATTGGCTTTTGCATCTGCCGCGGCTGCATCAAACTTTGCTTTATCAATACCGGGTACTTTTGCTTTTAATACAAGGTGAGAGGATGTAATGCTCATGCCATCCAGCGTAATGGTACAGTCGGTATTAATTTCATCGGCAGTAAACCCTGCTTCATTCAGCGAAAATGCCAGCTTCATACTGAAGCACCCCGCGTGCGCGGCAGCAATCAACTCTTCGGGATTGGTGCCTGTGCCGTTCTCAAAACGCGACTTATAGGAATACTGTGTTTTACTGAGTACACTGCTCTGTGTGCTTACTACACCATTGCCATCTTTACCTGTGCCGTTCCATACGGCTGTTGCTGAACGTTTCATGATTGTATGATTTAATTGCTACTAAGTTCCGAAATCTTTTCGAGCCTTTGCCTTATAACAAATAATTTTACGTTTTTCGAAAACCAAACCATTCTTCATGCCGCCTGTTATTTCCAAACTTCCCGAAGTGGGCACAACCATTTTTACGGTGATGAGTTCCTTAGCAAAGGAACACGATGCGGTTAACCTTGGACAGGGTTTCCCGGATTTTGCCATGAATGAAGCACTGATTGCAAAAGTTAATGAAGCTATGGTAAAGGGATGTAACCAGTACACGCACATGAATGGTTATATGCCGTTGCGTGAAGTGCTGGCGGAGAAGATAGGGAACTTGTATGGAGCTTCCATAAATCCTGATATGGAAATAACCGTTACCCCTGGCGGAACCTATGCTATATATACTGCACTAACCAGCGTTTTGCAACCGGGAGATGAAGTCATTATTTTTCAACCGGGGTACGACAGTTATATACCCAACGTGGTGATCAACGGTGCCACACCTGTGCTAATTCCTTTACACTATCCTGATTATAGCATTGACTGGGAGGCAGTACGCAACGCAGTTAGTTCCCGCACCCGTATGATCATGCTTAATTCGCCGCATAACCCCACAGGCGCCATATTGCGGGAGAATGACATAGCAGCATTAAGAACGATAGTTAAAGGAACGAATATTTTTATCCTGAGCGATGAGGTATACGAGCATGTGATATTTGATGCATTGCCGCACCACAGCATGCTGCGTTACCCCGACCTGTTGGAAAGAAGCTTTGTATGTTTTTCTTTTGGCAAAATCTATCACTGCACGGGCTGGAAGATCGGGTATTGTGTGGCGCCGGCCGGCGCTATGGCTGAGTTCAGGAAAGTACACCAGTTCAATTGCTTTTCTACGGATACACCCAAGCAGGTAGCGCTGGCTTCCTTTTTAAAGCAAAAAGACCAGTACGAATCGCTGGGAGATTTCATACAACAGAAAAGAGATTATTTTCTGCAACTGATGAAGGACACAAAGTTCAGGATGCACAATTCTTATGGCAGTTATTTTATTTTGGGCAGCTACGGTCATTTCAGCGATGAAACGGAAAAAGACATGGCTATCCGCATCACCAAAGATCATAAGGTAGCCACTATTCCTGTTTCGGCATTTTACCAAACGCCCACCGATAATAAAGTGCTGCGTTTTTGTTTTTGTAAAAAAAGCGAAACCCTGGAAAAAGCGGCAGAAAGGCTGAGGAGGGTGTAGGCGTGCATTATTCATATCCTTTGCAGGCTGTCAAAAAAAATTGCTTTAATGAAACTGCCGGAGGAAGTAAAATCACATTCTTCCAAATGGCTGAAAACTAAAGACAGCGTATTAAGCAACTTTTACTGGCAGAACGCCCGCCTGAACGATGCGGTCGGGCAGGGATATGGTGCTTTTTTCTGTTAACCCTGCGGAGGCAGATATCGTTATCGCCTATATCGCTAATCAGCACGCACACCATAGTAAGAAAAACTTCCAGGATGAATACAGGGAATATCTTAAAGGATCATACCTTTATTTTCATAATTACTCCCTCTCCCACACCCTCACATAATCTACCTCCATTCTTTTTGGAAATGCAGTGTGCTGCGGATCACCGCCATTCTGCCCGCCAACAGCCAGGTTCAATAGCATGTAGTGTGGTTGCTTAAAAGGATTGAACCCGCTGCCGTCTTTGTTTACCAATGAATCAACGGCTACTCTATTCAGCAGGGAATCATCAACATATAACGCAATATATTGTTCATTCCAGTCCATACGCCAGGTATGGAATTGGGCAGCCCAGCCGGCACCGCCTAATTTTTTTATACCTGTTTTAGTAGTATGCCACTCGTTAGATTGGTTTTTGCCACGGCAAAGGATATTCGCTAAAAGTGTGTCGCGGTAATATTCCATGATGTCTATTTCGCCGTTTTCCGGCCAATGTTTTTTCATGCCCAGTGTCCACCAGGCCGGCCACATACCCGGATCAACATCAATGCGCGCCCGCATTTCAAAGCGGCCGTACTGCCAGGCTTGTGTTCCTTTGGTGATCAGGCAGGAGGAAGTATAATCAATAGTTGGTCTTTTCTTCCGCCAGTCGTTGCTGCCGTTTACATATAACGGGTTGGGCTTCTGTTCCCGCCGTGCTTCAATAACAAGCAGCCCTTTTTCGCACCGGGCATTTTCCGGCTGGTACCACTGCAATTCTTCATTGCGAACAAAGCCTTTCTCGTAGTTCCATTTGGTGGAATCCGGGGAGCCCTCTTTATTAAATTCATCGCTCCACACCAGGCGATACCCGTCTTTTTCCTGGGCAAACAGCTGATCAGCGGTTATTATACATATAACAGGCAGGATGATGCGATATAAATGCACACACATAGCATTACAGATGAATGAGATTATAAGATACTTCAATTATACGGAAGTTTCCTATTCCTGCTCACACATTGTTGTAACAGTATTGCCGGAGCATCATTTTATTGGTTTGCAGGAAGAATAACAGGACTGGCTGTTGTAGCCATTGGCTGAAACGGAAACAGGGGATAGCTGCTTTGCTGAACGCCTATGCTGCCTGAAATAGAAAAAGTTCTGTCGTCATTTATATACATCAGACCAAGTTCCGCCCTGGAGTATACGCCAAAAGCGCCGGATTTGAACAGACTCTTATTTGGATCGGTTTTAGTATCAGCAAATGACCGGAAGGAACGATTGAAGTTTATATAGGAAGGCGCTGCGGATACACCGGCAAATGCATACAAATTATTATTTAACCTGCGATTGAGCTGCAAACCCAGCGGAACACTTACAAAATTTGCGTTGCCGCCATTAAAAAAGCTAAAACCGGTTGACAGCCCGCTGTACCTGGTAACGAACCATTTCTTACCTGATAAATGGTTTATAGCAGACGCATCATTATTTTCAAATCCACTCCGATGCGTATAATCCATAGCACTTAGCGGCAGAGCGGTTTGTGCACCTGCTGCCACAGCAAAAAATGATATACAGAATAATAACAGGAAACGCATATTGCTTAGCTTGTAATATAAAATTACGGATTGTTCACGTATTATAACCGAAAATGAAAATAGCAAAAGTTAATAACCGGTTACAGGGCGGGGTTGTATAAAAAGTCACGAAGACACGAAGAAATTAAAACGGGAAGATGAGGACTTTGTTTCTTTGAGCCTTAGTGGTATATCTTTTATACCGCCCTTTTGAGACAGCCTCATCTGCAGCTAAAATAACTGTACGGGTAAGGCTAAAATGATATGCAGTGGACCTACAGTCCCTGGTTATTGTATATTCTCCTTTACAAAATTATCCGCATATTCTTTAATCATATCCCTAACCTTCCTGAATTGCTGCACGATTTCCTCCTCACTACCTTTTGCTTTCGCCGGGTCGGGGAAATTATGATGAAACTGTTGCGCGTTTGAGGGAAAAACCGGGCAGCGCTCCCTGGCATTGTCACAAACCGTAATAATATAATCAAAATCTATATCCCGGTATTCTTTTATATTATTAGAAGTATGCGTTGAAATATCAATACCATCATCCTTCATAATCGCTACTGCACGGGAGTTTACGCCATGCGTTTCTATGCCTGCACTGTATATAGCTGCACTGTTACCTGCAAAATGCTTCAGGTATCCTTCCGCTATCTGGCTACGGCAACTGTTGCCCGTACAGAGTACTAAAATTTTCTTCATGCTTTTATCTTTCGTAATTAATTACAACATCCCGATCCGCAGCAGGCATCCTTTGCTTCTATTGGTTTTTCGGCATATACAGTAATACTGAATATACCGGTGTAACCTGCTTTAAAATCAGCCATTTCATCTTCATTCAAATAGTTGTTTAGTATATCGGCCGGAATAACGATAGGCTTTTCTTTTTGCTGCACTATATTTTCAAAACCACCCGCCTGTATCAATTCCAGGTACGCCTCCTTTTGGATGGCGCCTGCTACGCAACCCGCATACATTTCGGCATCTTTTTTAAGATTACCGGGAAGCTCACCCACCAGCACGATATCTGAAATGCTGAAATGACCGCCCGGCTTCAGTACCCTGTATATTTCTTTAAATACTTTGGCTTTATCGGGAACAAGATTAAGCACGCAATTGCTTACAATGACATCCGCTACATCAGCGGCAACAGGCATATTGTCAATGTCTCCCTGCCTGAATTCTACATTGACATAACCCAGGTTTTCTGCGTTCGCTTTTGCTTTTAGAATCATAGCCGGTGTAAAGTCAATACCAATTACCTTACCGGATGCTCCGGTTTCCGCTCTTGCCACAAAACAATCATTACCCGCGCCGCTGCCCAGGTCAATGACTGTATCGCCCTCCTTTATTTTGGCAAATTGCGTGGGTAGTCCGCAGCCCAGTCCTAAATCGGCATCGGACACATATCCTTCCATCCCGCCGTAATCATCGGTCATAATGTTGTATACTTCGGTTGAGCAGCCACCGGCGCCACAGCACGACGACTGGTTGGTTCCTTTTTCCTGTAAGGCTATTTCGCTGTATTTCTGCCTTACTATTGCCTTGAGTTCTTCCTGTGCTGACATATTATGCTAAGTTTAAAATGTATAATCGAAATATTACGATTGATTTGATTAAAAAAATCAGCAGCATTTCCCCGTAATGGCTTTATATGCCGAAAACAAATCGGTTATGTAATTTTTGGCGATATTCCATTCGGTTTCATCTATGCAATAACAAACCTTTACCCCTTCAATGTCACCTTTTATTAAACCCGCCGCTTTCAGCTCTTTTAAATGCTGCGATACCGTACTTTGCGACAGCGGCAGTTCATCTACTATATCACCACAAATACATGACCGCTTATTGATCAACAATTTCAATATCGCCACACGTGCGGGGTGTGCCAGTGCTTTGGCATATTTTGCTATCCTGTTATCTTTTACCGTAAATTCTTCCGCCTTTGTTGCTCCCATTGTTTTTATTATATCGCAATATTACGATTAATTTTAAAAAATCAAAAATTCTCCCGGAATATTCTTTTTTTTGTACTCCTTTGCATAAAGCATCAGGCTGAATAATATGCTCAAACAACTACTTTTTATAGGGATTGGCGGCGGCATTGGCAGCATATTACGCTATACGGTGCAGTGGTGTATGAGCCGGCACACCAGTATGGTATTTCCCGCAGGTACATTTATTGTAAATATTACCGGCTGCTTTTTAATAGGATTATTCTATGCCCTGGCGGCAAAGGACAACATCCTCAATATAGAATGGCGGCTATTTTTAATTACGGGGCTTTGCGGGGGCTACACTACCTTTTCCAGCTTTTCGTACGAGAATTTAGTACTGCTGAAGCAGGGACATTACCTGCAGTTTTCGTTATATGCCGGACTAAGCGTTTTGCTGGGTTTGCTGGCCACGGTGGGTGGAATGGCAGCGGGTAAATAAGCTGGTTGCAAAGTTGAAGAATAAATTATTCCCTGCCATGGCCATTTATCCCGCAGATAATATCTTTACTTTTTTACGCCAACTTAGCTCAGCTGGTAGAGCATTTCATTCGTAATGAAAGGGTCGTCGGTT
>ENA-UOUJ01000098-UOUJ01000098.1-activated-sludge-metagenome-genome-assembly--contig:-NODE-98-length-76343-cov-14.898490_pt1 | contig 76343 bp, 69 predicted proteins | sample MGYA00249839_ERZ747224 | MGnify/ENA primary metagenome ERZ747224 (study PRJEB28782, sample SAMN03220277) | activated sludge metagenome | biome: wastewater; feature: sewage sludge; material...
TCCAGAACCACGGCAGCCGTGATATGGACCCGCAAGACTCCCCTCGGCTCCACCAGGCGCCCGCCTGAAATGATAGAGATTTCAGGACCTTAGTGTGCAGCTCATGGTGCCGTCCTAAGGCTCGTCCTAAAGGCTAAATTTATTAGCCGGTTTCGCCGAGATCGACGCCTGGCAGCTTCTTGATCGTCGAAAGGAATCGCCTTCACGCGCGCGCCTGTGCGTGCGTGCGTGCGTGCGTGCGCGGGGACGGCTTAAGGTGTCATTTCTCAGGCTTCCGGTGGGGATGGCGGCGCGGGATAGAAACCGCAGATCGCGCCAGATATCGTGCTCATTAGGGCCACCTCCGGACGCCTTGGGTCGTAGGGCCTGTCGTCAGTGAAATAGAGGGGCAGCGCTTGTCCATCCGGCAGAGAACTCAGCAAGCCAGTGAGCCAAGCCGCATAGCGCGCATCGTTTCCGGCTCCCTTCGCAGCGATACAGGGGAAGCGATCAATGAACTTCATCGCCAGCGCCCTCGCATCGTCATGGCTGGCGTCCGTCCAGCCGAAACAAGATGCGCCCGAGGCAGTCGAATAGACCGCGCAACTATCCAACCCGTCCTGCGCCACCATGACCCCGTGCCCGTCAAACACGTCAGAGGGACCAATCGCGACCCGCCAGGCCAGCGGGTGCAGATAGGGCATTGCCCGTATCCGCGTCAGGCCTCCGGCATGTAGCACCGAGACCATTTCCAGAACCCGGACCGATTGCCGCCAGCGGTGACAGGACCCCTCGGTCACTAACTCCATCCCTTCCCGGTCACTTCATCCGGCTATAGGCGCGGACCAGATAGACGGCAGCGGTGACGCCAACGATCAACAGCACCGTCAGCCAGAACTGTGGGTCTCGAAGAATGACTCCAAGGAGTCCGCCGAAAGCAGGGGCCACTCCCACAGCGACGCCCAGCGCCAGCAGACCAATAAAGGCGAGCAGGATCCCGCCGGCGACTCCGAGTGCAATCTTGATGCTGCTCACAAACCCCTCCGTTCGTTGGAAGGCCTCATTCTGCACCAGACTATTTCTGTTGGCTATATCCCGTGGTTTAAATCCGCGCTTCCGGCCCTGTTGGGCCCATGCGTGCCCGCGAACTTTTGGCCTGGAATCTGCGACGACTCCGCTCGGACCGGGGGCAGTCTCAGGAGCGTCTTGCGGCCGATACCGGCATTGATCGCGCCTACCTGAGCGAGTTGGAGCGGGGTCAGGGAAATGCGACACTCGACATTATCGATCGGCTGGCGGCACATCTTGGGGTCGAGCCGGTCGAGTTTTTGGCTCCCCAGGATCCCTCATCGCCGATGCCAGAAAACCTCAAACCAGGACGCAAGGCGCGGACATAGTCTGGTTCTGACTCTAAGCTGACCTTCGGAAGGTCCGGACAAAGGGCTCGTCGGCGGCTTAAGCGGGTACACCACTAACCGCGAGCCGTTATATCCGCACCGGCATGTGGCTGGCGTCCAGCCGGCGATGGATCAGCGAAACGACGCTTAGGATGTCTTCTGCATCGGCTTTGGACATCGGCCAATGAATGCGGGCTTCGTGCGCCGTCGGATTCCGAAACATCCCAAAGGCGCCCTTCACGAGGTTCGCAAACCCGCTTTGCTCGCTTCTTTCGCTAACCGTCGAGCGCGGATTGATTGCCAACATCGGTGGTTCGCCACACAGAACGCGATCGACCAGCGCCCCACCATCATCTGTCAGACCTGTTCTTTCCCGCATCTTGCTCGCGACGCTTTTGACCGCCTCTTGCACGGCGTGAAAATAGTCCTCAGCGAGCAGCTCCGCTCTGCAAAATTCGAGCACGTCCGGGTGCACGCCGCGAGCCTCAAGATCGCTGCGCAGCTCGCGAGCACGTCGCTGTGCTTCGGGCAAAGTCTGCGCAGCCTCAACCGGTGTGAGTTTGCCGGTCTGATCGACGACCAGGCCGCAGAATGCCAAGGCCTGATTCGTCAGCGCCCGCATCGGCTCGTACCGATGAGGGTCTCTGGAGTAGCGCGCTGGCCTCATCGCTAGGCGAATGAACTCGAGGATATGGGTGCGATTCTGCCGGGTGTTCTGGCTTTCCGCGAAGGCGTTGTAGATCCGATGGCGCTTCGTCATCGGCCCAGGATCGACCATCTTGGCCGCCTCGATCAGGAAGGCAATCTCCGGGTTTGTCAGGCCTCTTTCGGTATCACCCAGAGCGCCCGCGATTGCTTCGAGTTGATCCTGTGCAAACACTTTCGCCATGGTGTTTCCCCTCTACCCGCTCTGAGTTGGCTGTGGGCCGCAGGTCGGTCAACCCGGGCTGGCAAATGGTGAGCTCTCGACACCTCCTGAAATGCGTCGGTTTCATCTCAGGGTCGGCCGGCCAACTTCGTGAATCGAGGCGAGCCGTCTGCCTCCTTGCCTTCGGCAAGCCAAGCCACGCCGCATCCTTGGCAAGTTGTTGAGGCTCGGCCTTTGAGGAGTAGGGGCGTCATCGCGACACTCATCTCGCCTCGGCAGTTGGGGCATTGATATCCGAAACGCACGCCCAGGCGACAAAACCACAACGGGCACGTCCCAGCTCCCATTAACCCATCCCCTTGCGGTGGGGAGCGGTCCCCAACCACCGCCTTTTTGGAACACCTCATAGTCATGGTCGGGTATGGCGGGTCCCCCGAACTCCAAATGAACCGAGTTCATGAAGTCAGCGGTTGTCCAGATCTCTTCCCGCCAACTCATCTGGCGAATGTCCAGGAAGCGGTATCGCGTGCTGCTGCAGTGCCGATACAGCCACTGCTCTGCGATCTGAGGGTGAAAGTGGTCGATCAAAGCGCGGTTGCGGTCTGACCACGCCTCGAACCCCTCAGTTTCGAAGCCGCCGTCACCTACTGGTCGCAAGGCTTCGGGCCAGACGTCCTGATTTCTGTTTCTCAGATCCAGCATTGCCACGCTCCCACGCCGCGACCTCAGCCAGCGGGACAACCCCTCAACTGGCCTTCGGAAGGCAAAGGGGCTTGAATTTAGATGAAAAGTGCAGATTCCGACCAGGCGCCGGTGTCCGGTCACACCCCGTACTACCTTATCCGCGCTTCCCGGTTATCCGGATTCCCGGTCGTTCTACTTCTGTCAGGACGTTGACGTCCAGTTCAGGAGCGGACATACACGTCCTGTCAAACCGGACAATTCTGTCCGGTCGGCTGACCTTGAAGCCCTCGTTTCGGGAGCACATTGTCCCGACCGACGAGGAGTACTCCGATGAGCGAAGACACTACCACGATTGAAGAAGAAGTCACCCCGAAGCCTGCCGGGAAGGCGAAAGCCACCCGGTCGTCAGAGAGCAAATGGGGCGCCGAAGTTATGGCGCTGGGCTTCTGCGTCCTGCCGTCGCTGATCTTCCGCGCCCAAGCGCGTCTGGGCCTCAGTCCGACGCAACTGGCGGTGCTGCTCCAACTGGCCGACTTTTGGTGGGATTCGGGTCGCAAGCCGTTCCCGAAGAAGGCTGACCTTGCCGAACGCCTCAATCTCAGCGACCGCCAGGTCCAGCGCCACATCGCGGATCTTGAGCTCGCCGGGTTTGTGAAGCGTATCGAGCGCACCTATGGGCGCCGCGGTAAAATCTCGAATGAATATGACCTGTCGGGTCTTGTGGCGAAGCTGAAGGCGCTGGAGCCGCAGTATCGCGAGGTCGCGGACGAGGCCAAGGCCCGCAAGAAGGCTGTGTCGAAGCCCGGCTATGATCCCAAGAAGATCAAGGCCAAGGGGCGCGCCGCGTGACCGCCGCTCTGAATAAGAAGGTGCTGTGCCTCGTCGATGAATATGGGTCCGCCGGGGACGCCGAGTTCTCGCTCGGTGCGGTGCTGGTGCTCGCGCGAGATGCCGGGCGCGTTGATCGCCGGTTCACCGGTTTGCTTGAGCCCAACGCGAACGAAATCCACGCCGTGAACCTCGACGATGGCTATCTCCAAGGACTCCTCGCGCGCTTTGGCGCTGAGGCCCCGGCGGATCGGCTGGTGATGATCAATCAGAAGATCGGGGCTCGGGCCGGCTCCGGTCCGGTGATCTATGCCCAAGCGCTCGTGGAGACGGTGAAGATTGGCTTGAAGCGTTTCCAGAAGGATGTTTTGGGGCGCGAAACCATAGGAAACGTGGACGTGATCGTCGATCATAACCACCACAACAACCACGCGGACTTCCGGCGGGAAATCGAGCGGTCGCAAGGGCACGATGGCCGTTTCAAGGGGGTGAATCGCGTGGTCACGCTGGACTCGGCTGCGTCGCGGTTACTGCAGTTGGCCGACGTGGTGGCCTACTCGCGTAAGTGGGTCGATGATGGATCGTATGGCGCCAAGGCGCTTCGCGATCAGTTTGGGATCCACATCCCCTAACGAAGAAGGGCCGCCCGAAGGCGGCCCTTTAAAAGAAGAGGAAGTCTGTGGTCGGCAACCGCAGCTTTTGGCTTTGGGTAACCACGGCGCTTGCCAAACACGCGGCCGGACAAGTCGCCTGCAGGACTTCCTGCAAGGCGGAAGATAACGATGCGGCCCTAACAATTCAAGAAGGGCATGAGACACCTGTGTCCAGTGGCTTCCTTCTGTAATGCCCCGGCACTGGTGCGGGTTCAGTTGAGAATCTCACCTCGGGCCAGACGGATCTCGCGCTCGAGCAGTGGCGAGAAGCCAAAGGTCTCGATCGGCGCTGTCTGCAGCCAGGCCCGCGCCTGATCCACATCCATGTCACGGTTGTCCGCCTTGGGGGTCAAGCGGACGGCTACGACACGAGACAGGTTCATCGCCATCAGGCTCAGGGTCGTGCGATCGGATGCGCCGAGTTCGAGATATAGCGAAATCGAAGGCAGGCGTGAGAGAGCCTCCTCGTGGCCAAGGTTGCGCAGTACTTCGACCAGCACGGAACTGTAGCAACTGAACAGTCGCAAGCATTGATATCGGACCCGGTTCTCCACCAGCTTGAGCGTGTCTCGCACGACATCGCGCTCGTCGTCCTCTGCGCGTTTTCGCCGTAGTTGGTTCTGAACGATCATCGGCAAGGGCCGGCCCCGCATCCAGAACAGGCAAATCAGGGCCAGGAAACGGTGGGACCCGTTCGTGGACGGCAGGCCCAGAATGATCTGATGACAGAGCTCCAGAATGTCACGATATGAGCCGTAGGCCTCGCCGTGTCTGGGGTGCAGAGGGATCAGTTTGAGCGCGGCGTCCTTGGAGACGCTCCCCCGGTCGCACAGCGCGTCATAGAGATCCTGCTGTTTATGGGGCGAGATATTCGGGCTCCCCCGCAAGACGCTGGATGGGAGTGTTATGTCCTTGGCGGCCTTCGAGACAGCTTCGATCAAGCGCGTAGATGTCTCAAGGTCGGGATCGAAGCCCGGCACGCGTGCCAGGGTTTGCGCCAGATTGCCGTGCAGCCGGTCGTCGAGCAGGCGACCGAAAACCGCCTCAAGTGCATCGTTCTCCGTCCTGTAACCCGGGGCTCGTTCGACCAGCCCGATGAGGGCGTTAGTCTTTTGAAGAAGCCCGACATCCACGGCCGGCGTGATGGCCGCATCGCGAGGCTTGTCCAGTGGCTTCTGGCGCCAGTTCTCGTAGTCGATCAGGAAGATGTTGCCCTGAAACTCCTTCAGCAGACGCCCGGCGCGGCCCGCGAGGTTCCAGAAGTCGACCGACTCCAAAGGGATTCTCTCACCCTTGTAGGGCTTGCAGATGAAGAGGTTTTTGGCTGGAAGATTGACCCCTTGCAGTAGCGTCGTCGTACAGACCAGGTAATCGATCACGCCGCTGCGCACAGCATCCTCGATTGCCTGACGTACAGGCGTCGGCATGTTCGAATAGTGGAAGGCGACGCCCTTCCTGACGCATTTCACCAAGATGTAAGATCGATGGACGTTCTCGGCCGCGAGACGAGCAAGGGCTTCCCGTTCCGAGGTGACTTCGCGCTCCAACCGATCTGCGATCTGTTCCGCTAGGGTTTCGGCGTCTCCAGCCCCGTCGGCATAAATGATGTTCGAGGCGCCACGCCCGAGCGATGTGGAGAGGGAGACCAGTCGCTCGACACGCGTTACGCATCGTCGTCGCAAGGACACCGTGCCGACGTCGATCGTCCGCTGCTCGTCCACGGCCTGAATCAGAACATCTCCGACGTCCCCGTCTTCGATTTTCGCCTTGAGAAAGTTCTGCGCAACGGTGGGCTCGGCGCTGGGAAGACGCTCCACATCCTCGAGCCCGAACATGTCGCCGAACACATCCAGATTTCGAACGCCCGGGCTGGCGAACATCAGTTGCGCGAGTGGCCGCCGGCGCAGCAGATCATCAATCACCCATTGCAACAGCACGCCCCGCGCGCCGTCAGCGACCGAATGGGCCTCATCGACGATCACAATCTCCGCTGCGAACCCCGGGTGGGCGGACAGCATCATTCGGACGCGTTCTTGCGTCATGACGTAGACCACACGATCCGGAAGCGGATCGCCCGGCTCGATCGGCACACTGCGCACTTCGACGCTGGTCACATCGCCCTTCTCAGGTCGCCCCAACACCTTGCGCAGATCGGCGGAGACCTGAGCGATGAGCGCTCGTGTCGGTACGAGGTAGACCACGCTCATGGGCGCGGCGGCCTCAAATCGGGCGCCCAGGAAGTTTTGGAGTACGAAGGACTTGCCCGCCGAGGTCGGGGCAGCCACGGCCAAACGACGGCCAGCGGCGAGCCGCCTCCATAGTTTGTACTGGAAGTCGGTCAGAACCAGCTTTCGCTCTCGCGCCGTGACTGTGCGGAGATCGGACACAACGAGTTCTTCGGCCAGAAGGCTCACCGGCAAGTCGACGACAGCCGTGTCGATCTCACGGCGGGTCCGCATGGCGGGGAAGTTGCCTAATCGAGCCAGGACAACCCGTGCGGCTTCTGCAAGGGGGAGATGCACTGAGCCGTGAAGTTCGAAGGCGGAGGTTGCGATTCTGTAGGCGCTCTCCCGATGTGTGCGAGTTCGGGAACACGCCAAGATGGCTGAGGCCTGAACCACCTTCTGAAGCTCGGCCGGTTCCTGCGCTGTGAACGGAAGACCGAGCTCCCGACAGAGCCAGTTCTTGCGCAGACGGTCGGCCGCTTCGTGGAAGGCTGGTGTACTCCACACGCTCTCGAACAGCTCGTCCATCAAGCCTCCGTCCAGCCGATGCGGTTCTGGAACAGGGTTCGAAAGATGGCGGTGGACGGTAGGGGGAAGAGAAACAGCTCAACCTGTCGCCCTCCGAGACCCGCGTCGGTCAGGGCCTTGGCAATCGCCGGTCCCACCTTCGCCACAGCTTTCCGGGCCTCCACGGCGAACGCGACTTCTGGGTCAAGATCATTTGCCGCTGTCCCGATGGTCTCAAACGCCTCAAAGTCGAAGGCGATCAAGCACGTCACGGCCTCGACCCTCGCGTTGGACGATGTTCCGTAAGGGTTCAAATATTCCAGCAGGGCCGACTTTGCGGCGTCGTCCATGCCGGTGAAGTCGATGTGACGCTTGACGAGGCTGAGCTCGTGCGACATCTGCTCGGCGTTCAGCGCGTTGCCAATCGACTCCACTGCCGAACTGATCGCTTTGCCAAGAGACTTCTGAAGTTTGGCCTCGCCAGAGAAAATCACCAGCTTGCCGGTGGGCGCATCGTACCGAACGTGAACCCCATCCGACCCATGCGCGGGGACCTGCCGGTTCGTTTTGAGCGACATCTTGGCGATGATCTGCGGTGCGCTCAGGATCCACTCTGTCATCAGATATAGCAGCAGCTCTCCGCCCTCGCCGTTTCGATTGGACAGGCGGTTGCCGCGGATGAACAGGCTGGCGGCCTCGTGGTCGAGGCGGGTCAGTTCGAGATGGTAGTCGTCATCATCGAGCGTGGCTTTCTTCGCGTATGTCTCAGCGAGCTGCTTTCTCGGCAGACAAAAACGCGCCATGTATTTCGAGATGACTTCGACCAGATCGTTGACGGTCGATTCTCGCTCCCGGAACGCCGGAAAGTGGAGCCGCAGCGTCAACTGAGAGCACGGCGTCGTAACGTCGTGTTCAACCGTCTTGATACGAACAGCTAAGGGCTGCCAGTTGCGCTGCAGACCGGCGAGCGCCGTTTCGAGATCGTTCTGGCTCAAGTTTGCTCGCCACCGCCTTAGCTAGCACGCCATCGATCCGTGCCTTAACCGTCTAGAACACTGATAGATAATCCTGCGGCAATCCACCCCTAGGTTACCGGAGCCCATGCGGCCGCAACTCGCGCGCTAGGTTCTAACAGGAATGTCGACATCCTGATCTGGCATTGCGGGCCGCTATTGGTGCGGCTGAAGTGTCACCAGGCAGAGGTGCTTCAGCGAGGCCACTGCGGCACCGCGGCGGCTATTGGCTGCGCTTGAGCGTCTCATCTCGCCAGCTCGGCTGGTCGAGAATTTCGCCGGCTATCAGATCAACTAGATTGGCCGGCGGGGCATCAGCGCTGTGGCTGCCGACTGACGCCATAGCTCGCCATTGCAGCATCTCTTCTATCGTGGTGTGGGGAATGTCCGGTTTCTGGAGACCAGCGATAGTCCGCTCTTGGCGCTTAGTGGAAATCCCGAGACCCCGGCAGGATGCGCAAGGTTCTGGGGTGCTGCAGATGCACGAACTCATCCGCGCCGGACAGTTCGATGACCGGCTCGTGGTCTGACGAAAGGCCGTTCAATTCGACAGACCGATCAAACAATCGCTGGACCATTAGATGGACCACGCCTTCCGGACTCTTCTCAACCACGCCCTCCACGCTTAGCAGACGCGCGCTCATGACGATGCGGCGGTGGGCCTCGAACACGGGAACCCACAGGACCAGATTGGTGATGCCGGTCTCGTCTTCCAGCGTGATGAAAATGGCCTTGCCGTTGCCGGGGCGCTGACGGACCAGAACGACGCCGGCGGTGCGGACGCGCGAACCTGAACGACGCGCCTCGACCTGGGCGCAGGTCAGCAGCCCCTCGGCGTCGAAGGCCGGACGCAGGATGGCCATGGGATGGGCCTTCAGCGACAGGCGGGTGGTCTGATAGTCGGCGGCGACATGTTCGCCCAAGGCCATGCGCGGCAGGTCGGCGTCCGGCTCCTGGCCCAGCTCGCGCGCATTCGCGGCGGCGAACAGAGGCAGGGCGTCGTCGTCGGGCAGGCGGCGCGCCTCCCACAGGGCCTCGCGCCGGTCCAGGCCCAGCGAGCGGAAGGCGTCGGCCTCGGCCAGCTTGCGGATGGCGCCAACCGGCAGTCGGGCGCGGCGCATCAGGCCTTCGATACTGTCGAACGGCCGGGTGCGGGCCAGGACGATGTCGTCGGCCCAGTCCTCGCGGAAACCGTCGATCTGGCGCAGACCCAGCCGCAGGGCCAGGGCGCCCGCCGTGCCTTCCAGGGTGTTGTCCCAATACGAGTGGTTCACGTCGATGGGCCTTGCCTCCACCCCATGCGCCTGAGCATCGCGCACGATCTGGGCGGGCGCATAGAACCCCATTGGCTGGCTGTTCAGCAGGGCGCAGGCGAAGGCGGCCGGGTGGCGGCATTTGATATAGCCGGACACATAGACCAGCCGGGCGAAGCTGGCGGCGTGGCTTTCGGGAAAGCCATAGGAGCCGAAGCCCTTGATCTGTTCGAAACAGCGCCGGGCGAAATCGGGATCATAGCCGCGTTCGATCATCCGCCCGACCATGCGGTCTTCATAGGTGTGCAGCGTGCCATCGCCGCGGAAGGTGCCCATCGCCTTCCTCAGACCGTTGGCCTCCTTGTCCGTGAACTCGGCCGCGACCATGGCGACCTTCATCGCCTGCTCCTGAAACAGCGGCACGCCCAGGGTGCGTTTCAGCACCTTCTTCAGCTCGTCGGGATCATGCGGAGGGCCGGGCCGGGCCCAGGTCACCTCCTCCTGCCTGTTTCGCCGGCGCAGATAGGGATGCACCATGTCGCCCTGGATCGGGCCGGGCCGCACGATCGCCACCTGGATCACCAGATCGTAGAAGGTGCGGGGCTTAAGGCGCGGCAGCATGTTGATCTGGGCGCGGCTCTCGACCTGAAACACCCCGATGGAGTCGCCCCGGCACAGCATGTCGTAAACGTCGACCTGTTCCGGTGGGACGGTGGCCAGGTCGTGATCCACCCCTTCATGCGTCCGCATCAGGTCCAGCGCTTTGCGGATGCAGGTCAGCATGCCCAGCGCCAGCACATCGACCTTCATCAGGCCCAGTTCGTCGATGTCGTCCTTGTCCCATTCGATAAAGGTGCGCTTCTCCATCGCCGCATTGCCTATGGGGACCAGCTCATCCAGCCGGCCGCGCGTCAGGATGAAGCCGCCGACGTGTTGCGACAGGTGGCGCGGAAAGCCCAGGATGCGGGTGGCCATGCCGACGGCGCGCCGGATCATCGGATTGGCCGGGTCCAGACCGGCCTGAAGCACGTCGCGTTCCGGGATCTCCGCGCCCCAGCTTCCCCACTGGCTGGCGGCTAAACGGGCGGTGACGTCCTCGGTCAGGCCCAGGGCCTTGCCGACCTCGCGGATGGCGCTGCGGGGACGATAACGGATGACGGTGGCGGCGATGCCGGCACGCTCGCGGCCATAGCGATCATAGATGTACTGGATGATCTCTTCGCGCCGCTCATGCTCGAAATCGACGTCGATGTCGGGCGGCTCGTTGCGGTCGGCCGACATGAAGCGCTCGAACAGCAGGTCGTGATGGGCCGGATCGACACTGGTGACGCCCAGCACATAGCAGACGGCTGAATTGGCGGCCGAGCCGCGGCCCTGGCACAGGATGCGCCGGTTCTCGGCCTCACGCACGATGTCGTGGATGGTCAGGAAATAGGGGGCCAGATCGCGCTGGGCGATATAGGCCAGCTCCTTGGCCAGCAGCCCCTGCACCTTGTCCGGCACGCCGTCGGGATAGCGGACGGGCAGACGTTCGCTGACCAGATGCTCCAGCCAGCCCTGCGGCGTCCGACCGGGAGGAATCGGCTCTTCGGGATACTGATAGCGGATGTCGGCCAGATCAAAGATCGGGCGGTTCAGGAAGTCCAGCGTCTGGGCCAAAGCCTGGGGGGCATCGGCGAACAGGCGCGCCATTTCGTCGGCGGTCTTCAGGTGCCGCTCGGCGTTGGCCAGCAGGCGTCGCCCGGCCTGATCGACCGACACCCCCTCGCGGATACAGGTCAGCACATCCTGAAGATCACGCTCGGACGCCGCGTGATACAGCACGTCATTGGTGGCCAGCACAGGCGTGTCCGCCGCCTCCGCCAGGGCCTGCAGCCGCGCCAGTCGCCGCCGGTCGTCGCCGCGCCGAGGCATGGTCGCGCCCAGCCAGACCGCGCCGGGCCGCGCCGCGTTCAACCGGGCCAGAAGCGACGGCAGCTCGTCCGTCCGCCGGTCGGGCATGACGATCAGCAAAAGTCCTTCCGGGTGGGCCAGAAGGTCGGCCAGACCGAGATGGCATTCTCCCTTCTTCCCCCGACGATTGCCCAGGGTCAGCAGGCGCGTCAGGCGGCCCCAGCCCTCGCGATCCTCGGGATAGGCGACGATGTCGGGTGTCCCGTCCGCAAACACCAGCCGCGCCCCGGTCAGCAGGCGGAAGTCGGCCGCCCGCGCCTTGATCCATTCGGTCCGTTCGTCAGGGCTCAGCGGATCGGCGATCCAGCCGTATTCGCCGGGCGATCCGCCCTCGCGCACCCTTTCCGGCGGCGACCATCCGTCTTCGCGCAGGGTCTTCAGCGCCGACCAGGCGCGCACCACCCCGGCCACCGTGTTGCGGTCCGCCAGCCCCAGTCCCGCCTGTCCCAGCAGCAGCGAGGTCAGCACCAGGGTCTTGGGATGCGACGCCCCGCGCAGGAAGGAGAAATTGCTGGCCGCGACCAGTTCGGCATAGGCCGCGTCCGTCTTTGGCGCGCTCATGCGAACAGGCCATGGACATACCAGCGCGGGGCCGGCTCATCCCCGAAATGGCCGGCACGAAACAGCCAGAACCGCCGACCCGTCTCGTCCTCCACCCGGTAATAGTCGCGCACTCGCCCCCCGCCGCGCCGCCACCATTCGCCCTCGATCCGCTCGGGCCCCTCGGCCAGTTCGACCCGATGCGTCACCCGCCGCCATTTGAACCGGGCCGGCGGGCCGTCGGGGACGGGCGAAACCACCTCCACCGGCTGCGGCGGATCGAACAGATGCAGCGGCCGCAGCGGTGGGGCGCCCAACTCGGGATCGGGCCAGCGGGCGCCGTCGTCCTTTTCCGGTCGCAAGGCTGAAACCAGGCGGCTGGCCTTTTCGGGCAGATGGGACTCCACCGGCCTTATCCAGGTCACCGCCTCTGGCCCCAGCCGTGCGGTCAGCCGGTCGATCAGGGCGTCCAGGGCCTCGGTCCTGCGGTCGCGGTCATCGATGGCGGTCTGGACCGGGTCCAGCGGCTCCAGATCCAGCGCCTCCATCCTGAGCTGATCGATGCCGAAGCCGGGGTCCAGCGGCGTCGCCAAGGCCGCCAGCCGTTCGCGGAACAGCCGGGCGAGGCTTCCGGCGTCTCGGACCGGTCTGGCGACACCCACGCCGATGCGGCGCGACAGCCCATCGACCCGAAAGACCGTCAGCCTGAACCCTCTCGCGCCCGACCGCCGCGCCTCCAGCGCGCGCTCCGTCTCGGCCAGCAGATCGACGATGACGGTTTCCAGCGGCTCGGTGGTGATCAGCGGCTCCATCAGCACGCGGTCGGCGACCACCGGCGCGGGCGGCCGAACCGGCGTGATCCGCGCATCCTCCAGCCCCAGGATGCGGTCCAGGCGCGAGGAGAAATCCGCCCCAAAGCGCGCGGCCAGGGCGGCGCGGGGCCGGTCATCGACATCGCCCACCGTCTTCAATCCTGCACGTCGCAGGGCCTGTGTCTCAGCACTAGCCAGCTCAAAGGCGGCCACCGGCAGGCGGCGGACGGCGGCGCGATCCTCACCCTCGGGCGTGACCCCGCCACCACCAAAACGGGCCAAGGCGTGCGCGGTCTGGGGTGTGCGGGCCAAGGCGATGCGAGACTGAAGCCCCAACCGGCGGGCCAGAGCAGCGGCGGTTCTCGCCAGTCTCTCCTCGCCGCCAAACAGATGGGCGCAGCCGGTCACGTCCAGCACCAGCCCATGCGGCGCGTCCAGGGCCGCCATTGGGCTGAAGCGGCTGAAGGCTTCAAGCGCACGGTCAAGCAAGGCCGCATCGCCCGCCCCATCGTGCGGCCAGGCGTTGAGTTGCGGAACCTGCGCCCGCGCATCCGCAAGGGCCATGCCGGTAGTCAACCCAAACGCCAGGGCCTCACTATCGACGGCGACCAGACGCAGGGCGTTCGCCGCCTTGTCGACCAAGGCGAACGGACCCTCAGGCCGCGCGGACGCCAGCCGCTCGACGGGCAGAAACGGAAACCAGACGGCCAGATGCCTCCGGTTCGACGAACGACCGGGTTTCACGATCCCACTCCATGATCCACTCGCCCGTCGCCAGCCCCGCCCGGCTGCGCAACAGGCTCACCTTGAAAGCGGGCCGACCCGGCGCCCGCGCCTCTAACGCCCGTGACGGCGCCGCCTTTACTGACCACCGTGTCTCTGCCGCGCTGGGTTGAGGCTGGGCTCCAGCCCGGACAAGTATGGCCGTAGCCTTACCCTGCGCGGCCGCAAGAGCGAGCCGCCGACTGGCGGTTAGGGTAAAAGCCTTGGCCTCGCCCCACCCGGTCATCAATACCAGCCCCGCAGCCCCGCTGCGCAGAGCGTCTTCACCTGCCGACAACAGAGCGACAGCGTGGGGCGCCCGAACCAGTATTATGCCCCTGGTCTCCCCCCACTCCTGCAGACCGCCGCCATACAGGGCGCCGGTCTCAGAGCGACCCCGGTCTTCGTAGATCCAGACCACCGGAGACCGACCGGTCTCAAGGGCCAAGCCCAGGCCGAAGCCATCTGCGACAGAGGCATACCGGTCCGGGGCATAGACCTCATGTAGTCCCCCGGCCAACAAGGCAGTCGGTTCCTCCCGGTCAATCGGCGACGACCCGACCATGATTGGCCACGGGCGCTTACCGCCCTGCGCCGCCGCCAGGGCTGGAAGGCTATGCCGAAGATTCGATATGGAAGCGGACCGCGCCATTTGTTCCCCAAATGTTCTCTCATATGCCGCGCACCTGGTCCTAAGAGTCAAGCCTTGATGGCGACTCGCCTCGTCGGTCTGGAAGGCAGTGACCGAAGCCCCGACAGGCCCATTTTGGCCGGTCGAGGGTAATTTAGACTCTAAATCCAGGACTGAAACCGTAGCTAAGAGTCAATCTAATGCTTGATGGTGAGACGTTGTGTTTTGGGCAGGACGAACTCCCGCACCACCCCAAAAATCGACCCGGCCGAAGGCGGGGATTTCGAGGTGATGACGGAGTCCGTTCCCCAAATGCTATGCTCGACGGAGCCGACGCAGCGAATGGGCATTCGTCACCGAACAGAGCGACGAACTGGGAGCTACTTACGACGCCTGTTCGCGTCGCCGACCGCCCTCCTCCCCAGGACCGGGCTCTCCGTGATTTGGTCGATACCCACGGTTCACGAATTAGCTCTACGTCGCCCCGCCGTTAACCGACGACGACATAGCGGGCCTCAGCCGGCCGCCGCCTCATAGATGAACCGGTCGATCTCGGTGGTCAGAAACATCGTCCGACCACTGATTTTGAAGGCGGCGATCTTTTTCGCCTTCACCAGTTCGTAGAGGCGACTCCGGCTAAGCCCCGAATAGGCGGTTGCCCGGTTTACCGTGAGCGCGACGGGTTTCAGAGATTGGTCTGACACGGGCCACATCCAAAGGCATCCCAGAGCATCCGCCCTAGCCTGTCGACCGATTTGGCGCCGAATTACTACAATGTCAAACTTATCGTCGTATTATTCTGAAAGTATCACACTGTCAATACATAGCTTGGCCTTAGATTTATTGACGTGGTGATAATTCATGCGGCCATCTTCTCGACCGTTTCGCCCAAAGCGAACGCGGCCCAACGGTCCATAACCTCCCGACGCCGTTCCAGGGCGTCACCCCTACGGTAAGCACGCTCAACCTCACTTCCGACGAGGTGGGCGAGCGACATCTCGACGATTTCGCGCGGGAAGTTGGTCTGCTCGCCGGCCCAGTCACGGAACGTCGAGCGGAAACCGTGAACGCAGACGTCAGTGACGCTCATCCGACGCAGCAGCATCTCCATCGCCATACCTGACAGGCGTTCATGGGTCGGGCGTCGCAGAAACACAAAGTCTGCGGCTGCGGGCGCGGTCGCCATGACAGACTCGGTTTGAGTCCTGACTTCCTCAAGCAGCGCGATTGCCGCGACAGACAGCGGCACCCTGTGATCGCGCTTACCCTTCATGCGCTCAGCCGGAACGGTCCAGATGCGCTTGGCGAAGTCGAATTCACACCAGCGTGCGCCAAGCGCCTCGTTGCTCCTGACCGCTGTCAGGATTGTGAATTCCAAGGCCCGAGCCGAAGAAGCGGGTCGATGGCGTAGCTTGCTCATAAACGAGGCCAGATCTTCCGCAGACATTGCGGGCAGATGTCCCCGCGTCAGCTTCGGGGGCGTGGGCAGCATCAGAGCCAGATGCCCTTTCCAAGCAGCCGGATTCTCTCCTGTCCGAAATCCTCGTGCCTTCGCAGCGTCTAAGATTTTTTCGATGCGGCCCCGGCAGCGTTTCGCCGTTTCAGGCTTCACCGCCCAGATCGGCTTCAGGACCGCCAGCACGTCGTCGGTGGTGATCTTATCCACTGGGAGCCGGCGCAACTTCTCGGCGTCTATCTCGACGCTGTAGCGCCACTGACTGATGTGCTTCGCGCTTCTCCATCCCGCCTCCTGATCGTCGATGTAGCGATCAGCGAATTCTCCGAAGAGCGGCGCCGAACGTCTCGCTTTTGCACGCTCTTCAACGGGGTTCAGGCCCCCGGCAACGGTTTCTCTTGCCGATGCTGCAGCTTGGCGGGCAGAAGCCAACGGCACGCTACGGAGCGGGCCCAGACCCATCTCCTTGGGGCGGCCGTGCCACTGGAACTTAAACACCCACCGCTTCGCGCCACTCGGATCGACATGGAGGTAGAGGTTGCCTCCGTCAGCATACCGACCGGGGTCGGTCACTGTCGTCACAAAGCGGGGAGAGAGCCGATTGATCAGCTTAGGCATACAGTCCTCCTTGGGAGGCGGCCTGCACGGCGCCATCCTAAAATCCGTCCTAGAAGCGCACCGCGACAATCACGGTTTGTTCTGGATGGTTTGGGATAGCGAGACAGAAATTTAGGTCAAGTATCAGAGAGTTAGAAAACGCCTTGGGACATTATGGGATGGAGGGTTTAGCGGACCTCGGCTCCACCAGGCGTCTCATCCCTTGGATTTGATCTGGCCCTCGATTTGATCCGGCTCGCCTGAGGGGCGGGCCGCCGATCATCCCGCCGTCCCTGCGCTCAGAACGGGTCGATGCGTTGTCCGGCGGTCGGGTTGTGCAGGTAGATCAGCCTGCCCGAGGCGTCGAAATTGGCGCTCAGGACATGTTCGTCCACCGACACCCCGCGCAGGCGACGATAGCTCCAGCGCAGGATGCGGACGTTGTCGGCCGGGCGCACCGTGTCCATGTCGGGCGGGCCAAGCGCGGAAATGGCGTCTTCGGCGGTCGTGACGCCTATGCGGAACGCCTCGCTGGCGTCGCGGTCATAGACGCGGCCCTGGGTGGCGCACGCGGTCAGCAGCAGAGCCACGGACAAGGTCGCCAGCGCACCACGCATGTCCTTACGCCTCCGATCCGGGTCGAGCGTCGCCACCGTCGCTGGAGGGGCGTCCGCTGTCTATCCCGTGCAAAGGCGGATGGCCGCATGGCGGAATGAAGGCGGGATGATGGACAACCGGGCGCTTTCCTCGGACAGCTAAGACCTCGCACGCGGCGTGGCGATTCGAGGCGGACGGAATGAGACGGCTGGCGATTGTGGGGGCCGGAGGGCATGGGCGGGTCGTCGCCGACGCGGCGGAGGCCGCCGGCTGGACCGTGCCCGGCCTGTTCGACGATCAAGCGCCGACCGACAGCCCCTGGCCGATCCTGGGCGACATCGCCGCCGCCGTTGATCAGGCGGCCGGTTTCGACGGCGTCGTCGTGGCCCTGGGCGACAATGGGCGGCGGCTGGAGCTGACCCGGCGGCTGGCGGCGCAGGGGGCGCCCCTGGCCCTTGTCGTGCATCCGACCGCCTGGATCAGCCCGCGCGCCACGGTCGGCGCCGGATCGGTCATCCTGGCCGGGGCCCTGGTGGGGACCGGCGCCCGGCTGGGCCGGGGCGTCATCGTCAACACCGGCGCCAGCGTCGATCATGATTGCCGGCTGGAAGACGGGGTGCATGTGTCGCCCGGCGCGCGGCTGGCCGGCGGGGTGACGGCGGGCGAAGGCGTCTGGATCGGCATCGGCGCCGTGGTGCGCGAAGGCCTCACCCTCGGCGCGGGCGCGCGGGTCGGCGCCGGGGCCGCCGTGGCCGCCCCGGTGGCGGCGGGGGTCACCGTGGTCGGGGTTCCGGCCCGGCCGATGGAGGACCGGGCATGCTGAACGGCCCCTTTTCGCCCTGGCCCGCCTATTCGCCCGAAGAGATCCAGGCCGTGGCCGAGGTTCTGGCCTCGAACCGGGTCAACTACTGGACCGGCGACCTGTGCCGGGATTTCGAGCGCCGCTTCGCCGGCTGGGTCGGCGTGCCCCACGCCGTGGCTCTGTCGAACGGGACCACGGCGCTGGAGGCCTGTCTGCACGCCCTGAAGATCGGGCCGGGGGACGAGGTGATCACCACGCCGCGCACCTTCGTGGCCTCGGCCTCATGCGTGGCCATGGCCGGGGCGACGCCGGTGTTCGCCGATGTGGACGCCGACACCCAAGGCCTGTCGGCCGATACGATCCGCGCCGTGACGACCCCCCGCACCCGCGCGGTGATCTGCGTCCATCTGGGCGGCGTTCCCTGCGACATGGACCCGATCCTGGCCCTGGCCGACCAGCACGGCTTCAAGGTGATCGAGGACTGCGCCCAGGCGCATGGCGCGCGCTATCGCGGGCGCAACGTGGGGTCGATCGGCCATATCGCCGCCTGGTCCTTCTGCCAGGACAAGATCATGACCACCGGCGGCGAAGGCGGCATGGTCACCACCGACGATCCGACCCTGTGGGACTCGGTCTGGTCGTGGAAGGATCACGGCAAGACCTGGGAGGCCATGTACGAACGCGACCATCCGCCCGGCCCGCGCCTGGTCCATGACCGGCTGGGGACCAACGCCCGGATGATCGAGATGCAGGCCGCCATCGGCCTGATCCAGCTGGACCGGATGGCCGACTGGACCGCGCGACGCACCGACAACGCCGGGCGCATCCTGGAGGCCTGCGCCCGCTGGCCGGCCCTGCGGGTTCCGTCAGTGGCGCCCGATGTGATCCCGGCCTGGTATCGCGCCTACGCCTTCGTCAGGCGGGATCGTCTGGCGGCCGGCTGGAGCCGCGACCGGATCGTCGACGCCATCCAGGCCAGGGGCGTGCCCTGCATGGTCGGCACGGCGCCCGAGGTCTATCTGGAACAGGCGTTCGACGCCGTGGGGCGGCCGGCCCAGCGCCTGCCGATCGCGCGACAGCTGGGCGAGACCGGCCTGTGCTTCCTGACCCACCCGACCCTGACCGATGACGAGGTCGCCCGGACCGTCGCGGCGATCGACGCCGTCATGGCCGAGGCCTCAGATGGCTGAGAGGGATCCGATAGATCAGCTCTATGACGCCGAAGGCGATCAGGCCTTCGACAACGAGGCTGAGGATCGGCGGGGCAATCCGTGGGTGATCGCCGCGTGGGTCGGCTTCGTCGGGCTGTGGATGCAGATCGCGGCGCCTGTGGAATCGTCGGTCTGGTTTCGGCTCGTCAACCTTGGCTTTATGGTTGTCTTGGGCGTCTGGGCCTGGACGCTTCATCGATATTGGGAGCCCGTCCTGCGTAGCCTCTGGCGTGGCGGCTGGGCGCGCATTCGGCCCCGACAGAAAAGGCCCCGGCGTTCCCGCCGGGACCCCGATCTCTAGCGATCCGTTCCGCGCCTATTCGCGGCTGCCCATGAAGGCCAGCAGGAACTGGAAAAGGTTGACGAAGTTGATAAACAGGCTCAGCGCGCCGAAGCCGGTGGCCACGCCCATCGCCGCCTGTTCGCCGCCCAGGGCGTAATAGGTCATCTTCAGCCGCTGGGTGTCATAGGCGATCAGGCCCGAGAATATCAGCACGCCCGCGCCCGAGATGATCAGGTACATCACGCCCGACTGCATGAACATGTTGACCACCGAGGCGATGATCAGGCCGATCACCCCCATGATCAGGAAGGTGCCCATGCCCGACAGGTTCTTCTTGGTCGTATAGCCGACCAGGCTCAGCGCGCCGAAGGCGGCCGCCGTGACAAAGAAGGTCGAGGCCAGCGAACCGTTGGTGTAGCGCAGGAACAGCAGGCCCAGGCCGGCGCCGATGGTCGCCACCACGGCCCAGTACAGCAGGTTCACGCCCCCGGCGGTCGGGTTCTTCATGAAGAACATCGAGCCGAACAGCAGCACCAGCGGCGAGAACTGCACCACCATGCCCAGCATGGTCAGGCCGACACGGCCGTCCGGCCCCACGGCGAACAGCATCTGCTGCACCGCCGGCACATTGCCGGTGACGTAGGCCAGGGCGCCGGCGACCACCAGGCCCAGGGCCAGCTTGTTATAGACGCCCAGCATGAAGGCGCGCAGCCCCGCGTCGACCGACATGTCGAGGCTGGCGGGCGCTGGGCGGGCGTATCCGTCGTTTCTGAAATCGCTCATCGGCGTCTTGTCTCCCTTGAGGGACGCCATCGGCGCCCGCTTTGATGACGAATATCGGGGCCGGCTTGCTTCGGCGCAAGCAAATCCGGGCTTTCGGGACCTGACCGGGGCCGCTACCAACGGTCGCATGGTCCGTCTGTTCGCCGCCCTGACCCTGCCGCCCGACGTGGTCGAGACGCTGCAACGGCGCCAGTCGGGCCTGCCCGGCGCCAAATGGCGGCCGCCCGAGGGCCTGCATGTCACCCTGGCCTTCTATGGCGAGATGGACGAGCGCCGGGCCGACGAGGTCGCCTCGGAACTGACGCGCGTTTCGTCTTCGCCGTTCGACATCGAACTGACCGGAACCGGCGCGTTCGGGGAGGGCCACCGCACCCACGCCGTCTGGGCTGGGGTGGCGCCGAACGACCGCCTGGACGTCCTGGCCGGGCGATGCCGGGCGGCGGGCGAACGGGCGGGCCTGACGCTGGAGAAGCGCGCCTATCGCCCGCATGTGACCCTGGCCTATCTGAAGCCCCAGGCCGATCCGGCGCGGATCGCCGCCTGGATCCAGGGGCACAATCTGCTGCGGTCGCCGCCGTTCCGCATCGACCGGTTCGGCCTGTATTCCAGCGTGCTGAGCGACGCCGGCAGCCACTATGCGCTGGAACGGGAGTATCTGCTGTGAGCCACACGCCCCCCAGCGGACTGATGGGTGAAGGCCCCGTCCTTCAGACGCCGCGCCTGATCCTGCGCCCGACCCGGATGGAGGATTTTCCGCGCTGGGCCGAAAGCATGGCGCATCCGTCGGCCCGTTTCATCGGCGGCCCCCAGACGCCCGAGGCCGCCTGGCGCGGCCTGATGACCATGGCCGGGGCCTGGTCCCTGACAGGGGTGGCCATGTTCAGCCTGATCGAACGGTCCAGCGGCCTGTGGATGGGCCGCATCGGCCCGTGGAAGCCCGAGGGCTGGCCGGGCAACGAGGTCGGCTGGGGCGTCCATCCCGAGGGGGCGGGGCGCGGCTATGCGCTGGAGGCGGCGGCGGCGGCCATGGACTACGCCTTCGACGTTCTGGGCTGGGACGACGTCATCCACTGCATCGACCCGGACAACATCCCATCCCAGCGCCTGGCCCAGAAGCTGGGATCGTACAACCAGGGGCCGACCCGCCTGCCGCCGCCGTTCGAGACGGCCACGGTCGACAAATGGGGCCAGTCCCGCGACGACTGGCGCATCAACCGCCAGACGCTGCCGCCGGGTGTCTTCTAGAGCCAGGGTCTAGACGCGGATGTCCAGCAGGGCGCCGGGCCGCTGTTCGCGGATCGGCTGGGCCTGAACCTCGGCCGGCGACAGGGTTTGCGCCTGCACCGACGCCGGCGAGGCGGCCGGCGCCTGGGCGCGATCCAGGGCGGCGCGGAAGAAGGCGGCCTGGGCGGCCTTGATCCCGGCGTTCGGCGCCGCTGCGCCCGCCGGGGCGGGCATGAAGGGCAGATCGGGGCGCACGGCGGTCATGCCGGCGAAGGTTAACGCTCAGGGTTGATGAACCGTTAAGGCCCCAGAAACGTCCAGAAACACTAAGGCTGCAGCGCCGCCGCCAGCCGGTCCGCCTCGGCCGGATCGATCAGCGGGCCGGACGCCTTGGCCACCACCTTGCCATAGGCGTCCACGGCGAAGCTTTCCGGCACGCCCGACACGCCCAGGTCCAGCCCCGCCCGCCCCTCGCGGTCCACCAGCACCATGCGGTACGGATCGCCCAGTTCGTCCAGAAAGGCGCGGGTGGCGGCCGGGTCGTCCTTATAGGCCACGCCGACGACGGCGACTCCTTGGGCCTGCAGCCGCATCAGCTGGGGATGCTCCAGCCGGCATGGCGCGCACCAGCTGGCGAAGACATTGACGATCATAGGCCGGCCGACGCCCGCCGTCTTCAGGTCCAGATGCCCGGGCCCGGCGACCTCGCCGGTCAGGAGCGGCAGCACCGTCTCGGGGATAGGGCGGCCCACCAGGGCGTCGGGCCGCGCCGCCGGATCGCGCTTCAGCGACCAACCGACGAACAGCACCGTCAGCCCCACCAGCACCGCCAGCGGGATCAGGGTCAGCCAGCGATTCATGCGTCGTCTTCCGGCTGGATCGCCTTCAGGGCGCGGGACCAGCGCCGCGCCGCGACCAGAGTGCGCAGGACCACGGCGCCCAGCACCAGGGCGCTGATGCCCCAGGCGGGCCAGACGAAGGCGGCGTAGGGGCTCATGTCCAGATCAAACATGGGATCAGGCCTCCAGGGCGGCGCGGGCGCGCAGGGCCAGGACCCGGCGGCGCGTCACCTCGGTGCGGATGGCGGTCACCCAGACGGCGGCGAACAGCACCCCATAGGCCGCCATCATGGTCAGCAGCGGCCAAAGATAGGCCGGGTCCAGGCTGCTCCCCTCGGCCCGCAGCAGCGAGGCGGGCTGATGCAGGGTGTTCCACCAGTCGACCGAAAATTTGACGATCGGCAGGTTCACCAGACCCACCAGGGCCAGGATGGCCGCCGCCCGCCCGGCCTTGTGCTCGTCGTCGATGGCGGCGCGCAGGGCCATATAGCCGACATAGAACAGCATCAGCACCAGAACGCTGGTCAGGCGCGCGTCCCAGACCCACCAGGTTCCCCACATGGGCTTGCCCCACAGGCTGCCGGTCACCAGGGCCAGAAGGGTGAAGGCCGCGCCCGGCAGAGCCGCCGCCCGCGCCGCCGCATCGGCTAAGGGGTGACGCCACACCAGGGCGAACAGGCTGGCGATGCCCAGGGCGGCGTAGGCGGCCAGGCCCAGGGTCGCGGCCGGCGCATGCACGAACATGATCCGCACCGTGTCGCCCTGCTGGTAATCCTCGGGCGCGGTGAAGGCCATCCAGATCCCGGCCGCCAACAGCCCGGCGGCCAGCAGCCACAGCACGGGCGCCAGGGGGCGGGTGAAGCGCATGAAACGCTGGGGATTGGCCAGGCCGAACATCGTGGAGCGCTGTTTAGACGGCGCATGACGAAAGCGTAAGTGGCGCCGCGCGGCGCCGCGTTCTTTAACGGTCGCGACGGAGGGACGCGAGATGACGACACGCACGATCCTGGCCCCGATGGCGACCCTGGCCCTGCTGGCGGGCGCCGCCCAGGCCGAACCCCAGACCCCGGCCTATCTGGATGTTCCGGCCTGGATGACCGAGACGCGCGACTGGTCCGCCACCCTGGAACAGGACGCCCGCGCCCTGCACGCCATCGTCATCGACAGCCACCCGGGCGTGCATGACGCCCTGAACCCCCAGTTCCGGGCGCGGGTCGACGCCGGCCTGGCCCAGGCGCTGGAGCGGGCGCGGGCCACCACCGATGCGGGCGGATACTGGTGGGCCATGCGGGCCTTCGCCGCCTCGTTCCAGGACGGCCATCTGGCCATCGCCCTGAAGCCTCAGGGCGGTCTGCCGGTGCGCTGGCCCGGTTTCCTGACCGCCTATCGCGGCGACGATCAGGTGGTGGCCGACCGCGACGACCAGGACGCCGACGCCCCGCCGCTGGGCGCGCGGCTGGTCGACTGCGACGGAACTCCGGCCCCGGCCCTGGCGGAGCGCCGGGTGGGCGAATACCGCGGTCGCTGGTTCCTGGAGGCCCAGCGGGCCTCGAACGGCGACTGGATGTTCATGAACGCCAACAATCCCTGGGCGCCCGAGATGCGCGAATGCCGGTTCCAGGTCGGCGACCAGACCCGCGCCTACGCCCTGAACTGGCGGCCGATCGCCTCCACCGAACTGGGTCCGCGCCGCACGCGGGCGCAACAGCGGGCGACGCCGGATTTCGGCCTGACCCGGCTGGACGACGGCGGCGTGTGGATATCCACGCCCAGCTTTGACGGCGACCCGAACGGCTCGTCCCATCGCGCCCTGACGGCCCTGACCGAACAGATGCAGACGGATCAGGCCGCCTTGCGCGCCGCCCCCTATGTGGTGCTGGACGTGCGCGGCAACGGCGGCGGCTCGTCGCACTGGTCGCGCAATATGGCGCGGGTGCTGTGGGGCGAGGACTGGATGGCCGACCACGCCCTGCCGCCCATCGAAAGCATCGACTGGCGCGCCTCCGACGACAATCTGGCCGCGATCCAGGGCTATCTGGACGAATGGACCGCCGCCAACGAAGACGAAGCCCGCATCAACTGGGCGCGCGAGATCGTCGACGGCATGACCGCCGCTCGCGCCGCCGGTGAACCCTTCTGGCGCGACATGAACACGCCGCGCACCCCGCGCGAGGGTCCGGCGGCGGCGCAACGGATGGCGGGGCGGGTCTATGTGCTGACCGATTCCGTCTGCGCGTCGGCCTGTCTGGACGCGGTGGACCTGTGGAAGGCGATGGGGGCGATCCAGATCGGGCGCGAGACCTCGGCCGACACCGTCTACATGGACGTGCGCTCCACCGACCTGCCCAGCGGGGTGACGCGGCTGGTGCTGCCGATGAAGGTCTGGCGCGGCCGGGCGCGCGGCAATAACGAGCCCCAGCGACCGGCGCATCCGTACGACGGCGACATGGCCGACGAGGCGGCGCTGAGGGCCTGGGTGCGCGGCCTCTGATTGAGGGTCAGTCCAGGGCCGACCGCACCGCGGCGGCGCCTGCCAGGGGCGCGACCACGGCGGCGAACAGGCCATAGGCCGCCAGCAGGGCCACGGCCGGCCAGGGGTCGCCGCCCTCGGCCGCGCGCGCCAGGGCGCCGGCCCCGAACACAGCGGGCGGGATATAGAGGGGCAGCACCACCACGGCGATCAACAGCCCCCCGCGCCGCGACCCCAGGGCCAGGGCCGCGCCCAGCGCCCCGGTCAGCGCAAAGCCGAACGCTCCGATCAGGGCCGTCAGCAGGGCCAGCGGCGCCAGATGGACCGGCAGGCCCAGGGCCATCGCCCCCACCGGCGCGATCAGGGCCAGGGGCGCCCCCACCGCCAGCCATTGCGCCTTGGCCTTGGCCAGGACCACCAACTCCAGCGGGACCGGCCCCAGGGCGATCAGGTCCAGCGAGCCGTCCTCCAGATCACGCTCGAACAGCTTCTCCAGCGACAGGGTCGAGGCCAGGGCCAGGCCCAGCCAGGCGACCCCGCCCGCCAGCGGCCCCAGCGCCTCGGGCGCCGCCCCGACCGTCAGCGGAACCAAGGCCGTCAGCGTCAGGAAGAAGCCGCAGGCCAGCAGCGGCCCGCCGCCCCCGCCCCAGGCCAGGGCCAGCTCGCGCCGCCACAGGCTCATCAGGGCCGTCATGCCAGACCCCCCAGGTCCAGAGGCTGCAGATCAAGGGTCAGGGCCGCGACCGGCAGCGGATCATGCACCGCCGCGACCACCAGGCCGCCGCCGGCCAGATGCTCGGCCATGACCGCGCCGATGCGGGCGCGCCAGACGGCGTCCAGCGGCGCGAACGGTTCGTCCAGCAGCCAGACCGGGCGCGGCGCCGCCAAAAGGCGGGCGAAGGCCAGCCGCCGCCTCTGGCCCGCCGACAGCTTGCGCACCTCCAGCGCCAGGAGAGGTTCGAGGCCCAGCCGTTCGACCGCCGCCGCCACGGTGGCGGGGCTTCCGCCCAGGAAGCGCGCCTGAAAGGCCAACTCGTCGCCCGCGCGCCGGGCGCCCTTCAACCCGTCCAGATGCCCCATCAGATGCAAGCCATGCGCGCGCGCCGCTTCGGGCGCCGTTTCGCCGAAACCCACCGACCCCGCTTCGGGCCGCACCAAGCCGGCGATGACGCGCAGCAGGGTGGTCTTGCCGGCCCCATTGGCCCCGGTCAGGGCCAGGGCCTGGCCCGCCGCCAGATCGGACGACAGGTCGCGGAACAGCACCCGCTCGCCGCGGCGCACGGTCAGCCCATTCAGGGTGAGGCGATCAGGCGTCACCGGCTCAACCCATTGAGAATCATTCGCACCTTTCGCGCGACATGGACGCGATGCGCGACCGGGGCTATATGCGCCATCGCCGCAGCAGGCGTTCGCCGCGCGCGTCGGGGACCTGTGCGCCCCGCCGTCCAGCGCGCGACCGCGCAACCGGATTGTCGGGCGGCAATGACCAGAGGAACCTCCCATGCCGTCGATCGACAGCCTCAAGACCCGTCAGGATCTCTCCGTCGGGCGCAAGAAATACGCCTATTACAGCCTTCCGGCCGCCGAGGAAGCGGGTCTGGCCGGGATTTCCCGCCTGCCGCGCTCCATGAAGGTGCTGCTGGAGAACCTGCTGCGCAACGAGGACGGGGTTTCCGTCACCGAGGCCGACCTGAAGGCCGTGGCCGCCTGGATCGACAACAAGGGCGCCGTCGAACACGAGATCGCCTTCCGTCCGGCCCGCGTGCTGATGCAGGATTTCACCGGGGTTCCGGCCGTGGTCGACCTGGCCGCCATGCGCGACGCCATGACCAGCCTGGGCGCCGACCCGACCAAGATCAATCCGCTGAACCCCGTCGATCTGGTCATCGACCACTCGGTGATGGTGGACCATTTCGGCGATTCCAAAGCCTTCGCCCAGAACGTCGAGCGGGAGTACGAGCGCAACATCGAGCGTTACCGCTTCCTGCGCTGGGGCTCGTCGGCCTTCAACAATTTCCGCGTCGTGCCGCCGGGCACCGGCATCTGCCACCAGGTCAACCTGGAGAACCTGGCCCAGACGGTCTGGACCGCCGACGAGGGCAAGAAGACCGTCGCCTATCCCGACACCGTCGTGGGCACCGACAGCCACACCACCATGATCAACGGCCTGGCCGTTCTGGGCTGGGGCGTGGGCGGCATCGAGGCCGAGGCCGCCATGCTGGGCCAGCCCATCCCCATGCTGATCCCCGAGGTCGTCGGCTTCAAACTGACCGGCGCCCTGCCCGAGGGCACGACGGCCACCGACCTGGTGCTGACCGTCACCCAGATGCTGCGCAAGAAGGGCGTGGTCGGCAAGTTCGTGGAATTCTTCGGCCCGGCCATCGCCGGCATGACCATCGAAGACCAGGCGACCATCGCCAACATGGCCCCCGAGTATGGCGCGACCTGCGGCTTCTTCCCGGTGTCGAAGGCGACCATCGACTATCTGACCGCCACCGGCCGCGACAAGGCGCGCGTCGCCCTGGTCGAAGCCTACGCCAAGGCGCAAGGCCTGTGGATCGACGAGACCAGCGAAGACCCGGTCTTCACCGATGTGCTGGAACTGGACATCTCGACCGTCGTGCCGTCGCTGGCGGGTCCCAAGCGTCCGCAGGACCGGGTGCTGCTGACCGAGGCCGCGTCCTCGTTCCAGACCTGCCTGGCCGACATGTTCGCCCGTCCGGCCGAGGCCGAGCGGGTTCAGGTCGAAGGTGAGAAATTCACCGTCGGCGACGGCGACGTCGTGATCGCCGCCATCACCAGCTGCACCAACACCTCCAACCCGTCGGTCCTGATCGCCGCCGGTCTGGTGGCGCGCAAGGCCAACGCCTTGGGTCTGAAGGTCAAGCCGTGGGTCAAGACCTCGCTGGCGCCCGGATCTCAGGTGGTCACCGACTATCTGACCGACGCGGGCCTGCAAAAGGATCTGGACGCCCTGGGCTTCAACCTGGTCGGCTATGGCTGCACCACCTGCATCGGCAACTCCGGCCCGCTGGACCCGGCCATCTCCAAGGCGATCAACGACGCCGATCTGGTGGCCTGTTCGGTTCTGTCGGGGAACCGCAATTTCGAAGGCCGGGTGAACCCGGACGTGCGCGCCAACTACCTGGCCTCGCCGCCGCTGGTGGTGGCCTACGCCCTGGCCGGGTCGATGCACATCGACCTGACGACCCAGCCGATCGGCCAGGACAAGAAGGGCAAGGACGTCTTCCTGAAGGACATCTGGCCCACCAGCCAGGAAATCGCCGACATCCAGAAGAAGTCGGTCACCCCGGCCATGTTCGCCAAACGCTACAAGGACGTGTTCAAGGGCGACAAGCACTGGCAGGCCATCAAGGTCGAGGGCGGCCAGACCTACGCCTGGGACGACGCCTCGACCTATGTTCAGAACCCGCCCTATTTCGACGGCCTGTCGATGACCCCGGCGCCGGTGACCGACATCGTGGAGGCCCGCATCCTGGGCATCTTCGGCGACAGCATCACCACCGACCACATCAGCCCGGCCGGTTCGATCAAGAAGGCCTCGCCCGCCGGGGCCTATCTGACGGCGCACGATGTGGACGCTCTGGACTTCAACAGCTACGGCGCGCGCCGCGGCAACCACGAAGTCATGATGCGCGGCACCTTCGCCAACATCCGCATCCGCAACAAGATCACGCCGGACATCGAGGGCGGGGTGACCCGGCATTTCCCGTCGGGCGACACCATGTCGATCTATGACGCGGCCATGCGGTATCAGTCGGAGGGGCGTCCGCTGGTCGTCTTCGCCGGCAAGGAATACGGCACCGGCTCGTCGCGCGACTGGGCGGCCAAGGGCACGCGTCTCCTGGGCGTTCGCGCCGTCATCGCCGAAAGCTATGAGCGCATCCACCGGTCGAACCTGATCGGCATGGGCGTGGTGCCGCTGCAGTTCAAGCAGGACGGCTGGCTGAAGCTGGGCCTGACGGGCGAAGAGATCGTCACCATCCGCGGCCTGACCGACGCCAACATCGGCAAGCTGAAGCCGCGCCAGGATCTGTGGGTCGAGATGTTCCGTCCTTCGGACGGCAAGATGGCCCGCTTCCCGGTCCGCTGCCGCATCGATAACCAGACCGAGCTGGACTATCTGAAGGCCGGCGGCGTCATGCCCTACGTCCTGCGCAACCTGGCCGGCGGCCCGGTCGCGGCCGAGGCAGCGGAGTAATCGGCCTCAAATAGCGAGCCGCCGCGCGGCGAGCGTTAGGCCAAGAACACGGCCTTAAGCCGCGAGGCTCCGCGAGCCGAGCGATAGGCCAGGAACACGGCCTCAAGCGAGCCGCGAAGGCCAAACAAAGAAGCCCCGACGGAGCGATCCGCCGGGGCTTTTTTCTGTGCTTGGCTTCATAGGCGACACCAGCAGAAAGGGCGGGCCCGTCGCCGGACCCGCCCTTCCCTTGGTCTCAACCTGAACGGCTGGCTGACCGGACGTCTGATGGACTTCCTTAGAAGTCCATGTCGCCAGCTGGATCGGCGCAAGACCGACCCAGCCGGGTTTCTCGATGGGCGTCGTATGGACTTCCTTAGAAGTCCATGTCGCCCATGCCGCCCATACCGCCGCCCGGCATGCCGCCGGCGCCGCCGGCCGAGGCCTTCTTCGGCGCATCGGCCACGGCCGCTTCGGTGGTGATCAGGATGCCGGCCACCGAGGCCGCATCTTGCAGGGCGGTGCGCACGACCTTGGCCGGGTCGATGACGCCCATCTTGACCAGGTCGCCGTACTCTTCGGTCTGGGCGTTGAAGCCGAACGAAGCGTCCTTGTTCTCCAGCACCTTGCCGACCACGATCGAGCCTTCGACCCCGGCGTTTTCCGAGATCTGACGGATCGGGGCCTGCAGGGCGCGGCGCACGATGGCGACGCCGGCGTTCTGGTCGGCGTTGTCGCCGGTCACGCCGTCCAGCTTGGCCGAGGCCTTCAGCAGGGCGATGCCGCCGCCCGGAACGATGCCTTCATCGGCCGCCGCGCGGGTGGCGTTCAGGGCGTCGTCGACGCGGTCCTTCTTCTCCTTGACCTCGACCTCGGTCGAACCGCCGACGCGCAGCACCGCCACGCCGCCGGCCAGCTTGGCCAGGCGTTCCTGCAGCTTCTCCTTGTCGTAGTCCGAGGTGGTGTCCTCGATCTGCTTCTTGATTTGGCCGACGCGGGCTTCGATGCCCTCCTTGTCGCCCGAGCCTTCGACGATGGTGGTGTCGTCCTTGGTGATCTGGACCTTCTTGGCCTTGCCCAGCATGTCCAGGGTGACGGTCTCCAGCTTGATGCCCAGGTCTTCCGAGATCACCTGGCCGCCGGTCAGGACGGCGATGTCCTCCAGCATGGCTTTGCGGCGGTCGCCGAAGCCCGGCGCCTTGACCGCCGCGACCCGCAGGCCGCCACGCAGCTTGTTGACCACCAGGGTGGCCAGGGCCTCGCCCTCGATGTCCTCGGCCACGATGACCAGCGGGCGGCCCGACTGGACCACCGCTTCCAGCACCGGCAGCATCGGCTGCAGGCTGGTCAGCTTCTTCTCGTGCAGCAGGATCAGAGGCTCCTCGAGGACGGCCTCCATCTTGTCGGCGTTGGTGATGAAGTAGGGCGACAGATAGCCGCGGTCGAACTGCATGCCCTCGACGATGTCGACGGTGGTTTCGGCGGTCTTGGCTTCTTCGACGGTGATGACGCCTTCATTGCCGACCTTCTGCATCGCCTCGGCGATCAGGGCGCCGACTTCGGCGTCGCCATTGGCCGAGATGGTGCCGACCTGGGCGATTTCCGAGTTGTCCGACACCGGCTTGGAGCTGGACTTGATCTCTTCCAGAACCACGGTCACGGCCTTGTCGATGCCGCGCTTCAGATCCATCGGATTCATGCCGGCGGCCACGGCCTTCAGGCCTTCCTGGACGATGGCCTGGGCCAGGACGGTGGCGGTGGTGGTGCCGTCGCCCGCCTTGTCATTGGTCTTGGAGGCGACCTCGCGGATCATCTGGGCGCCCATGTTCTCGAAGGCGTCTTCCAGCTCGATCTCCTTGGCCACCGAGACGCCGTCCTTGGTCGAGCGCGGGGCGCCGAAGGACTTCTGGATCACGACGTTGCGGCCCTTGGGGCCCAGGGTCACCTTGACGGCGTTGGCGAGGACGTTGACGCCGCGCAGCATCTTGTCGCGCGCGTCGGTGTTGAACAGTACGGTCTTGGCGGCCATTGCGGGCTGCTCCTTAAATGTCTGAATTCGTGGAAAAGAAAGTCAGGCGTCGGGTGCTTAGGACAGCACGCCCAGGACGTCCGATTCCTTCATGATGATCAGGTCTTCACCGTCGATCTTGACCTCGGTGCCCGACCATTTGCCGAACAGGATGCGGTCGCCGGCCTTCAGTTCCAGGGCGTTGACCTTGCCGGAGTCATCGCGGGCGCCGGGGCCGACCGAGACCACTTCGCCTTCCTGCGGCTTTTCCTTGGCGGTGTCGGGGATGATGATCCCGCCCTTGGTCTTGGACTCTTCTTCAACGCGCTTGACCAGCACGCGGTCGCCGAGCGGACGAAACGCCATCTGTCTTCTCCCTTTGGGGTCTTCGAATGAAACCTTGGCCTTCAGGGGCGCAGCTTTGGCAGCCGCTGCCCCCGAGTGCTAATGCGGCCGGGAGTTAGGCAGCGGGGGCGGGGGCGTCAAGGGCTCAGGAGCGTCAAGGGCGACCGGTGCGGCGAATGAACCGAAAATGAACGACCGCCCCCGGCTTCGTTCAAGCGCGGCGGTTCACAAGGGTCATCAACGCCCGACATCCCGGGCGACGCGAACCCAGAGGAGATGCGTCATGAAGATCGTTAAAAGCATGGGTGTCCTGTCCGCCGGCGCCGTCGCCCTGACCCTGGGCCTGGCGGCCGCCGCCCCGGCCGAGGCCCAGTCGTACCGCGACTATCGCGACCGCGACCGTGATCGGTCCAGCAGCTCCAGCGACGTTCTGGTCGGCGCCGTGATCGGCGCGGTGGCCGGCGCCGCGGCGGGCAATGGCGACGGCTCCTACATCCTGGGCGGCGCCCTGGCGGGTGCGGCCATCGGCGCCGCCACCAGCAACGACCGCGACGACTGCAACTATTACCGCGGCGGCCGCTGCTATCGGAACCAGGGCCACTGGGAACGCGATCACGGCATCAACAGTCGCGACCGGGGCTATGACCGCCGCGACCACCGCCGCTATGGCGGGGACCGCGACCGTTACCGCGACCGCCGCGACTATCGCTACGAACGCCGCTGGTAAGGCGCGTTCGTGATCTGAAAAGAAAGGCGGGCGCATCCAGCGTCCGCCTTTTTCATTGCCCCGCCAGGGTCCAGGCCGTGCGGACCTGAAGGCCGAACACCCGCCGCCCCCGGTCCAGGGCCGGCACGCTCTCGCCGCCCTGACGCGCCGCATCCAGGCGCGAGCGCACCGCCTCGCCGGTCTGGCGGATCAGGGCCATCGCCTCGCTGTCCCGACCCGTGTCCAGGCGGTTCTGTGCCATATCGTTGGCCCGGCGCACCCGGTCGGGATGGGCGGGCGACAGCCGCGCCTCGCTCAGCGCCAGGGCGCGCACATACAACGGCTCCGCCGCCGCCGGGCCTTGCAGGGCCGCCGTGGATCGCGCCAGGGCGTTGACCGTCCAGGCGGTCTGCACATGGTCGGCGCCGATGCTGCGTTCATAGCGGCCCAGAGCGTCGCCCAGCACCGTGGCCGCCTCGGCGTGGCGCTCCATGTCCTGCAGGGCGCCGGCCAGATTGGCCCAGGCCCCGGCGGTGTCTTCATGCTCGGCGCCCAGCAGGGCCTCAACCTCCTGGGCCGCCTGGCGCAGGGTCGGCTCGGCCTCGGCGGCGCGGCCCTGCTGGTGAATGACCCGGCCCAGGTTCGAGCGGATGGCCGCCGCGGCCGCGGCCCGGCCTTGAGCCTCGGCGATCTTCAGCGCCCGGCGATGCAGGCGTTCCGCATCGTCGAACCGCCCCTGCGCATCGCGCAGCGCGCCCAGGGCGTTCAGGCTGATGGCCACCGGATAGGCGTCGGCGCCATACAGCCGCTCCTTCAGCGCCACCGCCTGGGCCAGCACGGTTCCGGCGCGGTCGTAGCGGTGCGTCTCCTGATAGACCAGGCCCAGTTCGTCCAGCACCGGCGCCGCCGCGTCCGCATCCGGCCCGCCCAGCTGGGCCAGGGCCTGAACCAGCACCGTCTCAGCCTCGGCGTAGTCGCCCTGTTCGACCAGGCTGAGGCCCAGCGCGCGGCGCGCCTGGCCCTGGGCCGCCGGATCGCCGGACCGGTCGGCATGGGTCACCGCCAGCCGCGCCAGTCGCAGCGCCTCGGGCCAGTCCGAGCCATTGCCGTGGTCGATGGCCGCCGCCCCGGCCGCAGCCGCCGCCCGCGCCCAGTTCTGGTTGGCCTCGAACACCGCCAGAGCCTCGGCCCACAGGCTCCAGGCGTCGTCGCCCGGCGTGCGCGACCGGGCATAGGCCAGGGCGTACAGGGCCTCGCCCACCGCGTCCGTTCCCGGCGTCTCAGCGCGCGTCAGGGTCAGCGCCTCTTCATAGGCCGCCTCGGCGTCGGCCCAGCGCCGTTCCGCCATCGCCGCCGCGCCGCGATCGCGCGCCGCCTGCGCGTCAGAAACCTGGCCCCAGGCCGGGGCGGCGGCCAGCATCGCCGCTGCGCCCATCACCAGAACGGACAGGCCGCCCCCCCTCATGACAGGCGCTGCATCAGGGCCGCCGTGGACGGGTCCAGTCCGGCCGAGGGCGCGCCCGCCGCCACGTCGTTCAGGATCGCCTTGGCCAGCACCTTGCCCAGTTCGACCCCCCACTGGTCGAAACTGTTGATGTCCCACACCACGCCCTCGACGAAGGTCTTGTGCTCATAAAGGGCGATCAGGGCGCCCAGGCTTTGGGGCGTGATCCGGTCCATGACGATGGCGGTGGACGGCCGGTCGCCCACAAAGGCCCGGTGCGGCGCCAGCCGGTCCGCCTCGGCCGCATCCATCCCTCCGGCGACCATCTCGGCCCGCGCCTGATCCGCCGTCTTTCCGACCATCAGGGCCTGCATCTGGGCCAGGGCGTTGGCCCACAGGGGGCTTTCGCTGTCTTCGCCATGCGTCCGGGCCACGATCACGAACTCGGCCGGAACCACCTCTGGCCCCTGATGGATCTGCTGGAAGAAGGCGTGCTGGCCGTTGGTGCCCGGTTCGCCGAACACGACCGGACAGGTCCCGTGCGTCACGCCCGATCCGTCGCGCGTCACCCGCTTGCCGTTCGATTCCATCTCCAGCTGCTGCAGGAAGGCCGGCAGGCGGCGCAGGGCGTGGGCATAGGGGGCCACGGTGCGCGCGCGCCGTCCGCGCCCATCGACATTATAGACCTGGGCCAGGGCCAGCAGCACCGGCGCATTGCCCTCCAGCGGCGCGGTCAAGAAATGTCCGTCCATCGCCGCCGCCCCGTCCAGAAGGCCCTGGAACACCTCCCAGCCCAGGCCGATGGCGCACGACAGCGACACCGCCGACCACAGGGAATAGCGCCCGCCGACCCAGTCGCGGAACGCAAAGGTCCGCCCGCATCCGAAGGCTTCGGCCCGGTCCGGCGCCGCCGTGACGCCGATGAAATGCGGCGCGATGGCCGCCCCCTTCAGCCCCGCCGCCAGCCAGGCCCTGGCCGCCTGGGCGTTGGCCAGCGTCTCCTGCGTGGTGAAGGTCTTGGAGACCACGATCACCAGGGTCGTCTCGGGGTCCAGCCCGGTCAGGGCCTCGGCCATGTCGCGCGGGTCGATATTGGCCACGAAGCGCAGATCGATGGCCGGCTCCAGCGGTCGCAGGGCGTCCCACACCAGGCGCGGCCCCAGGTCCGATCCGCCGATGCCGACATGGACCACGGCCCGGAACGCCCGGCCCGTCGCCCCGGTCGCGGCGCCCGAGCGCACGGCGGCGGCGTAGTCGGCCATGGCGGCGCGCACGGCCTGGACCTCGCCCGACACCGGTTCGCCCAGGGCCCGGAAATCCGCCCCGTCCGGCGCGCGCAGGGCGGGGTGCAGCACCGCCCGCCCCTCGGTCCCGTTCACCGCCTCGCCCGCGAACAGGGCCGCGCGCCGCCCCGCGACGTCCGCCGCCCGCGCCAGGTCCAGCGCCGCCTGCATCCCCTCCAGGCTCCAGGCCTGTTTCGACAGGTCCAGCGTCAGACCCGCCGCCTCGACCGTCATCCGCGCCAGGCGGTCCGGCTCGGCCGCAAACCGGTCGGCGATGCGCCCGCCCGCATCGCGCGTCGCCACGACCTTCAGGGCGTCCCAGGCGGCGGCGGTCGCATCGGTCATGGCGCGGTCTCTCATGGTGAACCCTTCGTTTACGGGCCGGGCGTATGCCGGTTCAACCGCGAATCCGTGTCGGAGCCTTCGTCCATGTCCTGTGGTCTCGCCCTCGCCGCCGCCCTGATGCTGTCCAACCCCGATGTGGCGGCCGCCGCCCTGGTCCCGCCGCCCGCGCCCGACGCGCCGGTGTCGGTGGCGGGCGAGCCCCTGTTCGCCGACATCGTGGCCCGGTCGATCCGGCTGAAGGGGCTGGTCGACGGCTGGGGCGGGGTGCGCCCGGCGGCCGAAGCCTTCGCCGCCTTCCGGCTTGAGGCCGAGGCCCTGGCCGCCCTGGATCTACAGGGGCATCTGGTGCTGAAGGAGCGCGGCGTGGACGGCGACCTGAAATGCATCCTGCGCGGCATTTCCGAAGACATGCCCAAACGTCTGGACGCCCTGCAGGCCGCGACCTCGGCCGACGAACAGGCCGTCGCCGCCTCGGAGCTGGCCTATCTGCTGGACGACAACGCCGCCGTCATCACGGCGCCGCCCCAGCCGGAGGTTTAGGGACGGTCCTGATTGCGAGCCGCGCCGGGATTCCGCGAGACCCCATGATGCTTGAACAGGTGAAGCAAGTCTTGCAGGCAGCCCACCGTCACTGGCTGGGCCGATTCGCAGGAACGGCGTTTCTGCCAGGCTGGTTGCTCGTCCTGGCTTCGATGCAGCATGGCCCTCCCGAGTTGATTTCAGCCCTGTCGCCATTCGTGTTGGGCGTCATAAATGCTGGCGCCCTTCTGGTGGTCGGTCTCACTCTATGGGTCATGAGCGACCAAGACCGGTCGCAACGGCTGAGGGAATTTCGCGTCGCCGAAGCCCCCGTCAGCTCGTCGCTTCAGAAGGGGTTGAGGTTCGTTGGCGCCGCCGCCTTTCTGGCAGGCGCCTACCAGGCAGTGATGGATTTCGATGTATTCCACCCACTGCTTCAGTCCCTGGCTCGCACAACGTCCCTAGACCTGTCGTCGTGGGAAGCGTTGCTCGTACTATGCGCCTTCCAGTTCATCGTCTCTCTCGCGGAAGCCTTCCTGCCGCCGCGTGACTAATTCCAGAACGGCCTACGTCTGCTCATCCGCATACTTCACCGCACAGCCATAGGGCTGGGCAAAGGCCGTGCGCACGGCGCGACCGGCCTTCAGGTCGTTCAGGGCGGCGCGGACGAAATTGTTGGCGCCCTCCAGATCCTCGACCTTGTTGGTCGGGCGGTCGTCTATGCCGCCGACGAAGACCAGGCGCCCTTCAGGATCGATCACCCGCATGTCGGGCGTGGTCTTGGCGTCGTACAGACGGCCGATCTGACCGGTGGGGTCCAGCAAAAGGTGGGTGGCCGCGCCATTGGTGCGGCTGGTCCAGTCGCGGGCCTCCTGCCCCTCGACAAACCCTTGCGTGCCCGGCGCCGAGGAGATGATGGTCAGCCACACGATCCCGTCGGCCACGGCCTGGCGCTGCAGGGCCTGCATGGCGCCGGTGTAGTGTTTCTTCACATAGGGGCAGCCCTCGTTGGTCCATTCCAGGACCACCGTCTTGCCGCGGAAATCGGCCAGGGACCGCTGGACCCCTTGGGCGTCCACCAGGGTGAAGTTCGGCGCCATGGCCCCCGGCTGGCCGCCCGATCCGGGCGCGGCGGCCACGGCGGCGGCGGGCGTGGGTTCGGTCTTGACGTCCGTCTTGTCGGCGGCGGGCTGGCAGGCGGCCAGGGTCAGCGCCGAAGCGGCGATCAGGGTCAGGCGGATCATGGGCGTCTCCCTCTGTTCGACCGCCAGTATGCGCGCAAACCGGGGGATGTCGCTGCGACCATCTGCGTCACAAGCCGGCATTGCCGATTCACGCCCTGCCCTGCGTGACCTGGCGACACCCGACTTGTTCTGGATCAATTAATAATCGATCCTGGTTCGAGGATCGGCGATAGACTGCTGTTCTGTCTTATAAATCATGGTGCGAGTGCGGCGCAGCCGCCCTGCGAGGAGGGGAAACCCATGGAAGGCAAGATACTTGGGATCAACGCCGCAGACGGTTCGGGCGCGATTTCCGGCGACGATGGCCAGCGTCATAATTTTTCCATGAGCGACTGGCGCGGCGACCGCCCGCCCGCCGTGGGCATGAAGGTCGATTTCGAGAGTGAGGGCGGCATAGCCCGGGACATCTACCCCCTCGGCGTCGCAGCGTTCGCAGGACCGGCCAAGGTCTTTTCGGGCGGTTCGGCGGCCCCTGCAGCCTCCGGTTCCGGTTCTGGTTCCGGGGGCCCGGTCGGCGGTTCGATCGTCGACAAGCTGAAATCTCAGCTGACGACGACGCTGGCCTTCCCCCTGGCCCTGATCGTGGTCATCGCCTTCTTCCTGCCCGCCATCTCGGGAATGGACGAATCGTTCAACCAGTTCGACCTGGGCAAACAGGCCAAGGCGGTGGGCGCCCAGATTGCGGATACCGACATCAACGCCCGCACGGCGCAGATGGATCAGGACCTGCAAAACATCGACCAGGATATCGCGCGCCAGAGAAACGCGGCGGCGAACGATATCTATGGCATGCCCTTCGCCTCATACGACGTCAGCCACCTCGAAGAACGCAAGACCCAGATCCAGCAGGAACGGGCCGCCCTGGCCAAATCCGCCGGATCGATCGGCATGCTGAAAACCACCATCAGCGCCTTCATGCTCCGGTTCGGGGCTCTGGCCGCGGCGCTGGCGCTTCTGTGGATGAGTTGGTCGTCCCACCGCCTGACCTCCAAATGGTCGCTGGTGACGGGCGGTCTGTCCCTGGTCACCGCCGCCCTGGTCTTCGCCTTCGAGTCTGGAACCAAGGCCGCCATGCGCATCGACGAAGTCGTGACCATGCTTGACGATGCTCAGATCGACGCGGCCATTTCGGTGGGGATCGGGACCTGGCTCATCATCGCGGCCGGTGTCGCGCTGATCGCCTCGGGCCTGGGCTTCATCCGCAATCCTCTGGCGGGACGATAGGGTCAGACCCGCACCGGCGCGTGGCCCCTGCGCGGGTCACGCGCCGTCCATGGCGGACGTTCAGGCCGCCGCATCACGGCTTCAGCTGATCCATCACCAGCCCATCGGTCAGCAGTTGCGGCAGGATGCGCGGCTCGGCCTGGCCCGGCCGATACAGCAGATACAGCGGCACGCCCGAACGGCCGTGACGTTCCAGCTCGCGGGTGATGGCGTCGTCGCGGCGGGTCCAGTCGCCGACCAGATAGACCGCGTTCGCCTGCTCCATCGCCCTCGCCAGGCGCGGCGACGACAGGGCCGTGCGCTCATTGATCTTGCAGGTCACGCACCAGTCGGCGGTGAAGTTGACCAGCACCGGCCGCCCCTCGCTCAAGGCCGCCTGAACCGCCTGGGGCGACCAGGGTTGCGACGCCAGGGCGGCCCCTGAGGTCGCGGTCTCGGCGGCCGGATCTGGCGCGATACGGGCGGCGACGGCGGTCACCGCGACGGCGGCGATCAGGCTCAGGGCCGCCGCGACGGCGCTGACGACGGCGGTTCCGCCCTCGGCCCGGCGCGCCTGGTTGATCCCGACCAGCCACAGGCCGAAGGCCGCGAACAGGGCGCCGATCAGCAGCAGGCCCAGGGCCTCCGCCCCCGTCTGGCGGGCGAACACCCACAGAAGCCAGGCCGCCGTGGCGTACATCGGAAAGGCCAGGACGCCGCGCAGCCGCTCCATCCACGGCCCCGGACGCGGCAGCCGATCCAGCAGGCCGGGCGTCAGGCTGACCGCCAGATAGGGCAGGGCCAGGCCCAGGCCCAGCATCAGGAACACCGCCATGGCCGCCGGCCACGGCATGACCAGGGCCGCCCCCAGGGCCGCGGCCATGAAGGGGGCGGTGCAGGGCGCGGCCACCACCACCGCCAGCACCCCGGTGAAGAAGGCGCCGGTTCCGCCCGGCAGGCGGCTGAACCGTCCGCTCCCTGCGGCCTGCAATCCCGCGCCCATGCCGAAGACCCCCGACAAGTTCAGCCCGACCGCCAGCATCAACAGAGTCAGGGCGCCGGTCGCCATCGGGCTTTGCAGCTGGAAGCCCCAGCCCACCGCCTGACCCGCCGCCCGCAGGCCCAGCAGCACGCCCGCCAGAACGGCGAAGGCGACCAGAACCCCGGCCAGGAACATCACCCCATCGCGCCGCGCCTCGGCCCGGTCATGGGCGCCGCGCGCCAGCGCCGCCGCCTTCATGGCCAGCACCGGAAACACGCAGGGCATCAGGTTCAGCACCAGCCCGCCCAGCAGCGCCAGCAGCGCCGCCTGGAGAAGGCCGCCCAGGCTCCAGGCGCCCGATGTCGTCTTGGCTTCGGGATCGGCCAGGGCCGCGCCGCCCGACGCGCCCTCAAGCGCCGGTCCGGCCTGGGCCGTCACAGACCAGGCGCCGCGATCGGTCTGCAGCAGACCCTCGATCCCCTGGGCCAGAACCTCCGGCGTCAGGCCGCGCCCGGCGGTCAGTGTCAGGCTCAGCCCGTCCGGCCCCGCCACACCCGGCTGGACCGCCGCATGGTCGATGACCCCGCCCTTGAACGGAAAGAACCAGGCCCAGGCCACCGGCCCTTCGGCCAGGGGGCCGCCGGTCGCCGACAGTGTCAGGGCCTGGCCCTCCTGCGTGATCCGCGCCTGGATCGGCGCCGGGCGCGGGGCCTGGGTCAAGGTGCGCTCCACCGCCGCCCCGTGCGCGGCGTCCAGCGGCGCCGCCCCCTCGCGCACCGGCAGGTCCAGCGCCAGGGTCAGCGGTTCGGGCACGCACATTTCGTCGCTGCACACCAGGAACAGGGCCTCGACCTTCAGCGGCAGCACGCTTCCCGGCCGGGCCGAGGCCGGAACCTCGATCGGGACCGGCAGATAGACGACATCGGAATAGCCGTAGTTCATCAGCGACATCAGCCGCTGGCGTTCCGGCGCGGGCCAGACGATCTCGCCCGCCGTCGCGCCGGACGGCAAGGTCCAGTCCAGGCTTGTCGCCCCGCCGGAATCGCCCGGATTACGCCAGTAGGTGTGCCAGCCCGGCGCGATCTTCTGGCGCACGGCCACCACGGCGGTCGATCCCGGCGCGGCCCAGGCGCTCATGGCCACCAGTTCGGCCTCGATCCGCTCGGTGCGCTGGGGGCCGAACCCGACCGGGGCGCGGATCGCCGCCGGGCTCTGTTGCGGCGCCCGGGCCTGGGCGGCATCAGCCGCTCCCGACAAACCCAGCACCAGGATCAGAACGGACAACAGGGCGGCGAACGGGCGCAAGGGGCGAACCTCGTCGGGAAACAGGATCAGGCGCCGGAACCTTAGTCGCCCGGCCCCGTCGCCGCCATCCGGCGCAGGCCCGCCATCTCGCCGCAGCCGGGGCGGCTCAGCGCGGTTCGGCCTCGACGATCACCTCGGTGCGGCGGCGCAGGGGTTCGTTGATCCCGCCCGCTGCGGCCCCCGTGTCGCCCGCGGCGCCCACGTCGAACGCCGGCGCCGGCCAGCCCTGCGCCTCCAGCGCCTCGACCACCGCCATGGCGCGGCGCTGCGACAGGGTCAGATTGCTCTGGGCCGTGCCGCTGCGGGCGTCGGCCAGGCCGGTGACCCGCACATGTTTGATCCGGCACGGCTGCAGCTGCGTCGCCGTCAGCGCCATGGCCTGGCGCGCGGCCGACGTCAGCCGCGCCTCGTTCTCGTCGAAATAGACTTCGAACGTCCGCGTGCCGCAGGCGCCGGGCGTGGTCACCAGCGCCTCCCGATCCCGAAACACGCCGTTGGCCGCCCCGCACCCCGAAACCGCCACGGCCGCCAGCGTCGCCGCGACCATCCAGATCCTGCCCATGCCTGAACCCTCCTGAAACTCAGCCCGCGCTCACTAAACCCCGCCCCGGCGCGCATGAAAAGGGCGGCGCACCCTGATGCGCCGCCCCCTTCGAGAATGTGATCGGGATCAGTAACGGCGCTGGCCGTTCTCCCAGTAACATTCGGTCTGCCGGTTATCGTAGCAGTAGTAATAGCGGCCTTCGCGATCGCGATAGCGCTGCTGGTTGTTGCGGTCCTGGGCCGAACCACGGATGGCGCCGGCGGCGCCGCCCACGACGGCGCCGATGGCCGCGCCCCGGCCGGCGTTGCCGCTGCCGGTGTTGTTGCCGATGATGGCGCCCACGACGGCGCCCGCAGCGGCGCCGGCCGCGCCCTGACGGACGGTTTCGTTCGGGCCGCTGTTGTAGCCGTAAGGATCGCTGGCGCAGGCCGAAGCCAGCAGACCGGCGCCGGCGATGGCGATGATGGCCTTGTTCATGGTGATTTCCTTATCCCTCGGGTTCGCCCCGGAGGAGAGAACGCTGGATTACGGCTCAGGTTCCCACGCCTATGATCGCGGTTAAGGCTGTATTAAGCTGCCGGCCGGGCATGACGCCCTGTCCGGCGTCGCATTGCGTAACGAGGGGGTTTCCTGATGCGTTTTCCTGAACCGGTCCGCATGGCGGACGGAGACAGCGGTCCGGTGTGGGCCCGCAAGGGCCGTCGCTCCAGCGGCAATCCGATCGTCGGCGTCCTGATCACCCTTCTGGCCCTGTTCGGCGCCATCAGCATGGTGATGGGGATCAAGGAACGGTCCTTCTCGGCCGGCGGCGCCGTGATCGACGGCTGGGTGTCGGGCGCCTGGAACGGCGCGCGCCAACTGGCGGGTCAGGCCCCCGAAGCCGCCGAAAAGGCCGCTGACGAAGCCGAACAGACCGCCGCCAAGGCCGGCGACGCGCTTCAGGCCGGGGCGGCCACGGCCGCCGAGGAAATCAAGAAGTCCTGACGCGGGCGGGCGACGCGGAACATCGCCGCCCCGCAGGCGTTGGGGCGGCATGTCCGCAACCTTGACCGATGGGGGGCCGGTCGCCGAAACGTCCGCCGACGCGCCCGATGATACGAACGCCGCCGCCTCTGGCGCCGCAGTGCTGACGCCGCATGTTCCGCTGACCAAGGCGGTGCTGCTGTTCAATCCGGCGTCCGGCAGCGTGGGCCCGAACGTAGAGGCCGAGGCGCGGGCGATCTTCGACGCCTATGGTCTGGCCGCCGAACTGCAGGCGCTGTCGGGCGATTTCGACGCGACGCTGGACGCGGCCTTCGCCGCCGAACCGGATGTGATCTTCGTGCTGGCCGGCGACGGCACCGCGCGGTCGGTCGCCTCGCGCGCCGGGCCGGACGGGCCGCTGGTCGCACCCCTGCCGGGCGGCACCATGAACATGCTGCCCAAGGCGCTTTACGGCACCACCGACTGGCAAGCGGCCCTGCGGTCGGCGCTGGAGGCGGGCGAGGCGCGCTTCGTCGCCGGCGGGCGGGTGGGCGCCGAACCGCCCTTCTATTGCGCGGCCATCCTGGGTTCGCCCGCCCTGTGGGCACCGGCGCGCGAGGCGGTGCGCAGCGGCCGACTGGGCCTGGCCTGGGCCCATGCCCGCCGGGCGTTGAAGCGCGCCTTCTCGGGCCGCATCCGGTTCAGCCTGGACGGCTCGCGCCCGCGCCGGGCCGAGGCTCTGGTGCTGATCAGTCCGATGATCTCGCGCGCCATGGACGAGCCGGTGGGCCTGGAGGCCGCCGCCATGGACCCCGGCCACGCGGCCGACGCCTTCCGACTGGCGGCGCATGCCCTGTTCGACGACTGGCGCCACGATCCGGCCGTCACCGCCCGCCCGGCCAAGCGCGCGGTGGTCAGCGCCCGCTCGCGCATTCCAGCGGTGATCGACGGCGAGCCGGTGATGCTGGACCGCGAAGAGGCCATCAGCTTCGTGCCGCGCGCCTTCCGCGCCCTGGCGCCGCGCCCGCCCCAGACCCCGCCGCCCGTGGGCGAAGGCGTCCTGTGACGGGTCGCGTCCTGCAATTCTCGGACGTGCATTTCGGCTGCGAGCATCCGAACGCCTGCGCCGCCGCCCTGAACTACGCCCACGCCAACCCGGCGGATCTGGTGCTGATCACCGGCGACATCACGCAAAAAGGCTTTCCCGACGAATTCGCCGCCGCCGGGGCATGGATCCGCGCCATGCCCGAGCCGGTGTTCGTCACCGTGGGCAATCACGACGTGCCCTATTGGGATGTGGCGGCGCGTCTGTTCTGGCCGTGGCGCGCGTTCGAGGCGGCGACCGGTCACCCGGCGCACGATCATCAGTTCCTGTCGGACGCCGTCATGGTGCGTGGCGTGACCACCGCGCGCGGATGGCAGGCGCGGATGAACTGGTCCAAGGGGGTCATCGACCTGGACCAGACCCGGCGCGCGGCCGAGGCGTTGCGGAATGCGCCGGTGGGCGCCCTGCGCATCCTGGCCTGCCACCACCCGCTGATGGAGATGATCGGCGCGCCCATGACCGGCGAGGTCAAGCGCGGCGACCAGGCGGCCCTGATCTTCGCCGAGGCGGGGGTCGATCTGGTGATGACGGGTCATGTGCATGTGCCCTTCGCCCTGCCGATCGATCTGTCGGACCGATGCTCCTACGCCATCGGCTGCGGGACGCTGTCGCGGCGTGAACGGGGCGCCCCGCCCAGCTTCAATCAGATCGACTGGGACGCAAAAGAGATCACGGTGACGGTGATGGCCTGGATAGACGGCGCCTATGGTCCGCATCAGACCTGGTGCCTGCCGCGTCGTCAGGACACCCGGCGCGCCGCCACCGCCCCCGATCCGGCCCAGCCCGGCGACCTGGAAGCCGCCGTCCGCTGACGCCCCCTTCGGACCAAGGAAAAGGCCGCGACCTTTCGGATCGCGGCCTTGTCGTTTCTATCGCGCGATTGCGCTCGTCAGACGGGCGGGCCGCCGCGCTTCAGGCCGCCGGTCAGGAACGACACGACCAGCAGGATCAGGAAGACCACGAACAGAACATAGGCGATGTTCATGGACAGTCCGGCCACGCCGCCTGCGCCCAGAGCGCCGGCGACAAGGGCCAGGACCAGAAAGATAAGAGCCCAGCGAAGCATGGAATTTTCCTCCGTTCATTGATGCCTGATCAACGTCTGGAGGAGCCGGGCGTTCCGACGATTCAGCGGCGCCGGCCGTGCGGTTTTTCGGTGAAGGCGGCCGCCACCATGGTGGCCAGGGCCGGATTGCGCAGGAAGATGAACCCCCCCGCCAGCGCCGCCACCGCGCCCAGGATCGGCCGCTGACGGAACAGGTGGAAGGCGCGTTCGCCCAGGCCCATGGGTTCGTCCTCGACCACCGGCTCGTCGTCCTGGCGGGCGGCGAAGATCACGGCGGCGACGACGCCGATGACCGCAAAGGTCAGGGCCGTCAGGGCCGCGGCCGCCAGGGGCGGCAGGACCAGACACAGGGCGTAGAATTCGGTCGCGCCCAAAGAGACCACGACAACGATGGCGCAGGCCGCCGCCACCGCGGCGGCGGCCGCCTTCTTCACCAGCCCCCGGCCCAGCATCAGCGGCGCCGACCGGCCAGAAGCAGACCCAGGATCACACCGACGCCCAGGGCGATTCCGGTCGACTGCAGCGGACGCTCCTGAACCCGTTCGGTCAGATAGCGCTGGGCCTCGTCCAGGCGCTCGGCGGCGTCGTCGTAGTATTCGCGGCCGCGCACGCGGGCCTCGTCATAATATTCGCGGGCCTGCTGGCGGGCCTGTTCGCTGCGGGCGCGCAGCTCGGCGCCGGCTTCGGACGCCTTCTGGCGCACGCGGGCCTCGGCCGCGCTGGCCTTTTCGCGCAGACGCTGGGTCTCTTCGCGGGCTCCGACCTTCAGATCCTCCTTGAGGGTCTTCAGATCGTTCTTGATGTCTTCTCTCGCCTTGGTCGTGGCCATGATGCGCGCTCCGGTCTTAAGCTTGACGGTTAGATAGGCAACCCCGCACGAAAACGCCACACCACCGCTGCGGTTCCCGCAATGCACCATGGGGCGGCGGATTGACACAAGGGGCGGCCGTGGCCACTCGTGACGGCCATGACCTGGCTTTATCCGCCCGCCGAGACCCCGTCCCTGCCCATCGCGGGGCGGATCGAACGGTTCGCGGTGCGCCGCATCCTGTGCGTGGGCCAGAATTACGCCGCCCACGCCCGCGAAATGGGCCATGAGCGGGCCGAACCCTTCTTCTTCTCCAAGCCGGCCGACGCCCTGGTCGCCGACGGCGCCGATCCGGCCTATCCGCCCGCCACCAACGATCTGCATCACGAGGTCGAACTGGTCTGCGCCATCGGGCCGGGCGGGTGCATCGTCGGCTGGGCCGTGGGCTGCGACCTGACCCGGCGCGATCTTCAGGCGGCGGCCAAGGCCAAGGGCCGACCGTGGGACGCGGCCAAGGGGTTCGACCAGTCGGCGCCGTGCGGCCCCCTGACCCTGGGCGACCTGCCCGATCCTGCGGCCGAGATCGCCCTCAGCGTCAATGGCGAGCGGCGCCAGGCGGGGCGGCTGGACGACATGGTCTGGCGGCCGGACGAGATCGTTCAGAAGGCCGGGACGCTGTGGACCCTCCAGCCTGGCGATCTGATCTTCACCGGCACCCCCGAAGGCGTCGGTCCCCTGGTCGCCGGCGACCGGGTGATGGCCACCATCGGCGGTCTGCAACCCCTGAGCTTCATGGTGCGATCATGATCCTGCATGGCTACTGGCGGTCGGGCACCAGCTATCGCACCCGCATCGCACTGAATCTGAAGGGCCTGGCCTATGAACAGCGCGGGATCGACCTGCGCCAGGGCGATCAGAAGGCCGACGCCTATCTGGCCCTGAACCCGCAGGGGCTGGTTCCGGCGCTGGAGGTGGAGGGCGCCGTCCTGATCCAGAGCCCGGCGATCCTGGAATGGCTGGAAGACACGCATCCCATGCCGCCTCTGCTGCCGGCCGATGCTCTGGGCCGGGCGCAGGTGCGGGCCATGGCGGCAGTGGTCGGCTGCGACATCCATCCGCTGAACAATCTGCGGGTGCTGAAGGCGTTGCGCGAAGGCTTCAGCGCCGATCAGGGCGCGACCGACGCCTGGGCCGCGCGGTGGATCGCGCCAGGGTTCGACACGCTGGAGGCCCTGGTGGCGCGCCATGGCGACGGCTGGTGTTTCGGCTCGGCCCCGACCGTGGCCGACTGTTATCTGATCCCCCAGATCTATTCGGCCCAGAGGTTCAATCTGGACCTGGCCCCCTGGCCGCGCCTTCGGGCCGTGGCGGCGGCGGCGGACGCCCACCCCGCCTTCCAGGCCGCCCACCCCGACCAACAGCCCGACGCCGACTGACACCCCCGACCGCCGTTCGCCCGGTAAGGGTTCGTAAGGGTCTCGCAGACGGTCCCTTAAACATTGTCGGTCAGGGTCGCAGGGTGAGCTTCCCGTCCTCGCCCTCTCCCGTCGACCGCCTGGCTCTGGCGGTGGTGACCGAGCCCGAGCGTGCGCTGCCGGCGCCGGCCGGGGCGCGCGAGGACGCCATGCGTCATCTGCTGTCCACCGCGGCCGAGGCCGGGGTCGGGCTGATCGCCACCCGCCCCGACGGCGACGGCGAACGGCTGCTGGGCCAGGCCTGGCCCTTCCCCTCGCCCTTCCAGGTCACGGTGCGCACGGTGTCGGCCCTTGAAGGCGTGGACCGGGTCGAGGCGCGGGCGCGCCGGTCGCTGGAGCGGCTGGGCCTGCCGCGCGGCGATGTGCTGCTGGTGTCCAATCCGTGCGATCTGGCGGGGTCGGAGGGCCGCGCCCTGTGGGACCGGCTGAAGGCGCTGAAGGATCGGGGCCTGTTCCGCCGCATCGGCCTGTGCGCCGAGATCGACGATGATCCGGTCGCCCTGGCGCGGCGCCTGTCGCCCGATGTGGTGCAACTGCCGTGCAATCTGCTGGACCAGCGGGCGGCGCGCGACGGCGTCATCGCCGACCTGGCCGAGGCCGGTTGCGCCGTGCATCTGTCGTCCGTCTTCGCCGGGGGCGTCCTATTCGCCGACAGCGAGGGTCTGCCGCCGGTTCTGAACGGTCACGCCCAGGCCCTGTCGCGCACGCGCCGACGCCTGGCCGAGGCGCGGATGGACCCCATGCAGGCGGCCCTGGCCTTCACCCTGGGCCTGCCGGGCGTCGCCGCCGTGGTGGCCAGCGTGGCCTCGGCGGCCGAACTGCGCGCCATCCTGGCCGCCGCCCATGCGCCGGCGCCGGACCTGGACTGGGCCGCCCTGGGGCTGGAGGCGCCGGCGGCCTTCGCCGCCGACGCCCGCCGCCGCATCAGTACCGCAGCCTGACGCCCACATAGGCCGTGCGGCCCGGCTCGCCATAGCCGAACACCTGCTGATAGTGCTCGTCCGCCAGGTTCTCGATCCGCGCGGTCAGAACCACATGGTCGTTCAGCGCATAGGCCGCGTTCAGATTGGCGGTGACGAAACCGTCCTTGGCCACGGTGACGCCGTTGTCGGTGTCGTCCTGGTCGCCCTCGGCCCGCACGGTCAGGGCCCCCGACAGCCGTTCGCCGGTCCAGCCCAGGGTGGCCGAGGCCGCATGTTCCGGCACGCGCAGCAGGCGCAGGCCCGTGCCCCGGTCCTTGGCGTCGGTCCAGGCGTAGGCGACCGTCAGGTCGAAGCCGCCGCCCAGCCGCGCCCGGCCCTCCAGCTCGAAGCCGTCGGTGCGGGTGCGGTCGATGTTGATGTACTGGCCGCTGCGATAGAAGATCTGATCCTCGATGTTCAGCCGGTACAGGGTCGCCCGCCCGTCGATGCGGCCGTCGGACGAGGCCCAGCCCAGGGCGATCTCGATGCTGTCGGCCGTTTCCGGCGTCAGATCGGGCCATGGCAGGGGCGCATAGCACCAGTCGCACAGGGCCTGGCTGACGGTCGGCGCCTTGAAGCCCGTCCCATAGGCGCCCGACAGGATGAAGCCGCCCGACAGATCATAGGCGGCCGAGATCCGCCCCGTGGTCTTGCCGCCGAAATCGTCGGTGTCGTCATGACGCAGGCCCGCGGTCAGGTTCAGCGCCCCGGCCTCGTACTGGATCACGCCGAAGGCCGAGGTGATGGCCAGGTCGGCCGACAGGCCCGACGACAGGTCGCCGTGCGATTCGTCGCGCTCGATCCCGAAGGCATAGGTCGCATCGCCCGCCGCGCCGTCCGCCTGCCAGCGATAGACCTGGCGGTCGCCGGTGAAGGTGGAGCCGAAGCCGCCGCTGTAGGAGGTGCGTTCGATCTCGGATCCCGAGACGCTGAACTGGTGATTCAGGCCAAAGGCGGCGGCCTTCAGCCGGGCGAAGCCGGACCACTGTTCGCGGTCCTGAGTGTCGGCGGTGTCGGCCAGGGTGTAGGCCGGGGCCGGGAAGCCGTCGATGTCGGCGTGGTTGTCGGTCCAGCGCAGCGACCCGTCGATGCTGACCGCGTCGGACAGGGCCACGCGGCCGCGCGCCCCGACCGTGGTGCTGCGCAAGCCGTCCGGTTCGGGATTGCCGTCCGCCTCGTCGGCCGCCGAAACGCCGTCGGTCTGGAAGCGCGAGACATAGGCGCTGAAGGCATAGGCGTCATTGGCCACGCCCGCCGACAGGCGGCCGCGCCGGGTGTCCAGGCTGCCCGCCTCCAGCTGGGCCTCCAGACCGTCCAGTTCGCGAGTGGTGAAAGCGATCACGCCGCCGATGGCGTCCGATCCCCACAGCGAGGATTGCGGGCCGCTGAGCACCTCGATCCGCTCGATCCCGGCCAGTTCGAAACCGGCGAAGTCGAAGGCGCCGTTGATCTCGGCCGGGTCGTTGACCGGGGCGCCGTCGACCAGGACCAGGGTCTTGCCCGGCGTGGCGCCGCGCATCCGCACCTGGGCCACGCCGCCGAAGGCCCCGGTGCGGGTCACCGACAGGCCGGGCACGTCGGCCAGGATGTCCGAGGCGAAGACGGCGCCGCGCTGGGCGATGGCCGTCTGATCGATCACCCGCGCGCCGGGCGTGTCGGCGACGATGGCCGGAAGCCGCGTGGCGGTGACGATCACCTCCTCCAGCGTCTGGGGGGCGGTTTGGGCATGGGCGGCAAGGGGGAAGGCGGCCGCAAAGGCGACCGTGGAAAGCAGGATGGACCGCATGGGTCAGTCTCCGTCGAGGTCGGAGCACGGCGCGCGCCCGGACCGAAGGATGCGACCGATCCGCCGGTCCCCGAGGCGGGGCCGGACGACGCCGGATCGGGTCGCCTCAACGGAGAGTACCGCGCCACCTGTCTGGTCCCGGACAGCGGACGAGCGACGTCGGCGGCCAGGTCTCCTGGCTTGCGGGTCAACCGCCGCCGTTCCCGCCTTCCCGGTCGCCCCGATGGGGTCTCCAGTGACGCCGGGGCCATAAGCCCCGGATCGAACGACGGCGTCGCCGCCTACAGTTGCGGGCACAGCCGCGGTGTCTGACCGCGTTCCCTTAACCGCCTGGGCGGGCTTGTCGCAGGGGCGACCAAGCTGTGCAAGACCGATCAGACGGCGCTTGAGCCGGACGGTCCGATCCGTCACCCTGCGATCACGCCATGAACGCCCCGATCACCCATCCGCCGGTTCCCGTCGCCGACGCCCAGACCACGCCGGTCATGGCGCAGTATCTGGCGGCCAAGGCGGCCCAGCCCCAGGCGCTGGTCTTCTTCCGCATGGGCGATTTCTACGAACTGTTCTTCAGCGACGCGGAACAGGCGGCGGCGGCCCTGGGCATCACCCTGACCAAGCGGGGCAAGCACGGCGGCGACGACATTCCCATGGCCGGGGTGCCGGTCCATGCGGCCGAAGGCTATATCGCCCGGTTGATCCGCCAGGGCTTCCGCGTCGCCGTCTGCGAACAGATGGAAGACCCGGCCGAGGCCAAGAAGCGCGGCTCAAAGGCCGTGGTCCGGCGCGACATCGTGCGGGTCATCACGCCCGGCACCCTGACCGAAGACACCCTGCTGGATGCCCGCGGGGCCAACCGGCTGGCGGCGGTCGCCCTGCGCCGGGGCCGGGCGGCGGTGGCGGTGGTGGAGCTGTCGTCCGGGGCGGTCGACAGCGTGGCCTGCGCGCCCGAAGACCTGGCCGCGACCCTGGCGGCCTTCCGCCCGTCCGAGGTTCTGGTTCCCGACCGGCTGTTCGCCGACGATACGGCCCGCGCGGCGCTGGACGCCTCGGGCGGCGTGGCCCAGGCCATGCCCGGCGCCCTGGCCGAACCAAGCGCCGCCCGCGACCGGGTGCAGCGGCTGTATGGCGTCGCGGCTCTGGACGGCTTCGGCGCCTTCGAGGAGGCCGAGGTTTCGGCCCTGGGCCTGATCGCCGCCTATCTGGAGACGACCCAGGCGGGCCGCGTTCCGGCTCTGGCGCCCCCGCGTCGGGCGGGCGAGGCGGGCTGGCTGGCCATCGATCCGGCCACGCGCCAGAGCCTGGAGATCGACCGCACCCAGAGGGGCGAACGCGAGGGGTCTCTGCTGGCCTGCATCGACCGCACGGTCACCTCGGGCGGCGCGCGGGCCCTGGCCGAACGCATCGCCCGGCCCCTGACCGACCCGGCCGCCATCAACCGCGCCCTGGACGGGGTGGAGTGGATGCTGGCCCGCCGCGACCTGAGGCGCGATCTGCGCGAGGCCCTGCGCGCCTCGGCCGATGTGGCGCGGGCGGTGTCGCGCCTGGCGCTGGGCCGGGGCGGGCCGCGCGACCTGGCGGCCATCCGCGCGGGGCTGCTGACCGCCCAGACGATCTCGGGCCTGTTCGCCGGGGCGGGCGATCCGCTGGACGGACCGCCGGAACGCATCAAGGAGGCCCTGGCCCGACTGACGCCCCCGGTCGAGGCCCAGCATCTGCTGGAATCCCTGATCGCCGGCCTGGTGGATGAACCGCCGCACCTGGCGCGCGACGGCGGCTTTGTCGCGCCCAACCACCGGCCCGAACTGGACGAGACGCGCCGCCTGCGCGACGACAGCCGCCGGGTGGTCGCCGATCTGGAGGCCCGCGCCTGCCGCGAGGTCGGGGTGGCCTTCAAGGTGCGGCACAACGCCGTGCTGGGCTATTTCCTGGAGACCACGGCCAAGGCGGCGGAACCGCTGATTCGGACGGGCCCGGACAGCCCCTTCATCCATCGCCAGACCCTGGCCAATCAGGTGCGGTTCACCACCGTCGAACTGTCCGAACTGGACGCGAAAATCAGCCAGGCGGGCCACCGCGCCCTGGCGATGGAGCAGGAGACGTTCGAGACCTGGCGCCGGGCCGTGCAGGATCAGGCGGGCCCCCTTCAGGCCGTGGCCGAGGCCCTGGCGATGCTGGACGTCGACACCGCCTTGGCCGAGTGGGCGCAAGAGGCCGGGGCCGTGCGGCCGGTGGTGGACGCCTCGCTGTGCTTCTGTGTCGAGGCCGGGCGTCACCCGGTGGTCGAGGCGGCGGTCAAGGCGGCGGGCGATCCCTATACGCCCAATGACGCCCGGCTGGACGGGGCGGGGGGCGAGGGCGCGCGCCTGGCCATCGTCACCGGGCCGAACATGGCGGGCAAGTCGACCTTCCTGAGGCAGAACGCCCTTCTGGTCGTGCTGGCCCAGGCGGGCTGTTTCGTGCCGGCCCGGTCGATGCGGCTGGGGGTGGTCGACCGGCTGTTCAGCCGCGTGGGCGCGGGCGACGATCTGGCGCGCGGCCGCTCCACCTTCATGATGGAGATGGTCGAGACCGCCGCCATCCTGACCCAGGCGACGGACCGCAGCTTTGTCGTGCTGGACGAGATCGGGCGCGGCACCGCCACCTATGACGGCCTGGCCATCGCCTGGTCGGTGGCCGAGGCCCTGCACCAGACCAACCGGGCGCGCACCCTGTTCGCCACCCATTATCACGAGCTGGCGCGGCTGGAGACGCGGCTGGACCACGTCTGCAACCTGTCGATGAAGGCGCGCGAGTGGAACGGCGATCTGGTCTTCCTGCATGAGGCGGCGCCTGGGGCGGCGGATCGCAGCTATGGCGTGCAGGTGGCGAAACTGGCAGGGGTGCCCGGCGCCGTGGTGACGCGGGCGCGCGAAGTGCTGGAGCGGCTGGAGGGCGAAAAGGCCGCGCCCGCGCGTCTGGACGATCTGCCGCTGTTCTCGCTTGCCGAACCGGCCGCGCCGCCGCCGTCCTCGGCGGTGGAGGACGCTCTGGCCGACATCCAGCCCGATGATCTCAGCCCGCGCGAGGCGCTGGAAGCGCTGTATCGCCTGAAGGGGCTGATGACATGATCCCGCCCCGCCCGGCGGGGGAGGATTCTCTGGACGCCCGCCTGGACCGGGCCGTGCGCCAGGGTGACAGCCGCGCTGCCGTGGCCGCCATGCTGCGCGACCATTGGGACGCCGCGCGCGCCGCCGCCGCGCAACGGTTGACGGCGGGCCTGGGCGGGGTCGAGACCGCGCGCCTTTACGCCGCCGCCGCCGACACGGCGCTGGCGGCTCTTTGGCGGGTGACGACCGAGACGCTGTTTCCGGCGCCCAATCCGACCGAGGCGGAGCGGCTGGCCCTGCTGGCGGTCGGGGGTTATGGGCGCGGTGTGCTGGCGCCGCATTCGGACCTGGACCTGCTGTTCCTGCGACCCTGGAAACCGACGCCGCGCATCGAACAGGTGACCGAATTCGTCCACTATGTGCTGTGGGATCTGGGGCTGAAGATCGGCTCGGCCAGCCGCTCGCAGGACGAGGCCCTGGGTCTGGCGCGGCGCGACATGACGGCGCGAACGGCCCTGCTGGAGGCGCGGTTCCTGGCGGGCGACGCGGCCCTGTCCGACGCGCTTCTGACCCGGTTCCGCAAGGAGGTCGGCGGCGGCGACGCCCGGCCCTTCATCGCCGCCAAGCTGGACGAACGCGAGGTGCGCCATCGCAAGGCGGGGGCCTTCCGCTATTCGGTCGAGCCGAACGTCAAGGACGGCAAGGGGGGATTGCGCGACCTGAACACCCTGTTCTGGATCGCCCGCGCCCTGGCGCCGGACAGCCCGCTGGGGCGCGCGGCCCTGGACGATCTGCTGACCCCGCGCGACGTGCGGGCGTTCGAACAGGCGTTCGATTTTTTGTGGCGGGTGCGCATCCATCTGCATCTGGTCGCGGGTCGGGCCGAGGAGCGGCTGACCTTCGACCGCCAGCCCGAGATCGCCCGGCGCATGGGCTGGCGCGGACGCGGCGACGAGCCGGCGGTGGAGCGGTTCATGCGCCGCTATTTCCAGCATGCGCGCGACGTCGGCGCCCTGACCCGCGCGGTCTCGGCCCAGCTGGAGGCGCGCCAGCAGAAGAAGGCCCTGACCCTGTCGCGCCTCTTGCCCGGACGCCGCAAGCGGCTTCAGACGCCGGGCTTCCTGATCGACCAGGGGCGGCTGTCGGTGACCGGGCCTGAGGTGTTCGACCAGGACCCGACGCGGCTGCTGACCCTGTTCGTCGCCGCCGACGATCGCGACCTGGATTTGCATCCCGACGCCTTCGCCGGCGTGCGGCGGTCGCTGCCGCTGGTGACGCCGCGCCTGCGCCGTGACCCGGTCGCCAGCCGCGCCTTTCTGGACGTCCTGGCCCAGGGGCAGAGACCCTATCGGGTGCTGTCGATCATGAACGAGACGGGGCTTCTGGGCCGGTTCCTGCCCGAATGGGGCCGGATCGTGGGCCAGACCCAGTTCAACATGTACCACGCCTATACGGTCGACGAGCACACGCTGCAGGCCATCGGCCTGATCAACGACATCTGGCGCGGCAAGCTGACGGCCGACCATCCGCTGGCCAGCGACATCGTGCATCGGATCGACGATTTCGAATCCCTGATGCTGGCCATGCTGCTGCACGACGTCGGCAAGGGCGGGGATCGGGGCCAGCTGGAGGACGGGGCCGTGGCCGCGCGCCGGGCCTGCGAGCGGCTGGGGATTCCGGCGCGACGTATCGAACTGGTCTGCTGGCTGGTGCGGCATCACCTGGTGCTGTCCGACTACGCCCAGAAGCGCGACGTGTCCGATCCGGCCACGGTGCGGGCCTTCGCCGACATCGTGGGCGACCCCGAGCGGCTGCGGATGCTGCTGGTGCTGACGGTGGCCGACATTCGCGCCGTGGGGCCGGGGGTCTGGAACAGCTGGAAGGGCCGGCTGATGCGCGACCTGTACGACCGCACCCAGGCCCTGTTCCGGGGCGAAGACCTGAAGGGGCTTGAGACGCAGCCGGAGGCGGAACACGCCGCCCTGGTCGCCACCGCCCTGCGCGACGGCGCGGCGGTGCAGGCGATGGCGGTTTCGGACGACCAGGCCGCGACGCGCCTGGCGGTGGCGGCGCCGGATCGGCCGGGCCTCTTCGCCGCCTTCGCCGCCGTTCTGGCCGCCGCCGGGGCCGATGTCGTCGGGGCGCGGGTGGCCACTTCGGGCCAGGGGTTGGCGCTGGATGTGTTCGATCTTCAGGACGGGGCGGGCCTGCCCTATGGCCAGGCCGAACCCCGGCGGCTGGAGGGGCTGGTCCAGGCGCTTCAGGCCGTGGCGCGCGGCGGCGACGCGCCCGCCCTGCCTGCGCCTGCGCCCGTCAGCGCGCGCCGGGCGGCCTTTGACGTGGCGCCGGTGGTGATGGTCTTGCCCGAAGGCGGCGAAGGGGCGGCGGTGATCGAGGCGGCCGGGCCGGATCGGCCGGGGCTGCTGGCGGAACTGGCGGCGGCCCTGACCGGCGCGGGCCTGTCGATCCGTTCGGCCCATGTCGCCGGCTTCGGCGCCCGCGCGGTCGACAGCTTCTATGTCACGGCCATGGACGGCGGCCCGCCCGCGCCTGAGCGTCTGGCCGCCGCGCATGACGCCCTGATCGCCGTTCTGGATCGCAAGGCCCCCGCCCCCCCGGTGACCTCGGCCCGCGCCAGCGCGCGCGACGTGTCCGACCTGTCGGCGTCCGGCCGGCCCCCGTATCGTCCCGACCGGAAGCGCGCTAGAGCGAAATAGGTTCAGTTGGACACGTCCAACTGAACCCAGATCTTCGCTCCAGCGAATTCTGGACCATTGTTCTGGGTTCAGTCGATTCCGACTGAACCGAAAATGGTCTAGGGCTGAATGTCCTTCCTCTGCGGCGTCCCCGAATGAGCCTTGCGCGAAACACCCTGGTCCAGTCGGGCCTGACCCTGGGCAGCCGCCTCTTGGGGTTTGCGCGCGACATGGTTCTGGCCGCGCGCTTCGGCCAGGGGCCGATGATGGACGCCTTCACCACCGCCCTGATGCTGCCCAACCTGTTCCGGCGCCTGTTCGCCGAGGGCGCCTTCGCCCAGGCCTTCGTGCCCGTCTATGGCGGGGTGCGGGAGCGCGAAGGCGAAGAGGCGGCGGCGGTCACGGCGTCCGAGGCCCTGTCCTTCATGCTGGCGGTGGTGGCGGGCTTCTGCATCGTGTTTCAGCTGCTGACGCCCTGGATCATGCCCTGGCTGCTGTCGGCCTATCGCGACCAGCCGTCGGTTCTGGCCCTGGCGGTCACGGCGACCCAGCTGGCCATGCCCTATCTGGTGTGCATGACCATCGCCGCCCTGCTGTCGGGGGTGCTGAACACCGGCGGGCGGTTCGCCCTGTCGGCGGGGGTGCCGGTGTTGCTGAACCTGTGCACCCTGGCGGCCCTGACCGCGCCGGTGGTCATGCCCGGTCTGTCGATCGAGACCCTGCTGCTGGTCACCAGCGCGGCGGTGACGGTGTCGGGCGTGCTTCAGGCGGCCCTGCTGTGGCGCGGCGTGCGGCGGCTGGGAGTGCGGCTGAAGATCGGCCTGCCGCGCCTGACGCCCTCGGTGCGGCGGACCCTGGCCCTGGCGGTGCCGGGCGCCCTGGCCGGCGGGGCCATGCAGATCAACTCGGTCGTCAGCCAGGTGCTGACCGGATCGGACGAGGGCGCCCGTTCGGTGATCTACAACGCCGACCGCCTGTATCAGCTGCCGCTGGGCCTGGTGGGGGTGGCGATCGGCCTGGCCCTGGTGCCGCGCCTGACCCGCGCCTTCGTGGCGGGTGACGAGGCGGGCGGGCGCAAGACTCTGGACGACGGCATCGCCCTGGCCATGGCCTTCACCCTGCCGGCGGCGGTGGCCCTGTTCGTCATTCCCTTCTTCATCATCGACGCCACGGTGACGCGCGGGGCCTTCACCTCGGCCGATGCGGCGCGCACGGCCGATGTGCTGCGCCAGTTCGCCTGGGGCGTGCCGGCCTTCGTCCTGGCCAAGGTGCTGACCCCGCCCTTCTTCGCGCGCCAGGACACGCGCCGGCCGATGATCTACGCCATCGCCTCGGTCGTGGTGACGGTGGTGGTGGGCAGCGCCCTGTTCGTCATCCTGGGCCGGATGGGCCGGGACGGGGTGGTGGGCCTGGCGGTGGCCACCAGCCTGTCGGCCTGGCTGAATGTGGCGCTTCTGGCCGGAACCTTGATGCGCGAGGGGGTATGGCGGCCCAGCGGGCCTTTCCTGTCGCGGATGGCGCGCATTCTGGCGGCCTGCGCCGTCATGGGCGGCCTGCTGCTGGCGGCGGGCATCGCCTATCCGGCCCTGGCGCGGCTGTTGCTGGCCAAGGAGGTGGCGGTGGTCCTGGCCTGCGGGGCCGGAGCGGCGGTCTATGGCGCGGCCGTCCTGGCCCTGCGCGCCACCAGCGTGGCCGAGCTGAAATCCATCCTGCGGCGCGAACCGGGCGCGGCGGCCTCCTCCGGTCTGGACGGGCCGGGCCTGAGCGGATAGGTCGGTGCCCATGACCGTCTCGATCCCCAATCCCGACCGGCGATGGCGCGGCGCGACCGACGCCGCCCGCCTGTCCGCTTGAACACAATCTTCTTCGAGACCCGATTCCCATGACCGAACCGACCCCGGCCGACTACACCGGCCCCCGCCGCATCCTGTCCGGCATCCAGGCCTCCGGCGCCCTGCACCTGGGCAACTATCTGGGCGCGCTGAAGCGTTTCGTCGCGCTTCAGGACACGGCCCCGACCTTCGTCTTCGTGGCCGACATGCACGCCATCACCGTGTGGCAGGATCCGGCCGTCCTGACCGCCCAGACGCGCGAGATCGCCGCCGCCTATCTGGCCTCGGGCCTGGACCCCAAACGGTCGGTCATCTTCCCGCAGTCGGCGGTGCGCGCCCATGCCGAGCTGGCCTGGATCTTCAACTGCGTGGCGCGGCTGGGCTGGCTGGACCGCATGACCCAGTTCAAGGAGAAGTCGGGCAAGCACAAGGAACGGTCGTCGGTCGGTCTCTATACCTATCCGGTGCTGCAGGCGGCGGACATCCTGGTCTACAAGGCCACCGAGGTGCCCACCGGCGAGGACCAGAAACAGCACCTGGAGCTGACCCGCGACATCGCCGCCAAGTTCAACAACGACTTCGGTGTGCCCGGCTTCTTCCCCCAGCCCGAGCCGCTGATCCAGGGGCCGGCGCCGCGCGTCATGAGCCTGCGCGACGGGGCGGCCAAGATGTCCAAGTCGGATCCGTCGGACCAGTCGCGCATCAATCTGATGGACGACGCCGATGCGATCGCCGCCAAGGTGAAGAAGGCCAAGACCGACCCCGAACCCCTGCCGGAAACGCTGGAAGGGCTGGAGGCCCGGCCCGAGGCCAAGAATCTGGTGGCCATCTATGCGGCCCTGGCCGACCTGTCGCGCGAGCAGGTGCTGGCCCAGTTCGCGGGCCAGGGCTTCGGCGCCTTCAAGCCCAAGCTGGCCGAGCTGGCGGTCGAGAGCCTGGCGCCGGTCACCGCCGAGATGCGCCGCCTGATGGCCGCCCCGGACGAGATCGACCGGGTTCTGCGCGACGGGGCCGAACGCGCGGCCCAGATCGCCGACCCCATCGTGGCCGAGACCAAGCGCATCGTCGGCTTCTGGCGCTGATTGATCCTCAGGCGACGGCGTTCAGCAGGTCGCCGAACCGGACCAGGGCCTGTTCCGTCAGGGCTTCGTCGTGCCGCATCGGCGCCATGCTGGTCGGCTCGTCGAAGCTGTGGGTGCCGTCGACGATCCAGCTGTCGACCTCGGCGCCGCAGCCGCGGATCATGGCGTTGACCTCTTCGGCGTTGCGCACCGTGGTCAGGTGGTCGCGGCTGGCGGTCACGGCCACCACCTTGGGGCAATGGCGCCAGGGCCGCATGCGGTTCAGATTGGCGAACCCGACATAGGCATAGGCCAGCCACACCGCCTTGACCCCCGTCAGGTCACAGGCGGCGGCGTCGCGCAGGGCCGCCGCGCCGAAGCGGGCGGGGTCCAGGCTCATGGCCTCCAGGATCGACCAGCCACCGTGGCTCCACCCCGCCAGGGCCAGGCGCGAGGCGTCCACATCGGGCCGGCGCGACAGGCCGTCGATGGCCGCCAGCACATCGCCCGCCCGCTCGGCCCCATGCAGCATCAGACCGGTGCACACCAGGCCCAGCGCCATCCAGGGCGTCAGCCCCCGGTGCGGATAGGAATCGACGATACAGGCCCGCCATCCGGCCGCCTTGGCCGCCTGGGCGTAGCGGGGCAGATGCTCCCGAAGGCCGCCGCAACCGTGGAACAGGATGACGGTCGGGCGCGGCCGGTCGTCGTCCGGCCCGACCATGACCATGTGCGGCTCCAGCCGGGCCCAGCGTTCGGCAAGCGTATCCATGCGCGGCTTCTAGAGAGAAATCGGTTCAGATGCACCGCATCTGATCTCAGATTTCGCTCATGGCGTAACTGACCGCGCCGGGCTTCAACCCCAAGGGCCTCGACGCGTTTGCTCTGTCGGTGTGACCGGCACGCCCGTACTCACGCCGGACGGGGAGGCCGCGCTGACCGGCGCGAAGGCGCGGGGCCGCACGCCCATCCGCGTCCCCAGCTCCATCAGCGCCCGCACCCGGTTGGCCGTGTTCGGATGGGTCGAGAACAGATTGTCCGCCCGCCCGCCCGCCAGGGGGTTGATGATGAACAGCTGGCCCGAGGCCGGATTGCGCTCGGCCGTGGGGTTGTGGATGCGCTTGGCGTAGGCCTCGATCTTCTGCAGGGCGCCGGCCAGGGCCTGGGGGTCGCCGGCGATCTCGGCGCCGACTCGGTCGGCCTCGTATTCGCGGCTGCGGCTGATGGCCATCTGCACCAGGCCCGCCGCCATGGGCGCCAGGATCATCAGCGCCAGCGTCCCGATCAGGCCGCCGGGCCGCTCGCGGTCGTCGCCGCCGCCGAAGAACATCGCGAAATTGGCCAGGGCGGCGATGGCCCCCGCGACCGTGGCGGTGACCGTCATGGTCAGGGTGTCGCGGTTCTTCACATGGGCCAGTTCGTGCGCCATCACGCCCCTGATCTCCTCGCGGGTCAGCATGTCCAGAAGGCCGGTGGTGGCGCAGACGGCGGCGTTGGCCGGATTGCGGCCGGTGGCGAAGGCGTTGGGCTGGTCGTTGGGAATGATGGCGATGGTCGGCTGGGGCAGGCCGGCGTCGGCGGCCATCTGTTTCACATCGGCGACATAGGCGCGGACCACGGCGTTGGGATGCGCCGCGTCCACCGGCTGGGCGCGGTACATCTTCAGCACGATCTTGTCGGCGTTCCAGTAGCTGAACAGATTCATGCCGCCGGCGAAGACCAAGGCGATCAGCATGCCGCCGGTCCCGCCCACCAGATAGCCGACGCCCATGAACAGCGCCGTCAGCACCGCCAGCAGGATGAAGGTCTTCAGATGGTTCATGCGGGAATACGAAAGCAGGTGACGTGGGGGGAGGAGGCTCCTATCTGAGGGCGTCGAGACATGGCCTCAAGAGACGCCCCCTGTGACCGAACAGCCCACCCCGCCTGACGCCGAGACGCCCGAAACGCCTCGACTGAACGCCGATGTGCCCGGCGCCACGCCGCATCGGCCGCTGTCGGACGTCGCCCGCCGCGCCCTGATCGAGGCCGAGGCGCGACGCCAGGCCGCAGCGCCGCAAACCCTTCCGCCCGAGGATGGCGGGCCGCGCGGGCCGGAGCCGACCCGTTACGGCGACTGGGAGAAGAAGGGGCTGGCGGTCGATTTCTGACCGCTGCCCCACACGCTGGAATCCTGAGGCGCGAACCTTAACCCTGATCGTCGCGCGCGGGGTGCGAAGGCCCGACCCCGCCTTCGCCCGCGCCTAGACTGACGCCGACCAGCGAAAGTCTTGTTCCATGCGCGTTCTCAGTTCGGCCGCCCTTGTCGCCCTGATCCTGTCCAGCCCGGCGCTGGCGGGCGAACGTCGCGGCGGCCATCGCCCGCCCTCGCCGCCGCCCGGCCATTGCGGCGCCGCCTGCCGCCCGCCAGTGAACACCAACGTCAATGTCAATGTGAACGCTTCGGCGTCGGCCGCCGCCTCGGCACGGTCGTGGATCAATGCGCGGGCCTATTCGTCCGGCATGAGCCGCACGGTGGTCGGCGGCGGAACCTTCATCAGCGGCGGCGGCTATGGCGGCGACTACGGCTGGGTCGGCCCTGGCGGCGGCTATGGAAGCGGTCCCGTCCACATCGATGATCGCGACCTGCGCCCCGCCGGGCCCAGCGCGCCCTTCGGCTATGTGGTGACGGGATTTGGCCGCGACATCCGGGCGGGCGGCTCCACCCGCCGCATCGACCGCTATGGCCACGAGGGTCGCTGGCGCGAGGACCGGCGCGACCGAAACGAACAGGGTCATTACGAACGCTGGGAGACCAGCGCCGAATACCGCGAACAGGTCGAGGCCGCCTGGGAATACGAAATCATCGGCCGCGAGAGCCGCGCCTATGACCGGGGCTATGACGACGGGCGCGCCGACTGCGATTGCCGTGATGATGGGCCGCCGCCTTATCAGGCGCCGTCGCCGGGCCAGGCCTATTACGGCGACCTGCCGCCGCCGGACGCCCCACCGATGACCGCCCCGCCGCGCCACAACTATCGCCAGGAGCCGGGCGAGCGGGGCTGATCGAACAAAGATCGCCCGCGGGTGTTACAGTGGCGGTTCCAAAGGGAGATCGCCATGAAGCCCGCCCTGTTCTGCGCCGCCCTGATTATGGCTCCGATCCTGGCCCTGCCGGCCGCGCCCGCCCTCGCGCAGCAGGCCCAGATCGGGGCTCAGACCTGGGGCCAGCCCTGGTATGGCGCCTACGCCCGCCCCTCGCCCCTGTCCGAGGCCCGGCATAACGCCCATGCGCGTCTGGGCGCGGCGGGCGACGGCTACACCTATGGGGACGGGCCGGTCCCCGCCTATCGCGGCCACCGGCATGACGGCCGTCATTTCGGGCGCGGCGGATGGCGCGCGGATGGACCGCGCGTCGGCTATCGCGACGAATGGGGCTATAGCGACGACCGGCCGCCGCGCTTCCGCACCGGGCGACGCGCGACAGACTGGCCGCGCGATGACGGCCCGGACGACTATCCCTACGACCGCTAGGCCAATGATCTAGGCCTGGGCGGCGAACTCGCTGAGCGCGTCGATGACGGCGCGGTTCTGGTCTTCGGTGCCGATGGTGATGCGCAGGGCGTCGGGCAGGCCATAACCGCCGACCGGGCGCACGATGATGCCCTTGGCGTTCAGATAGTCGTTGGCGGCGGTGCACCGCTCGGCCCCGCCGAAGCGCACCAGAACGAAATTCCCCGCCGAGGGCAGGACCTCATAGCCGAAGCCGCGCAGGGCCTGGGTCAGGCGCGGCCGCCAGGCCTGGACCAGATCGCGGGACGCCGTCTGGTGCGCCGTGTCGCCCAGGGCCGCGGTCGCCGCCTCCAGCCCCGGCACCGACACGTTGAACGGCAGGCGGATGCGGTCCACCGCCTCGGCCACCGACAGGGGCGCATAGCCATAGCCGATGCGCAGACCGCCCAGACCGTGGATCTTGGAGAAGGTGCGGGTCACCACGACATTCGACGCCTCGCGCGCCAGGGGGATGGCGGTCTCCCAGTCCGGCTCGCTGACATATTCGGCATAGGCCTCGTCGATCACCAGCAGGATGTCGGGCGACAGGGCGGCGTGCAGGCGGCGGATCTCCTCGCCCGAGTTCCAGCTGCCGGTCGGGTTGGACGGATTGGAGACATAGACGATGCGGGTGCGGTCATCGACCTCGGCCAGCAGGGCCTCGACCTCGGCCTTGAAGCCCGGCTCGGGCGCCAGTTTGACGATGCCCTCATTGGCCTTGGCGCTGATGCGATAGGCCAGGAAGCCGTACTGGCCGGTGACGATGTTGTCGCCGGGGCGCAGATAGGTCTGGTTCAGCAGGGCGAAGACCTCGTCCGACCCATTGCCGAAGATCAGCCGCTCAGGCTCCACCTCATGCAGGTCGGCCACCGCCTGACGCAGCTTGGTGGCCCGGCCGTCCGGGTACATGTGAATGTTCCCCATCGCCGCCTGGAAGGCCTCGCGCGCCTTTTCGCCGGCGCCCAGGGCGTTCTCGTTGGACGACAGCTTCATCGGCTCGGCCACGCCCTCGATGCGCGACTTGCCGCCGACATAGGGGGCGATGTCCAGGATGCCGGGCTTGGGGGCGGGACCTTGCGCAGCGGTGGTCATGCAGTGAGCCTTCAGAATACGGGGGCGGCGCCGATGACGCCGGTCAGATCGCCGGGCGCGCCGTCCAGCCGCCCGTCCTCGGCCTGCACATAACCCGCCAGCAGGAACAGCTTCAAGCCGCCGCCCGCCGTCAGCGGCTGGGCCGCCAGTCCGGCCTGGGCCAGGGCGGCCGCGATTTCGGCGTCCGATCGGGCGCCGTCGGTGATCCAGAAGGTGCGGTCATCACCCGTGGGGCCGGGCTGGGCGCGGGTCACGACCAGGGCGCGCGGCCGGGCCGCCGCATCGTCGGGCAGGGCCGCCGTGACCTTCAGCTCGGGCCGGGCCAGCAGACGCCCCCACCAGGGACGGCCGGGCGCCAGATCCAGCACGGCGGTCGCGCCCCCGACCGCCGCGTCCAGCGCCTGGTCCGGCTCGGCCGCCAGACGGACGTTCAGCCCGAACCGGTCCGCACTCAACACCTGCGACGCCGCGCCCCAGACGACCAGGGGCCGATCCAGAATGGCCATCCGGCCCCAGGCCGCCTTCAGCACCGCGCCCTCGGCGGGGGTCGCCCCCGCCAGCAGCGCCCGCAGGGCCAGGGCGCCCGCATCGGGCCGCCCCGCCTCGCCCAGGGCCAGCCGCGCGGCCAAGGCGTCCTTGAGCGCGGCGTCCAGCGCCGCACGCCGGGGATCGTCTTCGGGCGCGATCAGCATCAGAACAGCTTGGGCGCCGGGGCCAGGGCGAACGCGCCCAGATAGGTGCGACCGTCGCGGAAGACGACCGTCAGATCCACGTCGCCCGCCGCCGCCGTGGCCGCCGCCGCGCCCGCCGCCCCGACCCGGTTGACCGCGCCCTGACCGGTTCCGGCCAGGCCGGCGATGGCCGCGCCCGGCCGCTCGGCCTTCAGCGACACCTGGCCTTCCAGCCGCCCGTCGGCGCGCGCCGACAAAGCCTCGCTGGACAGGGTGGCGCGGCTGTCGCCCGCCACGGCGCGGCCCCGCACCTGGGTGAACCGCCCGCCCGCGCGGGTCCAGGCGGCGAAGACCCCGGCTTCGTCCATGCCGCGCAGGTTTCCGGCCTGTTCGACCACGCCTTCCAATTGCAGGGTCAGCCGCCCGCCCTGGGCCAGGCCTTCGACCGGCCCGCTGTCGCGCCCCTCGGCGTCGGCGAGGCGGAACAGCATGTCGATGCTGTCGTGCGCGGCGCCGTCGGTGGTGCGGTGCGGCCGCATGTAGAACTCCACCTTGCCCGCCCGGCGCAGGGGGAAGGCCTCGGACCCCGGATGGGGCGTGAATTCGGGCCGCGTCAGGTCCACCGCCACATTGGGCCAGCGCTGGGTCAGGCCATGCAAGCTCATGCGCAAGGCCTCGCCGCGCACCGCCACCTGGCCCTTGTCCGCCCGCGTCAGCACCAGGCCGTCGGTGGCCAGGATCACCCATTTGTCGGGGTTGTAGGCGTTGGCCTCGGCCACCAGCTCCGGCGCGGCCAGGGCATGGCCGGACGGGGCGGCGATCTTCACATGATCCAGCGCCAGCCGTGTGCGGAAGGGCCAGCCGGTCAGGCCGCCCGAGACATAGTCCACCTGCCACCCCTGACCCCGCAGGGCCTGGGCCTGGGCCTGAAGCCGTCCCTCGATCTGCGACGACAGCCAGAACCACCAGCCGGTCCAGGCCGCCAGCACCAGAAGCGCCAGGATCAGGGGCGTGAACAGGCCGCGTCGGCTGTGGCGGGGGGCGGGGGCGTCTGTCATGACTGTCCTGTAGCAAGCTGAGGGGGCGTGCCGAAGAACCTTTCGCCGCCGCCGCCGTTCCAGTGCCAGACCCTTGCCGGAGCCGTCCATGGAAACCCAGCAGCTTCACCGTGGCCGTCTGATCGACCATCTGCAGTTGGTCGTCGCGGACCTGGCGGCCAGCCGCCGCTTCTATCAGGCGATCTTCGCCGCGCTGGACGTGCCGATGGGCGGCGAGGGCGAGACCTATTTCTGGGTCGACGAACTGTTCGTCTCCACCGCCGACAGCGAGGCGGCGGCCGGGCGGCTGACCGGGCGGCATCATCTGGCGTTCCAGGCCAGGGACGAGGCCATGGTCGACGCGTTCCATACGGCCGGTCTGGCGGCGGGCGGAACCGACAATGGCACGCCGGGCATGCGGCCCTATCACCCCGGCTATTACGCGGCCTTCCTGATCGACCCGGACGGCAACAATATCGAGGCCGTCTATCACGGCCCCGCGGATCGCTCGGCCGACAGCGTGGTGGTGACCTTCGAAGGCTAGAGCGGCCGCCCTACCGCCTGTTGCCTGCTTCCTCTTCCAGAAAGCCGCGCGTCAGCGCGACCGCCTCGGCCAGGCCCATCCGCATCACCTCGGCCCCCGGCGGCAGGCCGGCGAACAGGCGCGTCGGGCTGGCGGCGTCCAGCATGACGAACACCCCCCGGTCGTCGGCGCGGCGGATCAGGCGGCCGAACGCCTGGGCGATGCGGCCGCGCGCCAGGGCGTCGTCGTAGCCGCGGCCTCGGTCGAACAGACCCCCCAGCCGCTCTCGCCGCGCCTTGTGCAGCAGGTCCGGCCGCGGCCAGGGCGCCCGGTCGAACACCAGCAGGCGCAGGGACCGCCCCGGCACATCCACCCCGTCGCGCACCGCATCGGTGCCCAAGAGGCAACTGTCCTGTTCGACCCGGAACATGTCGACCAGGCCGCCGATCTCCAGCGGATCGACGTGCTGGGCGTAGAGAGGCAGGCCCGCCTTGGCCAGCTCCGGCCCCAGCCGCTCATAGACGGCGCGCAGCCGCCGGATGGCGGTGAACAGGCCCAGCGCCCCGCCGCCGGACGCCAGGAACAGTTCGCGCATGGCCGCCGCCGTCTGGCGCGGATCGTCCTTGGCCACGTCGGTGACGACGATGACCCGGCTGTTCGCCGCATAGTCGAAGGGACTGTCCAGCCTCAGGGTCCGCGCCGGCTCGATCAGCCGCGCCGCGCCGGTGCGCATCCGGGCCAGGTCGAACGGGTCGCCGCCCTCGACGCCGCCCGCATCGGACAGGGTGGCCGAGGTGACCAGCACCCCGTGCGACGGCGCGATCACGGCAGCCTCCAGCGGCACGGTCGGATCGATCCAGTGACGGCGCAGGGCCACGTCGTGGATGCGGCCGAAGGCGGTCTCGGCCGACAGCCAGTCGACGAAGTCGGGGTCCGGTTCGTCGCCGGTCTCCTCCAGCGCCGCCAGCATGGCGCGCCAGGCCGGCAGGGTCATGCGCGCGCGCCGGTCCAGCCCACGCAGGGCGCCCTCGATCCGCGCCCGTGACGACGGCTCCAGCACATCGGCCTCGTCGTCCAATATGTCTTCCAGATGCCGCGACAAGGCCAGCAGCGGCGCCTCGACATTGGCCAGGGCGCGGCCCGCCTCGCGCGCCGTCTCCAGCACCGGATCGGTGACCGGCCGCAGGGCGCATTCCAGGCCGAACTCGGCCCCGCCCGGCGCCTCGGACGTGCGCGCCCTAAGCTGGTCCAGGGCGGCGGCCAGGAAGCGTTCGACCGGGCCGATGGGATTGACCTCTCCGGTCGCGGCGCCGATGCGGGCCGAGACGCCGTCGCCCGGCAGCTCGGCCGCCGCGCGGATGGAGTCGCTCAGGGCCTTGGTCGCAGCCTCCGAGTCGGCGCACAGGTCGCCCAGCCGCTGCTCCAGCCCGCGCCCGCGTCGCCCGCGCCCCTCCGGCCCCCGGATCCAGCGGCGCAGTTCGGCCGCCTCCTGGCCCGACAGGGCGGCGGAAAAGGCGCTGTCCGCCGCGTCGAACAGATGGTGGCCCTCGTCGAAGACGATGCGTTTCAGGGCCGCCGTCTCGCCGTCCTGCTTCTGACCGCGCGCCGTGCGGGCGCCGTCGAAGGCGGCCTGGGTCATGACCAGGGCGTGGTTGGCGATGACCAGGTCGGCCCGGCGGCTGGCGCGGATGGTCTTTTCGACGAAACAGGTGCGGTAGTGGGGGCAGGCGGCGTGGACGCATTCGCCGCGCCGGTCCACCAGATTGGCCGCCCCCGCCTGATGGGCCGGGGCCACGGCGAACAGGCCGGGCAGCCAGCCGGGCCAGTCGCCGCCGGTCATGTCGCCGTCGCGGCTGTGCAGGGCCCAGCGCGCCGCCAGGGCCGCGCCGATCAGGTCGCCGGTCCCCAGCTGGGCCGCCTGGACCATCTCCTGCAGGTTCAGCAGGCACAGATAGTTCTCGCGCCCCTTGCGCACCACGGCCTTGCGTTTGCGCTCGGCCGGGTCGGGCCACAGGCTGGCGCTCTCGCGGTCGATCTGGCGTTGCAGGGCGCGGGTGTAGGTCGAGACCCAGGCGGCCCCCGCGTTGCGTTCGGCCCACAGGCTGGCGGGCGCCAGATAGCCCAGGGTCTTGCCCGTGCCGGTGCCCGCCTCGGCCAGCAGCATGCGCGGCCGCCCCGCCTCGTCGCGCGGTGAAAAGGCATAGGCCGCCTCGGCCGCATAGTCCGACTGGGCCGGCCGCGCCTCGTCCAGGCCGGCGGCCTGAAGCAGTTTCTCCAGCCGGATGCGGGCGGATTCGGAATCGACCGGGGCCGAGCCGGCCTCTCCGCGCGGGGCCTCGTCCTCCCATTCCGGCAGGCGCGACCAGACGTCCAGGCCCGACCCGCGATGCTGGCGATCGCGCACCGGCTGGGCGCGCAGGGCGTCCAGCACGCGCGGCCCCCAGGCCCAGCCCGCCCGATCCATGGTCTCGGCCAGGGTCACCGCCGCCTCGCGCCCGGGCCAGGCCGGGTCGGTCATCGCCTTCAGCAGCAGGGCCGCGCTCTCCCGCAAGGCCTCGGCCTGCGCCTCCGCCCCCCTCGGCTCGGCCAGACCCAGGGCCAGGGCCAGGCCGGTGGGCGAGGGCGCACAGAACCGCGCCGGCCGCACGAAGGCGAACAGCTCCAGCACATCCATCAGGTCACGGCTGCGCGGCGGCGCCGCCAGCCCCAGCCGCCGCGCCGTCAGCGCCGCATGGGCCACAAGAACCGGCCCCCCGGTCAACAGCCCCTCGGCCGCCCCCCGCCCGATCTTGCGCGCCCCCTGATCGTCGCACATGGCCCCGGCCCCCGGCGGCGTGGCCAGGGCCGGCGGCAGGTCCAGCCAGGGCTGGGCGCCGACAACGGCGGGGGTTGAAAGGGCAGGGTCGGAAATCACCGGCGGACGATAGCGCGCGCCGGGGTGAAACGGAACGGGAACATGCTATATCGTCCGGGTGTCGTCCCCCGTCGCCCCCGCAACGCTTCCGCCCCTGTTCGCCGACTGGTTCGCGCGGCGCGGCTGGTCGCCCAGGCGGCATCAGCTGGAGATGATCCAGGCGGCCGATGACGGCGTTCACGCCCTGCTGGTCGCGCCGACCGGGGGGGGCAAGACGCTGGCGGGCTTCCTGCCCAGCCTGATCGACTTGGCCGAGCGCGGGCCGAAGCCCGAAACCGGGCCGGGCAGCGGGGTGCACACCCTTTATCTGTCGCCGCTGAAGGCCCTGACCACCGACGTCGAGCGTAATCTGATGACGCCGATTCGCGAGATCGGGCTGAACATCCACGTCGAGAGCCGCACCGGCGACACCAAACCCTCCAAGCGCCAGCGCCAGCGCGACTTTCCGCCCGACGTCCTGCTGACCACGCCCGAACAGCTGGCCCTGTTCTGCGCCTGGGAGGGGGCGCGGGCGTACTTCGCCGATCTGAAATGCGTGGTGCTGGACGAAATCCACGCCATCTGGAGCGGCAAGCGCGGCGACCTGCTGAACCTGGGCCTGGGGCGGCTGCAGGCCTTTGCGCCCCAGATGCGGCGGGTGGCCCTGTCGGCCACAGTCGACGATCCGCAGATGATCGCCGACTGGCTCTCCCCTTCCCCTCGAGGGGGAAGGGGTCGGGGGATGGGGTGTGGGCAGGCTGTGTCCGAGCCTGGCGCAGATGACGCCGGAGTCTCCCCGCCTCCCGGGAACAGGTCTGCCGACACCCCCTCCCAACCCTCCCCCCTCGAGGGGGGGGGCTCCGATGTCATAATCGTCCGCGGCGACCCCGGCGCGCCGCCGGTGGTGGAGATGCTGATCTCCGAGGGGCGCACGCCCTGGGCGGGCCACACCGGCCAGCACGCCATCCCCGAGGTCTATCAGGCCATCCGCCGGGCGCGGCTGGCTCTGGTGTTCGTCAACACCCGCTGGCAGGCCGAGTTCGTGTTCCGACAGCTGTGGGCCATCAATGACGACGCCCTGCCCATCGCCCTGCACCACGGCTCCCTGGCCGCCGAACAGAGACGCAAGGTCGAGGCGGCCATGGCGCGGGGCGATCTGCGGGCCGTGGTTTGCACCTCGACCCTGGACCTTGGCATCGACTGGGGCGACGTCGATCTGGTGATCCAGCAGGCCGCGCCCAAGGGCGCCAGCCGCCTGGTCCAGCGCATCGGCCGGGCCAATCACCGGCTGGACGAACCCTCCAGAGCCCTGATGGTCCCCGCCAGCCGGTTCGAGATGCTGGAATGCCAGGCCGCGCGCGAAGCGGTGGCCGAAAACAGTTTCGACTGGGAGCCGCACCATGTCGGCACGCTGGATACGCTGGCCCAGCACATCATGGGCGCCGCCTGTTCCGAACCGTTCCGGCTGGAGGACCTGTATGCCGAGATCACCCGCTGCGGCCCCTATCGCGGCCTGAGCTGGGAGGCGTTCGAGGAGGTGGTCGATCTGGTCGCCACCGGCGGCTACGCCCTTCGGGCCTATGACCGGTTCGCCCGGATCGTGAAGGGCCCGGACGACCGCTGGCGGGCGCGCAACGCCCAGATCGCCCAGCGCCACCGCATGAATGTCGGCACGATCACGGCGGCGGCGACCCTGAATGTCCGCATCGCCTCGCGCCGGGGCGGATCGGCGCGACACCTGATCGGTGGACGCAAGATCGGCGAGGCGGAAGAACACTATTTCGAACAGATGGCGCCGGGCGACACCTTCGCCTTCGCCGGCCAGGTCTGGGCGTTTCAGGCCATTGTCGGGACCGACGCCCTGGTCACCGCCGCCCCGGACCAGGAGCCGCGCATCCCGTCCTGGGGCGGGTCGAAATTTCCCCTGTCGACGTCTCTGGCCGACCGGGTGCGGGCCATGATCCAGGACCGCGACCACTGGCGCGTCCTGCCGCTGGACGTGCAGGAATGGCTGACGTTGCAGGAGGCGCGGTCGGTCATCCCGGCGGCGGGCGAAATGCTGGTCGAGACCTTCCAGCGCTCGAACCGGCATTATCTGGTCGCCTATCCGTTCGAGGGGGCGCTGGCGCACGGCTCGCTGGCCATGCTGATGACGCGGCGCCTGGACCGATGGGGCGTGGGGCCGCTGGGCTATGTGGCCACCGACTATGCGGTGGCGGTGTGGTCGATCCGGCCGATGGACGATCTGGACATGGCCGCCCTGTTCGAGCCCGACCTGCTGGGCGACGACCTGGAGGCGTGGCTGGCCGAAAGCTTCATGATGAAGCGGTCCTTCCGCAACTGCGCCCTGATTTCCGGCCTGATCGAGAAGCGCCAGCCGGGGACCGAGAAGACCGGGCGCCAGGTCACCTTCTCCACCGACCTGATCTATGACGTTCTGCGGCGGCACCAGCCGGATCATCTGCTGCTGCGGTGCGCGCGGGCCGATGCGGCGGCGGGGCTGCTGGACGTGGCGCGGCTGGGCCAGCTTCTGACCCGCATCCAGGGGCGGATCGTGCATCGGGCGCTGGACCGGCCCTCGCCCTTTTCGGTGCCGGTGCTGGTTCAGATCGGGCGCGAACGGGTGGGCGGCGGCGACGCGGCGGACATGATCCTGGAGGAGGCCGCCATGGAATTCTCGGAGGAAGCCCTGGTCGCCGAGGTGATGGACGAAACATCATGACCGCCTCCTGCATCCCTCTCCCGCTGGGAGAGGGCTTGAGCCTCCGGGAGCGCAGCGATCGGTCAGGCGAAAGGGTGAGGGCCGGCTGCCTTGCCCCCCCTTCTATCTTGCCGCCTTCGTGCAACGGCTCACGCCGACGGATGCATCCGACCCTCATCCGACCGCTTCGCGGCCACCTTCTCCCAATGGGAGAAGGACGATGAGCCCGGCCCTGCGCGAGGCCCTGTCGCCGATGCGCCGTCCGTGCGGCGCCCTGCGCGTCAGCGTCAGGGGCGAGAGCTGCGTGCTGCGGTGTTCGGGGGCCCTGTGGTTGCCGGAACATGGCGCCCTGGTGGCAGGCGACCTGCATCTGGAGAAGGGGTCGGCCTTCGCCGTGCGCGGCCAGATGCTGCCACCCTATGACAGCCGCGCCACCCTGGACCGGCTGGCGGCCGAGATCGCGGCTCTGAACCCGCGCACGGTCGTTCTGCTGGGCGACAGTTTCCACGACAGCCGCGCCATCGGCCGGATGACGGCCGACGACCGCGCCCGACTGGAAATGCTGGCCCAGGGTCGCGACTGGCTGTGGGTCGAGGGCAACCATGATCGCCGCGCGTTGGAACAGGCCGATGTCGATGCTCAGACGCGCCTGCCGGGCCAGGTGCTGGGCCATCTGAACCTGGGCGCCCTGCATCTGACCCATGAGCCGGGGCACGCGCCGCAACCCGGGGAAGTCGCGGGCCATCTGCACCCGGCCGTCCGCGTCGCCGCCCATGGCCGCGGGGTGCGGCGACCGTGTTTCGTCACCGACGGGCGTCGCCTGATCCTGCCGGCCTTCGGCGCCTTCACCGGGGGGCTGAACGTGCGTGATCCGGCCATCGCCGGGCTGTTCGAGACCCCGCCCCTGTTCGCCGCCCTGGGCAGGGACAAGGTCCACGCCATCCCCTGGGACAAGGCTTCTAGCCGCGCCTGAACAGCCGGCTGGCGCCATAGCCCATCAGGGCCGCCAGCAGCACGCACAGGACGCCATAGCTCCACGGACGGCGGTGGGCGAACTCATAGATGTCGCGCTCCAGCCCCACCTTCTGCACCGTCAGGGTCAGGTTCGACACCGACACCGGCTCGCCGTTCTGGAACAGCCAGACTTCGGTGTAATAGCGCCCGGTCGGCGCCGTGGCCGGCAGGGTGACCTCGGCGCGGAACAGGCCCCGGTCCACGAAGTCCACCCCGTCCGGGTCGGTGGCGTACAGCTGGGCCGCCTCCTTCAGGCGGATGACCGCTCGGCGCCAGTCCAGATAGTCTTCGCCCAGACGACTGACCACGACGTCGCGCACGCCATAGCGGGTGACGGTGCGGCTCTCTTCGGGCGCATTGATGCGCAGGTGGTTCACCCCCACGCCCAGGCGGCGCAGCTGGCCGAAGTCGGCGATGTCCGACAGGGGCCGGGTCGAGGCGGTCATGTAGAAGCCGGGCGCCCCCTCGAACAGCACCGGCCGGCTGTTCAGCCAGACGCCCATGTTGCGGGTCTTCTTGACCAAACGCACCGGCGCGTCGGGACCGCGCACCACCACCACCACATCGGCCGGCTGGTCGCCCGGATTGAACACGGCGCCGTAAAGCACGATGGAGGCGCCGCTAAAGCGGGAATCGACCTCGACCTGGGCCTCGGTCAGGGCGGCGGCGACGCGCAGGTCGCCCGAGGTGTCGGCCGATCGTTCCGGCGCCGCCGGCGTGGGGGGCGCAGGCGCCGCGATGGCAGGCGGTGGGGGCGGCAGGGTCGGGACCATCAGTTCCCCACCCCCGGCGCCAGCTGGAACAGGTCGCTGGGCCGCACGAACAGCTCCAGCCCCATGTACAGGCCGACGCCCAGAACGATGAAGCCCAGGGCGGCGCGCATTTCCTCGGCCCGGAACCGGCCCGACATGCGGGCGCCCCATTGCGCCCCCACCACGCCGCCCAGCAGCAGCAGGGTCGACAGCACCACATCCACCGTCTGGTTGCGCCCCGCCTGCAGGATGGTGGTGACGCCGGTGGTGATGATGATCTGGAACAGGCTGGTGCCCACCACCACGCCCGCCTTCATCCGCAGCACGTAGAGCATCACCGGCACCAGGATGAAGCCGCCGCCGACGCCCATGATGGCCGACAGGACCCCGGCGAAGACCCCCAGGCCCAGCGGCGGTATGGCCGAGATATAGAGGCCCGACTTGGGGAACCGCACCTTCCACGGCAGGCCGTACAGCCACATCGGCCGGCGCCGGTCCTTGCGCCGGGCCGGTTCGCCGCGCCGCCGACGCAGAATCTCGGTCAGGCTTTCATGCAGCATCAGGGCGCCGATGACGCCCAGGAAGGCCAGATAGGACAGGGCCACCACCAGATCGGCCTGGCCCAGCAGGCGCAGGTAGCGGAACAGTTCGACCCCCAGAAGCGCGCCCGCAACCCCGCCCAGGGCCATGACGCCGCCCATGCGGAAATCCACCGCCCCCTGGCTGGAATAGCGGATGACGCCCGAGGTGGAGGAGGCGACGACGTGGCTGGCCTGGCTGGCCACCGCCACCGAGGGCGGAATGCCCATGAAGATCAGCACCGGCGCCATCAGGAAGCCGCCGCCGATGCCGAACAGACCGGACACGAATCCGACCGCCGCCCCCAGCAGGATCAGGAGCGGCCAGTTCACCGAAACCTCGGCGATCGGCAGATACATATCCAAAGGACGCGCCTTCGGCTGGACGGACAAAAAGGACAGGCGCCGACAGGCGACGGGAAGGCTTTAGCGAGCGCGGACCGGCGAGGCCAGCCGACACGCCCCAGACGGGCGTCCGGTCAACCGGCCAGAGGCTCGACCTGGAAGGTGTCGGCGGCGCGGCGGGCGGCCTGGACCTGGGCGGGCGAGGCGCGTTCGCTGAGGCGGGCCACGGCGGCCGGCGCCTCGGCGTCGCCGCCGCGCGCCGCGATCATGTACCATTTCAGGGCCTGGCCCGTGTCGGCGGCGATGCCCTCGTCGCCCATCTCGTAAAGGCGCGCGACATTGTACTGGCTGTCGACCAGCCCCTGTTCGGCCGCCGCCGCCAGCAGGCGCAGCGCCTCGGGCCGGTCGCGGCCGCCGCCCTGGCCGTCGTACAGATACATGGCGTAGGCGTGCTGGCCGCGCGCGTCGCCGCCCTCGGCCGCGCGCCGCGCCCAGGCGCGAGCCTGGCTCAGGTCCTGGGGCGCGCCCGCCTCGCCGTCCTGATACAGTTTGACCAGGTGCAGCTGGGCCGAGGCGTCGCCCAGTTGGGCCGCGCGCTTCAGGGTTTCCAGACCGGCCGCGTCGCCGGCGTCCAGTTGTTCCAGCGCCTGGCCATACAGGACCTGGGCCTGTTCCAGCACCGCCGGATCGGCCGGCGCGGTCGGCGTCAGGCTGAGGGCCGTGGGCGCGACCTCGGTCGGCGCGGCGCCGCCCAGACCCGGCAGGGCCAGGGTTCCGTCCGTCAGGCGGGTGTAGCCGTAAAGACCGCCGGTCAGGGCCACGGCCGTGACCGAGGCCAACAGCGCCTTGCGCACGGTCGAGCCGTCGCGCGCGGCCTGTTTGTCCAACCGTTCCTGCAGCTTGGACTTGCCGCCCTTCTTGCGGTTCAGGCCGAAGGACGCGCGCGCCGGGGCCTCCTCGGCCGGGGTCGTCAGGGCGGCCCGCGCGGCGTCGATGGCGTCACGACCGCCCGAGGGGCGCGATGCGGCGCGTCCGGCGGCGGCGGCGGCGCCCATGGAGGCGCGCAGGGTCCGGGGATCGACGAAGTCGGTCTCGGCCGCGAACTCGTCGGGGCCTCCAAGGTCCAGACCGGCGTCGTGAATGCGGGCCGACGTCTGGGCCGGCGCCGGGGCGGCGGCCGCGACCGGCGCCTGCATGGCCGCGGCGGTGGCTTCCAGCACATCCTGCACATCGGCCCCGCCGAAGGCGGCGAAGGGCTGGGGGGCGCCGAACGGCGTCGGTTCGTCGCTGGCCGAGGGTTCCGTAACGGGCGCAGGGTCGAAGGCCGGTTCCGGCGCGACGAAGGCCTGAACCTCGGGCGCCTCGGGCCAGGCCGGAGCGTCGAAGGCGGGATCGTTGAAGGCGGCGGCGCGCCAGTCGGGCGTGACCAGGGGCGATTCCGGCGCCGGTTCGGGCGCGGCCTCGACCACGGCGGCGGGCTCGGCGATCGGATCGTCGCGGCGGGGCGCATCGCCCCGGCGGTCGATGTTCTCGCGCGCCTCGGCCAGCAGCTTGGCCGTGCGTTCTTCCGACAAACGCATCCGCTCGGTCAGTTCGCCCGAGGCGCGGTCATAGCGCTGCTCGATCCGGTCCGAGCTGTCGGCCAGACGGCGGCCGATCTCCTCGATGGCCTGGGCCGACTTGCGCTCCGACTGGGCGATCCGCTCCGACAGGCGATCCGAGATGCGGGTGATCTCGCCGCCCAGCTTCTCCAGCGCCAGGGCATGCCGGTCGTCCGAGGCGGTCAGGCGGCGCTCGACCGCCTGGGCGTGGCGGCCTAGCTCGCCCTCGAACCGCGCGGTCAGGGCCTGGTTCGACGTCTCGGCCCGCTGCATGCGGCCATTCAGGTTCTGGGCGATGCGCAGGACTTCGCGGCCCATGGCCTCGATCGAACCGGCGGCGCGCTGTTCGGCGGCCCGCGCCTGTTCGCCGACGGACGCCACCGTCTGCTCCAGCCGCGCCATGCGGTTGTCGGCCTCGGCCGTGTCCAGGCGGCGCATCATCTCGACGCGGTTGGCGTCGACCTGGCGCGACAGGGTTTCAGCCAGCTTCTCGAAGCGGGCGGCCTCGCGGGCGCCGGCGGGTTCGACCCGACCCTCGGCGGCGACCAGGCGGCGATCCAGATCGGCGAACGAGCGCTCCAGTCCGCGCAGGGCCTCGCTGGTGCGGGCCTGGGCCGCGTCCAGACGGGCGCCGACCTGGCCCATCAGATCCTGGGCGGGCTGGGTCTTTTCGACCGCGTCCATCCGCTGGCGCAGTTCGTTGACCGAGGACCGCTGACGCTCCTCCATGTCGTAGAGACGCCCCGCCAGGGCGCCCAGGGTGGTTTCGACCTTGCCGAAGGTCTCGGCCGTCTGGGGCCCGACCTCGGTCTCGAAGCGGCGCAGGCGGCGGTGGCCTTCCTTCAGCTCGTCCGAGATGTCGTCGATGCGGCGGCCCCAGGCGCGGTCGCCCGTCTGCTGTTCATCCAGGCGGCGCACCAGGCCGGCAACGGCCTGATCCACGCCCTGGATGGCCAGCTGCGACCGGCGCTCGGACGCCTCCAGCCGCGCGGCCAGGGCATCGACCGAGGCGGCGACACGGTGCAGGGTCTCGTCCTCGGCGTCATAGGCGTCGTCCACGCGGCGGATGCGGTTGCGACGTTCATAGCTGTCGGCGGCGTGGGACCGGCGCGGCAGGGGCGTATAGCCGTCGTCGCCGCCGTCCTCGATGATCATGGAATTCAGCCATTCGCCCAGGGTCATGCCCGAGCGCCGGGCGAGATCCTTGGCGATCTCGCGCGCCTTGGGATCGATCCCCTTCACGCTCCACGGCGCGGCTGCGCTCACTGATTCGCCTCCCGACCTACAGATGGCACGCTAATCGCCCAGATCAGGGGTGTAAACGCACCGTTAACCCCAAGATGTTGGGGGCGGCCAAGCACCTGTGGAAATCGCCGCTCGCCCAGCCCCAGCCTTCGCCCGAACAGGGTTAACGGGGCATGAAGATTAACCACCCGGCAAGGATTTCGCCGCTTGCGTCCGCGCCGCCCAGGGGCCACCTGAGCAGCCATGGACCTGAAGACCACGCTGATCCTGCTGGCCGCCTCCATCGCCGTCGCCGTCTTCGCCGGCTGGCGCGGGGCCCAGCCGCCAAACCTGCTGAAGGGGCCGCGCATGGTGCCCTGGCGGTTCGTCATGGTTCTGGCGGCGGCGCTGGTGATGCTGCTGGTCATCCACCTGGCGACCCTGGGCGGGGCGCCGCGCCCCGACTGGGTGTGACGGAACCGGCTCCGGCGCCAACGGTTTGATCGTCTCGCAACCGCACGAGGAGATCCCGCCATGGGCGACAAGACCCTGACCGCCGCCGAGGCCGAACAGGCTTTCTGGGACAGTCTGAAAAAGTCCAACACCGGCCTCTTGGGCCTGGACCAGCCCGGCTATCACGCCCAGCCCATGACCGCCTTCCGCGAGGAGGAGACCGGCACGATCTGGTTCTTCAGCCGCGACGACACCGACCTGGCGCGCGATGCGGCGGTCGGATCGGGCCAGGGCGCCATGTTCCACTATGGCTCCAAGGACCAGAACGTCTGGGCCTGCATCCATGGCGACCTGTCGGTGCACGGCGCCGACCGGGCCATCATCGACCGCTACTGGAACCCGGTGCTGGCCGCCTGGTACCCGCAGGGCAAGGACGATCCGCACCTGACCATTCTGCGCTTCGACGCCGACGACGGCCGGGTGTGGGTGAACGAGGGCGGCTTCTTCAAATTCGCCTATGAGGTGGCCAAGGCCAACCTCACCAAGACCCTGCCCGATGCGGGCGGGGTGGCGGACGTGAATCTGCAGTAGG